>ERZ1026921.1037-NODE-1037-length-10897-cov-10.059583_pt1 | contig 10897 bp, 10 predicted proteins | sample MGYA00519571_ERZ1026921 | MGnify/ENA primary metagenome ERZ1026921 (study PRJEB26926, sample SAMN06164877) | human gut metagenome | biome: ENVO:00009003; feature: ENVO:2100002; material: ENVO:00002003 | host: Homo sapiens | place: USA | collected 2012 ... | reverse complement strand
TACCCACTTTTCGGTCGTCTCGTACCCACTTTTCGGTCGTCTCGTACCCACTTTTTGGTTGTTATAGTGTAATTTCGATGCCGTTGATACCGTTGCCTTCTTTTGTTTCTGTAAAGGATTTGATGTATTTCTCTTTTGCATAGTTAGTAAGTAATGTTTTTATGATATGGTGTAAATTAGATTTCTTCTTGCGCCAGTTACTGTAATCATTTTTGTTGTAACCAAGTTCGATGAAGAATCCTTTGAATGTGTTTGTGTTTTTATCATACCATTCGTAACTAATTTTTCTTGATACTATGTGATTTTTTGAGTTCTTCATAGCTTCAATACGTTTAATTAGTTGACGTTTGATAATGATGACTTCATCTGTATCAGATAGCTCACCTTTTGTTTCAAGTAGACTGCGTGGTACATTGATTATTTGTCCAACTTTTTCTGCGTAAGTGTAAAGAACTGGTTCTTCTATTAGTTGATATCCTTTGGCTATTTTTTGATTGCCAAGTTTTACTTCAAGTTCTCTCAGTGGCATAAGATAACTTTTAAGGTGTGCTTTTTGACCTTTTTTAAGTACTTTTCGCGCAATCAGTTCTTCTGTGCAGTCGATGGTTATTCGTACCATTGTAAGCTTGTTTAGCGATTTTGTTATAGCGCCTGCTTTTTGAGGGGTAACATCTTGCGTTAGATTACCAGACATGGTTCTTACTATCATTTCTGGTGTAAAGACTTCTGATCCACTTACATAAAGGGTGTATATAGCATCCATTACTGCTGCATCATAGAGTGTAATGTTGGGATTCGATATACTGAGATTTTCATCTGCGAATAAGTTGACAGTGACAAAAATATTTTTTTTTGGAATGGTTGTTAGCTGCAAGGATATTTCTTCATTTGTGTTGATTAGTCCTTGTTTTGTTGATATATACTTGGCAACTTTGCTGATGTTTAAGTATTCGTTTTGTGGATTGGGTGAGCTTGTTTTTGGGATATCCATTAGTTATGCTCCTTTCGCTGAATTTAGTGTGCTTAACACATTAAAACTGTGTTGTTCTTATACTCGACATTTAATGTATCTCCTGCTTTATCAGTTAGTTTTGCGGTCGTTTTGCTAGTCCATTCAATTTCGCAAATTACGTCTTCCTGGAATGTCTTCTCGATCCATTGTAAAATTTTAAATTGTTCGATAGTTTCGGCTTTTTTTTTCATTTTGTCCTCGCTTTCTTAGTGTGCTGGTCACATTAAATATATTGGGCTACAAGATATTCAAATATATCCCCTCGCATAATTCCTGCTAATTGTTTAGGCTTTCTTACAACAACAAGGTGATCTTCTTCACTTTCTGGATCAGTTTCTACTAATAGTAACCCCCAGGTTTGTTCTCCTTGTGCATCATCTATGTAGTTTTCGGCGATTTTCTTTAATTCTGGAGGAACCGCTAACCACATGTAATTAGCAAAGTCGGTATATTCATTCATTTTTTTATCAGCTTCAAGGTCTGATTTGCTAACTTTAATTTCAATAGCATGAATTATTGCTTCTGTTTTGTACTTGCATCCAAAAGTTTCGATTACGACAGCATCAATTCGTGCTGGTGTGTCCGTACTTCCCGTGTATACTGGGACTTCTGTGTAAACTTTATATTTATCCTTTTTCCATGGAAGTTCTTGTCGATCCTCTGGTAGCCAATCTCCTTGATTTGCACATTGAATTGCTGTTACGATTCGGTGAGCGGACATATCAATATTAGAAGAATCATTAACTTCTTCGATTGGTTCATGTCGCGATTTTCGCACTTTTACACCGTACTCTTTTGCTGCATACCACATTTCATCCAGTTGTGTTTTTTTTAGTTTTCCAGCTGTAAGACGATCTATTAGCTGATCTTCTATTTTTCGATCACCACCAGCGATTTTTGATACAGTTTCTAGGTTTCGTGGCGTTAAACCTTTTGTTTCATTGGCTTCCTCTAGTGGAACAAATTTTTTTCCAAGGAGTTTTCTGCGATTTTCATATTTTCGATATGTTTCGCCTGCACGTTTGCGACGCCAGAGTTCTCGCAATCTGAATTGCCCTTTTTGTGCAAGGGCTGTACCCCATGCGGTAAGTGATTTGTACTCTGGCTGATATAGTTTTTCTTCTTCTACCTTTGCGATTACAAGATAGAGTTCAATCCAATTTTTTTCTGTTTCCTTGCCCATTAGTTCGATTACGGTGTTGGATGCATTTTCTAACTCCTTTTTGCGACGTTCGTTTTCCGTTGTGGTCGATGCATCAACGCTGTTGATATTTTCCTGTTCCATTAGCAGACCTCCTTTTTAATGTGCTAAGCACATTAAAAAAATTTAATGTGCCCGACACACTAATATTATATCTTAATTAGCTAATTGTCAAGATAAGCACTTGTAAAAAATATTTATGATATACTACTTATGTAAAAAGTATGTGAAGAAAAGGCTGCACATCTTAATGTACAGCCTTTTCTTTATTTCTTTAGTCGTTTTTATGGTGTTCTCCGTGATTCTGCAACTGTAATGCTCTTTGTTGTGAACTTATTTGTGTTTTGTCAATAGAAAATCCTCAAAATCGGAAGGAAAATTCCCCACTTTCAGATCGGGAAATCCCCATTATCCGAAAGAAACATGTAGAGAGTTTTCGTTTTTTTCCTTATCTAGTAGGAAAGAAAGCAGCATTCACTGCTTTCTGCCCAATAGGGTAATACGTGTTCGCTTGTGTCAAAGGCTGCCTGAACGCTTTGCGTTCAACGTACTGTCCTTTGACTCAGCTCCCGCTCCTGGTTGATGTGCAGTCTGCTTCATTAGAGCATGTTCCATACGATAACTGTTTCCTTCAAAAAGAATCAGGTGTCCATGATGGACAAGTCGATCAATCATAGCTGCTGCCATCTGATCATCCGTAAAGATGCCTCCCCATTTAGAGAATTCTAAGTTGGTAGTGAGCAGAAGACTTTTACTTTCATAGCTGTCGGAAATTACCCGAAACAAGAGCTGGGAACCGTCACGATCAACAGGAACATATCCCCATTCGTCAAGAATCAACAGATCAAGTCCATTTAGATCATTACGGAGCCGCTCTAAGTTACCGTTTTTTCTAGCCTCGGCTAACTTTAAAACTAGTTCTGTTACTGTGTAAAAGCGAACCTTATAGCCTTTCATACACGCATTTACTCCAATGGCGATTGCCATATGAGTTTTGCCAATGCCTACAGGTCCATAAAGTACAAGATTGTTTTTCTCTTTTATAAAAGAGACACTTTCCAGTTCTTCTTTGCATAGTGCTGGAGGTAGTTTTACACAACGGTATTCATAGCCTTCAAAAGTTTTATAAATAGGGAAACGGGCTCTCTTAACCAGACGAGCTCTCTTATTCTCGTCACGGCGAGTGATTTCCTTTTGCAGAGCGATAGCAAGGTATTCGATCTGCTTTGGAGTACCATCCTGTTTTATCAGCTCTGGTATCGCGGAGGTCAAAAACAGTGACTTGCAGCAGGTAAGAATACTTTCTTCAAGTTCTGTACGAGTAGATGTGGGAGTCATGATAGGATCGCCTCCTTTCCGTCACTCTTAGATGGAAGAAAAAACTGATCATAGATGGCTAATGAGGGACCCGGTTCTGGAGGGGTATCAATACCATAACCAGTGATACGTGCTGCAAGAGCTACTGTATTTGACAGACTCACGCTATTACTTTTAATCGACAGGGTGAGTGCATCAATAGCTGCCTTATATCCGTACTGTTTTGTTAAATCACTAAGAAGACGAACACAAGATTTGCGAGCACTATGGGACTGATTATCAATATATTCTCGGATTAGCTCTGGTGCATCCTTGCGGAATCCACTGTTGTCCCATGCTCCGATATTTTTTGAGAGCATTTCCAGAGAAGTGCTGTAATCAATGATGTCCGTTCGAGTATTCCCATACTGACGCATATGGCGAACAAGCAAATCTCCATTCGGCTCTAATATATCAATGTAGTGAGCGCGGATACCGACCATAACTCGCTTGTTATGATTTTCAGGCTTTGTCGAATAGAAGTGTTTACCGTCAAGACAGATCTTTCCATATCCATCAGCCCTGCAAGTTTCATAGCGACATACCTGAAATGGCTTTGCTGGAAGCAGAAAGAAATGCTTTCGATCTTCCTCAAAGAGTTCTGATATTACGTTTCCTTTTTTATAATGAGATTCAGAAGCTTTTTTTACATGTTGATCAAGAAGCGTCCGATTGTAAGCTTCAATGTCATGGTACGTTGGTATGGGAACGAATAAGTTTCTACGAGTTGTTCCCACTTTGTTTTCTACATTCCCTTTCTCGTAACCAGCATACGGATTACAAAAGCGAATCCGAAAGCCATAGTGAGCGCGGAAGCGAGCAAACAGTTCAGTTTCATGGATCTGACCCATGACTCGATGGCCAACACCTGTTGCGTTATCAAACACTAATAGAGTCGGAACACCACCGATGTAATTGAAGATATCCATAAGCCCCTGACAGACACATTCAGCAGTTTCACCACGGAATAGCTGACTGTAACTGTCATTACTATAGGGAAACGAAACCACAAGATATTTTCGTCGTACACAAGTGGTATCTTCATTAAAATCAGCTTCTCCAAAATCAACCTGTGCACATCCGGGTTCCCATATAAGTTCCTGAGAACCTTTGGATTGTATATTTGTGCGAATCTTTTTAACAAACTTTTGGACAGAATCATAACTTCCAGTAAATCCGTACTCTGTCTGAAGACGTTCATGAATTCGCTTGGCTGTATGTCGTTGCTTAGACCAGTGCTTTTGATCTTCTTCCAACCATTCCTCTATGATGTCAAGGTATGGCGTAACGATAGAAGTTCTTCGCTTTGCTACAGGTGGCTGAGGTGAGAAGTCGTCTTGATTGAGGTATTTACGAACTGTTTTGCGATCCAAACCAGTAAGAGATGAAATTTTTGAAATTGAGTATCCCTTTTGGCTCAAATCTCTGATATCATTGATTTGGGACATAGTTAGCATTTCCTTTCCTCCTTTGCCTTTGGTGGTTCTTAGACAAAGGATATCTGATAGGTTATTTTGCTTCAACATGTCCCTTTCCGATTTTGAGGAATTCCCTTTCTGATACTGGGGAATTTTGTCTCCGATATCGGGTACTTTTATTATACGCTACACACTTATTCCTGAGTGCCCTACAAGCTAGGGAATCAAGATTCCCCAAGCCCTACGGGTAGCTTGATCAGAGGGGCAAACCTCGCGTTTTCCCCTCGATACTCCCCTTTCCATCTGTGCACCGAAACTTCATTGCTCATCTGGCAGCCACTTTTCCCACCACGCACTAAAAGCAATCAAGGCTTCTTCCATGCTTACGCTAGGATCTTCTCGTTTTTTCAAAATTTCAATCAATTCCAGATCACGTTTTTGTGCCAGTTCCTGCTCTTGCTGCTGCTCGATTTGCTTTTGTACGCATTTTTCCTTGATCCTCTCGAAAAATTGTCTCATGGTATGTCTCCTTTTTTTTACAAGCGTAGCACTCTTATTGTAAAAATTCAACGCAAAATGCGATGTTTTTCGATATTTTGTATCGAAATTAAATTTGATACAAAGGGACAAAAAAAGAAGAAGCAGCCGCTTGACTGCTCCTTTTTACTTCTTCCGCGGTTTTTGCACAGGTCTACGTGATTCTGGCACTGTAAGCCCTTTTGTCGTATAGATTTCAAGCAGCCACAAACTGCTTTTAAAATTGGCTACCAAGTCCCACTTATACAACACATTCTTTTCGCGGCTATTCTCGATCTTTTCCATACTCGTTTTGTATTTACCGTTATCCACTTCTGGTACCATACAATGACAACCAATGTCATTTATAATTAATTTTAAATCGTTTTCAATCTGCTTTCTGATCTGATCTGCTTCCAAAGCCACATCATACGGAGTTTCAAGCACCGACTTCCAAATACTTGCACTACATTGTGTTTTTTTTCCGCTTATGATGGCAGAGTATCTTTCCTTCCATTGGCGGCTACTAAGCACCAGATAGCCATCATGTTGCTTTTTCGGCACAATTCCGCGTGCTGCGTTTGCACGCTCTCGCATAATGCGATATACATTTTGAGCCGAAGCTACTTGTCCACTGACCGCTTTTTCCCGACGTGTTACGGCTTCTTCCCGCGCAGCATAAGCAGATTCAAGCGCTTCATGTGATATTTCCAGTTGTTTCACCTTATCAAGTTGCTCTGCTGCAATCTTTCGGCTTTGCTCTGCGGCTTCCAATTTCTTTTGAGCACTTACAAGTGTTCGCTGTGCGGATACTTGTGCCGCCTTAACTTTATCATCAGCTTCCTTTTGCAATCGCTTTTGCAATTCTTTTAAATCAGCTGCATCCTGCTTTGCAGCTTCCAATCTATCATTCTCAAGCTTCTTTTCTCTATCAGCAAAATGCTTATCAATATTTAAGTACAACTCGTTATACTTCTTCTCTAAAGCAACAGCTTTGGCTTGCGCATCATCAGCTGAAGATTTTGCAAGTTTTGCTTGCCGTTCCCAGTACTGGCACTGTTCAAGTGCCTTTGTAAGCCTTTCTTGCATCGTTGAAAATTCGGTACTATCCTTTTTGAGCTGATCATACTCGCTCCGAAGCACAATCAGACGCTCATCGGTAACAATGGCCGCTTGCAGTTTAAGCCACTTATCTTCAACTTTCTTTAAATCCTCATATTCTTCTTTTGAAATTCGAATCTCATCATCTGAATCTTTCTTACTCCAAAACGCCATACCTATAGTCCTCGTATATAATTATTCGCAACAATCTCAACGCGATTATGTCCCAGTGCCTTACTACACATCAGCATTGCCAGCCGATCCAGCTTCTTGCCTGCTTCATCTTTCCGACAGGTATATACTTCTGATTGATATGCCTTACCTGTGCCTTTGTTTACCCTATCATACGGAATATCTTCAATCTTCCTGGCGTACTGCTTGTACATCATTGTGGCGTAATCACCTCGGTATCCGTGTATATCAGCATTTTTAGAAACGTGCTGCCAAACCTTTTCGTCCGAAGCTGTAGCCTTAAACCTTGCTACGATCTGCTCCGTATTTGGACCGATGATAGGACTTATACGCTCTCTGCCGCCTTTTTCTTTTGTATGTACAAAGTAAACCTGACCAGGATCCGTAAATATTCTCGTATCCTTGCAGATCGTCAGTCTCGTCTGCTCTGTAGCCGTCCTCTTATCCGCCGGAATCGCCTCGATCCGCTTAATCTCGCTCTCGATCTGGTCTCTCGTCATAAGATCCCTGCCCTTGATCGACTCCATGCCAACCCGACGGAGGCCAGTGCCTTTGCAGAACTTGATCAGCTCGTCATTATTCGTGACGGAGAAATGTTTATCCCTCACGGCATCCGTCCTGGATCTCCTGATGTCTTCTCTGTTCCTCTTCGGAGGCTGAAACCTCTTCGGATCATCAGCCTTTATTCCATACAATTTATTTAACGCCGCCGCCTCGGTCTGCACTGTCCAGGCCGACAGCCCCGCGTCAACACGGGTCTGCAGCCACTCCGGCACAAACTTTTCGGCTTTCTTCAGCGTGGTCACATCCGGATGTTCCTGTTTCATCCATGCGATGAAATACTTTGTGTGTTTCCAATACGTTTTGTACGTCGAGAAACTGTAGATCTTCCCCGATACTGTATCAGTATCGTGCTCCCGATCATACTTCATATCTTCTTTTTTTGAATCTCCAAATGCCTGCATCCCGGTCAGCTTATCGTAAGTCTGCTGGTGCATATCCTTGAAGTATTCCTTGTTTTTCCTTCCCACAGGCTCACTCCTTCATATATGCCAATAGGCACAGCGTTCCCGCCATGCTCCTTTTTTCTTTCCATATCCGTAATGTTCTTTCGGTCCTTCCACCAGTTAAAGCAATGCCGTCTCACACCCGCCGATGATCGACAACAAAACACTCTTTTTTATTCCTCACGGAAGGTCTTGTGTACGACCAATCAAGATACACTCTTTTACTGGTTATGTGCCCAGGTTCTTTTGTTCCGACTTTTCTCAGCTGTTCGGTTCCTCTGTTCGCTCCCAATGTTTATGACGTTGATCAGGATATCAACGGATGTAAGCCATCACCTTCAGGACTTATACAGCGCCTGTTGCTATCCCCTAATTATCAAGTATCTAAGCCACTTTCCTAGGCTTCTCATGCTGGGAATACTAATTTCCAGTTAGTATCCAACCGGTCTGTATTTGTCCGTCAATTCGGTTGCTCATTGTGCTTTCAAAACGATTACTCACACAAATTGCATGACTCCCTACTATCCAATTCGCAAAGGCTACTTATAACGCTTTCGGGAAGTCCATGGTCAGATCCATTCATAGCAAAATATAAAAAAAATAACTGTTCGATCAGTATACCATAGATGCCTGTCGATGTCAACATATACAATATAAACCTGTCGTACCTGTTTACCCGTTCATATTTGCTTCGCTTCCGCGAACGGGTAAACTGGTACTAACCCACCCAAACTTACAGAAATGGAAAAAACAATATTCATGCTTTAATTACTGTTTTTCTCTTTTTACTATCAAAAAGATTGTCCATTCCTTCATCGCTGACCCAAACTTCATCGCTCTCCTCAGAAGCAGAATTAGATTTCCAATCCTTATCTTCTTCAAAATAATTGAATGCTGGATAGTACTTTAAATGAACAGAACTATCTCTCTCCGAATTTCGATATTTCAAAATTCCCAATTCCATCTTTCTGTAACCACGTTTCTTACACAAAACCTTTTCTTCATTCTGTTTACTCTTATCTTTTTGATCTGTAACACCAGACCAATTCCAACCGATTAAAACACCACCCGTATACTCAGTATCTCCAGATTCTTTAAATGCAGAAGTACCTATAGTACCACTATAATTTGCTCTTGATATACTACTAACTGTTACAACAGGCATTCCAATTTGAGATGCAAGCGTTTTTAATGTAGTCACAACTACATCCATCTTTGTTTTTCGATCTGATTGACTACGATCCTCTGGATCTGCCTTAATGATCTGGAGATAATCAACAAACACAACAACAGATTTACCCTTACGCTTTTTAAACACAGCAGCAAGATTCGCAATATCTTTTACAGTTAATCCATCCAATCCACTTTCAATAATATGCAAATGAGATCCATACATTGAAAAATACTCTTCCGAATACTGTTCATATTGTGAATAAGCGAGTTTCGTAAAATCCCCTAAAAGTTCATCGTATGTCCAATAAAGAATATTCGCCGCAGTCAACTGCTTATTTTTGCTATCACGGTTATGTTGAAAAGACAAAGACGAAATACCTCTGGCAACAAACTCATCACGTCCCATTTCCAAAGCAAAATAAAGAACATCCACACCACTTTCAGCTATCTTCTGGGCAAGCGACATAAGAAAAGCGGACTTTCCAGTACTAGTTTCAGCCGCCATAATGTAAAGTTCATTAGCAAACCCACCATTCAAAACTTTATCAAGAGCCAAAAGCCCCGTACTAATTCGCGGCACTGACTGCGCACAGTGATCAACAAAAGTATCTTTATAATCAGACATTGGTTGAAGCGTAGCCAATAACTCATCAATACGTTGTTTATTATCCATTTAATAATCTCCTCTCTTTAAATCATCATTCCAATCTTTATTTTTAGGAATAATACTCTCCAACATTGGATTCCTATCTCTACAACCCTGCCCAGCAACATCATTATCAACAGCCAAAACTACTTTCTTCCCACTCCTAACAAGCCGATCAATGGTCTTTTGATTTGCAACACCACCAATACTTACATACACAGCAACTTCTTTCACTTTCTGCGCTCGATGAATCACATAAAGACTAATTGCATCAATAGCCGCTTCACACACATATATCTTTTGAGAAGGCTTATCATCATCGGAAACAAAATACCAAAAACGATCAGCTCTAGTTTTTCGACAACCGTGAAAAGGATCAGGCTTATACTTTGCACAAGTATCCATTAACTGACACCAACCATAATCACCCGATTGATAACGTTGACACTCAGCCCTACTTCTACATCTACGATCAGCATAAGCATTAGTTCCACGCAACTCACAATAATCATTTTGCGGATTGATAAAAACAATGTTATTACCCTTTTCAGACTGATATAAAATTCCACTATCAATCAAATGCTGAATTACATCCAAAGGAATTTTTCTCGCAGATAAAAAGGCATATAAATTACGATACGATCCCTTTATTGGTTCTGGAATAACAATCTCTCTAAAACTCATCTGTAAATTCACCTTTGGACTATAATCAACAACCATATTACCTACTAAAGCAAGAACTGCATCCTGATAACCATATCCTAAAAAGTTCATTAAATAATCAACATTATTACCAGTTTCACCAGTTCGAAAATTTCGATAACCATGAAACCCTTTCTTCACAGATACATGTTTATCAGCCAATAACAAAACACTACCATACTCAACCTTAACCGCATAACTATGATTCTTTAAAAGAAACTCATATAAATCAACCGAACAAGCTTGATCATACTGTTCCTTTGAAACAAAAACAGCCATAAAAACTCCTTTCCTTCTACTTTTACGGAAATGGAAAGAAAAATCTATAGTCACACTAACTTTTTCTTTCCATCTCCGTATTTATAGTTAGAACTTACAACACCGGTTGACTCAAGTCAAACCGGTGCTTGTAAGCAATATAGTTACTTACAGTTACTTACAGTAACTTACACGGAAAATTGGACTAGTGCTAAAACCTTTGGAAATCAAGGCTTTCAGTGCTAGTTGCTTAACCAAAGTCGTACCCACTTTTCGGTCGTCTCGTACCCACTTTTCGGTCGTCTCGTACCCACT
>ERZ1026921.1034-NODE-1034-length-10917-cov-7.491898_pt1 | contig 10917 bp, 9 predicted proteins | sample MGYA00519571_ERZ1026921 | MGnify/ENA primary metagenome ERZ1026921 (study PRJEB26926, sample SAMN06164877) | human gut metagenome | biome: ENVO:00009003; feature: ENVO:2100002; material: ENVO:00002003 | host: Homo sapiens | place: USA | collected 2012 ... | reverse complement strand
ATTTACGGACCTTGCACCAGGTCTCGTCACAATTGACAACGGCATCCTTCTCCAGAGCGATACGCTTCAGTTCAACCACCATACGGTCGAGGTATCCCTTGCCTTTCTTCAGCCAGTTGCGCAAGGTATTCTCCGATACGCTCATGCCCATATCCCCGAGCCACCGGTGCAACAGTCCGAAAGTAACGTTCTTCACGTATACCTCGTAGGCGATGGCCTGCAGAAACCCGGGAGTTATTTTGGTACCGTCAAACCTGGGTACCACTTGCGGGTGGCCTTCCCGGGGGAAATAGCCCCAACGGGGCTTACGGCCCTTCTCCACGTACTGCACCATCTCGAACTGTTCCTCCACAAGGCGTATGTCCGGACGGAAGGTCCTCACCATCTTGCGGTCAAGGATACGCCCGGGGACCTTGGAGAGGTCAGACAAGTGCCTGACGGGAGTTCCGTTCACGCCCATGGTGCGATAGGTTTCCGGCCGGTTGGAGAGATCCCTCGGATTCGGGGAGGAGGGACGGGATTCCCGTGCATCCGGATCCGATACGGAACGGGTATCCAATGATTCGTCCGTACCGTCAAAGCCATCCTTCTCCTTTTCACGGTCAACCGGATCGTCATCCCTAGCGGAATCATTTTTTTTTACAGACTGCCTTTTCGAGCCGAAACGGTTCTTGCGGGCGGATTTGAGTTGTTCCCTCAGCCTTGCATTCTCACGTTCCAGGGATTTACGCGAGTTGCGCTCTTCCTCAAGAAGGGATTGCAATTCATTCAATTTTTCCAGCATCCGGTTGGAACGGGATAACTCCTCTGTCAGATCCTCCAGCACCAGTTTCATCGCGCGGTTATCCAGTTCCGCGTTCTCCAGACGTTCAATCAGGTACTCAACGTAACGGTTCTTCATTTCATCAGACATATCCTCACAGCGGTTAAAAGCACGACGCGAGAAGGTTTCCCGCGCCAGAAGCTCGCGTTTCTGAACTATTAACTGTAGTAATCCGTCCGTATCCATATCCTGATTTTTTCGATATAAATATACAAAAAAAACTTTGATATAACCATATAAATACGGAACATAATTGTCTTATTTTTAATGATTTAACTACGGGATTCTCCAACAGGAGGACCACGTCCTTCCAGTCTATCCGATAGGCAACCTCGTTACCCCCGTCATCCCTGATTATCCGCATAAACTGATAGCCCGCAACAAACTTTTTCTCGAAAAGACTATAGGAACGGTTGTCATAAGCGAACAGACGAACGATACGGCGGTCTTTCGACATGACGATATAAATGTCACCCTCTGAAGGCTCACGGTGCAACTGTTCACGAATGACGGACAGGACACGGGAATGCTTGCAACGCATGTCAGTAAAGCCACGCAGGTAATAGAAGCGGTTTATACCGGTCACACTCAACATAGCACCTCCAACTTTTGGATCAGATGGTACAGACCCGGATAATCCAGATCTTTTTGGAGGATATGCAGACCATTGCCCAGGGTCAGTTCCACGGATATACGAACGGGAAGAACATTCAACCCTTTGCACGGCTTCCGGTGTCGCTTCCCGGGATGAGAAGAGCAAACCTCCTTCTTTACAGGGGATTCCACTGAAGGGGAAGACGGCACGGACTCCGAGGGCGTGCACGACGGAATGCCGTCCACCTGAACTTCCACTATTTTTCTGCGGGTATCCTTGTACCATTTATGGAAAATGTTGTAAGGTACGTTATTACTTAAACAGAATGACTGAAGAGACTGCCCATGGGGAACGGCCTCGGTTTGGTACTGAAAATAAAATCTTTCAAGATCTTCGCTACTATACATAATTCGTAAATTTTAGTTCGCAGCGAAGATAGATATTTCATTTTTGAGCCCTAATTTGAGTGCTTACAGTGCTTACATACTTTTTATAATTCTGCATCTATAACCTACAGCCACAACATTATCCGGAATATCTTTTATTACAACAGAACCGGCACCTATCACACTCCATTTTCCTACCTTCACTCCCGGAATTATAACAGAACCAGCGCCAATCCAAGTACCCTCTCCAATAGAGACATTACCGCATAGAGTACAATGAGGCGAAACATGTACATAATCTTCAATCACGCAATCGTGGTCTACGGAAGCCCCCGTATTGATAATACAATGTTTGCCGATACAAGCATAGGATTGTATGATGGCTCCCTGCATAACGACTGAACCTTCTTCTATTATAGCTTCTTCTGATATAATAGCTGAAGGATGAAAAGCATTACCAAAGGTAGTATGCAAACTTTCAGCTATATTCCTGCGAATGCCATTATTGCCAATACTGACTATCAATGGCCCACGGACTTCCGATGGACGTAAAACTGGATAATTAAGAAGGTGATGAACCGCTTCATTATCATCAAACAATGCTTCAATAGGCTCATTATTCGCTCGTAATATATCAATGATCACTTTCGCATGACCGCTGGCACCATATAAATACATTATCTACTATTTTATTTATTTCCAGTAAAAACTTCCATCGTAGCTGAAGTATCCGAATTGACACCTGTCTTTTTCAAAATCTGCCCATAATACGCATGTACCCCATGTTTCCTCATATAGTGCTTATCCAATATGTGTTGCCCCATAGAAGCATGTGAATTCAATATTAAAGTTTTAAAGTTCATTTCTGCGACAACATCCATAACCACCGCATGATAAACAGACTCCATCGCATCTTTTCCCCACGAGAATGGTCCATGGCTCTTTACAACGACTCCCGGAACAGTCATTGGATCAATATTGCGTTTTTGTACACATTCTACGATAACTCTACCCGTATTCAGCTCATAATCCTCCTCAACTTCTTGCCGAGTCAATTCTCTTGTACAAGGTATATCTCCATAAAAATAATCAGCATGAGTAGTCCCTAATGCGGGAATATCCATCCCTGCCTGCGCAAACGCAGTCGCATTTATGGAATGAGTATGCGCAACACCTCCAATATGAGGGAATGATTTATACAGCTCCAAATGCGTGTTAGTATCGGATGATGGCCTCCATTTACCTTCCACTACGTTACCGCTCACGAGATCCACCACAACCATATCCTCGGGAGTCATATCATCATAATTGATACCGGACGGCTTTATAACGACAAGCATCCGCTCCCTATCTATTCCACTGACATTACCCCACGTATAAACGACAACACCTTTTGCAACTAAATCAAGATTAGCCGCACAAACTTGTTCTTTCAAAGATTCCAGCATATTATTTATTTTAGATTATTGATTGTTTCTCTTAGGATTGAGACCGTGTGAGCAAACCCTTTTTCTGAACTAAAAAGAGCCTTCCATCCTAAAGCTTGCAATCTACTGCTATCCAATGAAGAATTGCTCATAGGATTGAAACCTTTCCTTTCTTCTTCATTTATTTCTTCTCTAATCAATTCAACATGGGCTAATCTTGTGAGGAATCCCGCCATTTCCTTAATACTGAGGATTGATTCAGGATTAGAAATATTATAAGCATGAGAATTCTCTCCTCGAAGTAATACTTTAAGTAATGCAGAGGCACAATCCAGGCAATAACAATAACTTCTCAGTTGTGTGCCGTCACTCTTCATCACTATATTTTCTCCGCGTGCAACTGCATAAGACCAGGCTGAGGATACTCGATTATCTGATGAGGAAGCCGTAGGTCCATAAATATGTCCCGGACGTGCAAAAACAGATTCTACCCCATACTCATCCGCATAAGAAACACATAACGTCTCAGCAGCACGTTTTCCTATGGAATAGGAACTTCTCGGATTTAACAGGTCAATATAACCATACTCATCCTCTTGATAAGACCTGTTGCCTTCTCTTTTCCCATAGATTTCACTGGAACTAATGAAAAGAAGTCTTTTTGCATCGGACACCCTTGCATAGTCCAAAAGGCACTTCACCCCGATAAAATTACTAAGCATAGTCTCAACAGGTTCATCTACAATACTTTTAGGGAAAGCGTTACCGGCTCCATGTATGATATAATCACATGATTCACCAAACTCATTATTCGTCTTCGATGCATCATACTGAATAAAGTGAAGGTAGTCTTCATTAAAGTATCGGGCAAAACGCTGTTCTGTCCTTTGTTTCGATCGACTCGCAACAATAATCTTTATCGTATCGCTATGCATTTCATTATAACGAATCAATGTATCTACAACAGCTGAACAGATCAATCCGGTCGCTCCTGTAATCAGGATTGTTCTGTTCTCCAATTCTGCAAGCTCCGGCAATTCCAAAAGTATCTCATCAATATCCGATATCCATGTATTACTATCATAAATACTCATACTCAATCATTTTAATCTTTCAACCACGTCGAGCGCTTGGCCAGAAGTAACGCCTTGAAAATATCAATGTCATCGACAGTTGTCAATTTGATGTTTTTTTCAGATCCGACAGAGAAATAAACCTGTTCCCCCATCTCAATCATCAAAGTACAAGAAGCCACAGAATTTGTGATGCCTTTCTCTAAAGCTCTTTTATGCAAATCACAGATTTGTCCGAGCCGAAAACCTTGTGGCGTTTGTGTCCTTTTCAATCGGTCACGAGGGTAACTTCCCGTAGAGATTAAACCATCCACCGTCTGCATCATAGCTTCCGCACAAGGTATAACTGTAATCGCATTTCCATATTGAGTTACTACTCGGATGCAATCAGAAATAATTTCCGCTGATACCATTGGACGAATAGCATCATGAATCAGCACAATATCATCTCTACTAAAATGTTTCTCCAATTCGTACACTCCATTTCGAATAGAGGCCTGACCATTATCTCCACCTTTGACAACATACTTTAATTTTGTTATATTAAATTGTTTTGCATAAGCTTGAAGAACCAAATCCCAACCTTTTATACATACAACAGCAATCGCATCAATTTCCGGATGCCTTTCAAATGCCTCCAATGTATATATGATAACAGGACGTTCGTTTACCGTTAAAAACTGTTTGGGAATATCCTGGTGCATCCTGTTTCCAGATCCACCCGCTATCAAAAGGGCTATATTTGCCATAATATTTCCTCCTTATTGATTTGATTATTAAGATAATGTTAAAAAAAACAAACTTGGGTATCAAAGACTATAGATTCTTTAAATATTGAATACCACGATATTTCTTATACGAATTACACAAATCCATAAAAACAATCCTAATTACTGGATGACGTTCTTCTACAGGAGGTAATTCCATGTAATTTCCATAGCGTTTACTTAGATATTCACGGCAACCGACCGCAACAGGCATTTCCGTATCTTCAAAAGGAACCCATACCGATTTGTCAAACCATTTTTTCGGATATAACCATGTTATGAACGGAAACATTGTAAATTCTTTTACATATTTAGCTTTCTCGTATTTTCTATCAGGAAGAGTCGCTAACTTTTCCAAAGTATTCCAAATAAAAAAACGAATAGATTCGCCTCTTAAAATCCAGAGCAAAAATTTAGAAAAATTATATACTACCTTACTTTGTCTATTGGGAAGACGTCCTGCTTTAAATAATGAACATCCACACGCGCACATTAATTGAAACATTCTCCCGATCTTTGAACTTGCAGCCGCATGCAATGGTACAAGATCCAAAGACACGCCTTGATTCGTATCGGTATTCATAGAGGATTCTCTTATAAGCGTAGTATTATTGTCTCTAATTGAATCCGTAAGATGATGGTCATTATAATCTTGAGTTTGAGTACAGAGAGAATATCGCTCGGTATCCGCTTCTGTCTCCCATATTTCCAACAATTTTTTATAATCCGGTGCAGGCATACAAAAATCGATATCATCATCCCAAGGAATAAACCCTTTATGTCGGATCGCACCTAAAGAAGTTCCTGCAAAAACAAACACTCTTAAATCATGTTCCTTACAGAACTGAGCAAAATACTTTGCTATTTCCAAATTCTTTTTCTGAAGAGCCTTGAACTCTTCTCCATTTAATTTAATCAGAGCTGTCATATTTTTTTTCTCATTATATGTAGCAATTTCCTTACCTCGTATCGCAGTCTTGAAGATTTGCGCATGTGATCTATTGCATGCGTTAACCACTTACCCAAAGCTCCATATGTATAAATCAAGGAAGCCTCCAACCACATCATGCGATATTTGTACACACGGCTACTAATATTCTTTAAACAATAAAGACTGGCAATATAAAATGCAGTCCAAGGGTAGAGCTTGATGATAACTGGAATCTTTTTTTTCCAAAAATGCCTTATCCACAATTTTGAAGAGAGAAAAAAAACTATATCCTTACCTGGGCATTGCATGAAACGGTACATAACCCTGAGGGATAACGAGTGGAATATATCAGCAGAATATTCACGTAAACACTTATATTGCTTATATTGTGTAGCAAAACGTGATACTGTTATATGATTCAGCATGATATCATCACACAATGCAGAACTCGTTTGCGTTTGCTCGGCTAATACGGGTGAGGTACCTTCTGCTGTATGTCTATAACCAAGCGTAGTATTTTCTATATTTCGGCATATATAATACTCAATGAATTTGTTATAATAACAAACCCGTTTGAAATCATCCGAATAATGAAATGCCGTAAAAACGCCACTATGCTCTATACCTATTCGCTTATGTACCACTCCCCAATAATAGTATTTCACAGGTGAATCTACAATCTTCCGGAGCACAGCTTGTGTAGAGCACCGCCAGCCTATATCAACAAGACCAACCAAAGCGTTGCTATCTCCCCAGAAACCTTCTTGTTTCAGATATTCTATAAGCAACTGCCGTTTGACCGCACACCTGTTCTTCAACATGATGCGATTATTTCCCTCCAACAATTTCTCCAAAAACAGATCTGCTTGCTTGCTTCCATAACATAACTCCCCATCCATATCAAACCATTGTCCCATAGCGTGAATTTCCTCGTTCGTACAATCGAACATTTCCATGATAATACGGGGAGAAAAATGTTTTATATATTTTAGGATATGAGAAAATTCCTCCTTATCCGCTCTATATATGGATGACGGATAAACTGCCTTGGTAGATATATGCAAGTAACGGATTTCTACGTCCGGATATAACGGTGAGAATTCCTTCGCAATTAAATACATGATATAGGCATCTCTTGACGCAAAGTAAAGTCTACAGACCTTTTTGGTCGTCGCATCTTTCAGGAGAGCATCTACAAAGGGAACCAATAACGGTGCCATAATATCCGCAACAAATCCACCATCATCATTCCTCCCGCCCAATCGTTCCGCACGCATCAAGCCCGCAAATACGGATGCAGCCGATGAGGAGACAAAGAATCTCGCCTCATCTTCCACGATAGTCTCATATTCGGAATAACCGGTATGAACCAATTTTACCTTTATACCTTTCCTTTTAGGCATAAAATAATCACTGTGAATGTTATCTCCATAGTGCGTCCAGCAACTTTTTCGGATACATTCTTTCTCTCTTACATACTCAAATAAACGCCCGGTATGCTTAGAAAGCCCTATACTGCCGGATATGAATAGATGATCGCTTTCCTGCATAATTCCGAAAGAGGTCAAAGTCTTTTGAATCACTTCGTCGGGTAGATACATATCGCTGATAAACAGAATACGACCTTTATTGCGTAACTTTTTTATTTTTTCTATCGTACTCTTAATCGGAGCAAAAGAACACAATTCCAATGCGATCTCTTTCTCTTTGACTTGTTCTTTGGGTATATCGGTAAAGATAGTAAGATCGAAATTATCATAAATTTCATCCAATGTTACTGCATCTTTGGCAAGCAAAAGCATGGTTGTCTTTTCCGCTTTTTTCCTTTCTATGACAAACGCACGTAACAGGGACTCTTCTTCATTTCTCACAACCTCCTCTGCCAATAGGCGGAAAATGTTCTCCGGTTTTCCGCAAGTTCGCACTATACAAGTATCGAATATATCAAATGAGTATATCTTATTTTTTTTCATAAATACTTATTTATCGCCCCAATATGAATGTAAGATTCTTCTTTCCATAGGCTCTTTTTTATCAAATATGGAAGTGTACGGATAATATGCCGCATACGGATGTACGGGTAATCGTTGCGCATCAAATGAAAAATCAGAGCCCATCAGCGAATATAATCTAGGAAAAAGTATACATAACATGACGCATATAGCAAACACTATTTTACTCTTTCTTTCAAATCGAAATATATATAAACAAGAAGCGAGTAATACCACAAAAAACAGATAGAAATAATTTGTAAATCTTATAAATATTTTCATATCCAAACAGAATAAAGAAAAAATAGAATATAAAATGCAGCCTCCCCACACCCAATCCTCTATTTTTAAAATATTCCTATTTTCCAGTCGCCTTCGTACAAATGCGAAAAAAAACACAATAAACAGAGGAAACATATTGTACACGAAACCTTTCACATTCCAAGAAAAGGTTCCATATTCATCGGAAAGAAAATATCTAATGATCTTATTACCAATATTAGGAGGGACAAAATTTAATGCCAATTCAAAAATTCTTTCTTTTAAATTTATCCACAATATAAACAACACAATCAAACTAAGAATAAACTTATTTAAAGAAATACCTTTTTTAAACAGAGAAAAAAAAGGAGGAAGAACGAATAAGAATACCGCAAAAAAATGCCACATAAAAGCTAAAAATGCCCATATATAATATTTTATCAAAGAATCCTTATTCAAGTTTATAATACCAAACAGAAAACATGATATGGCTAAAGATTCCCTCATAATCTCCATTGAAAAATAGAAATAGTTATATATGTAAAATATAGAAAGAGCAGTGAAAGGCTTTTTACAACACACATAGAAGAAATAAAACATTGCAGCATGAAAAAAGGCACTTGTAAATAGCTGTACAAATACGAATCCACCTAAACTTTTACAGATGGAATTAAGCAAAACCCAAAACGGTTGATACCTTGATTCCGATATATATTCCCAAGACAATTCAGAAAGAGGAAGCACATCTAAATTAAAATAGTTCATATAATTAACCGTGTCCACACCCAATCGCCACCTCAATCCTGCAACTAATGTAAAGAGAAGATACAGTACCATATAATGAGACTTGAGATGTTGCTTTTTCTCACAAACATCATACGCAATTACACAAAATAGAAGATACGCAAACGCGATAAAATAAATCATTTTTCAATTCTATATTTTGCCCGACATACTTTCTCCCTCGCCATTCCAATCAGCCAGCGAATCTCCTCGGATTTTGTCAACGATGATATACCTGCATACACAATGAATCCCGATAAGATTCCAAAAACAATCAGCAAAAGGTCCGAATCTATCAGATACCTTAACGAGTAGACAATACCCCCCATCAATAACGACCTTAACAGAATGGGTAATAATACTCGCATCTCTCCTTTATAGGAGATACAAGGAATCAATCGTTTTGTATATAGCGTGATAATATATAAGTCGATTACACAATATATGACCCAGCCAATGCAAACCATCGTTATTCCAAAGAACATTGAGGAAATCAAGATTACGAAAGCAATTATTTTCTTGATGATTTCCGATTTCAGGTAATAGTCGCTCCTGTTTTTGGCATTCAGTATTTGCCAAGTCGCTACAGAGAACGGCTGCCACATCCACCCAAAGCACAGTATTTGCATCAATGGTACAGCATCCATCCATTTATCTGTCAACAGCAAGCGTACCACCGGTTCCGCCATTGCGGCAAGTCCCGCCATCAACGGAAATACTATAAAAGCATTCATCCGAAGGAAACGGTAAAAAATTCGTTGCAAGGCATCATCATCATGTTGTAATTCACACTCTATAGGATAAGCGACACGAGCTACTACGTCACTAACAGAAACAGGAAGAAAACTGGTCATTTGGACTGACTGGCTATATAATCCCGTTAAAGCAGGGGAATAGAATTTTCCAACCAGCAAATAACTCCCATTCGTGTACAATGTATGTAGAGTGCGGGTTATCAGAAGTTTCGAACCAAATCCGAATAGTTCTCTAAAGGATTTTTTGGAGAAAGTGAGCGAGGGCATCCAACCAGCCGAAATCCAGAGGAGCAACACGTTCAGGAAATTTTGCAGGAGCGGCTGCCAGACGAGAGTCCATACGCCGAACTCGTTGTATGCCATCCACAGCCCCACACCCCCGCTTACCGATATGGCGATCATCGTAATCCATGTCTGACAACGGAAATTCAACGCTATAGATAACTTTGCTTGTTGCACAACCCTAAATGAGTTGATGACAAATACCAACGACACCCAAACCAGAATTTCTTCAAGCAAAGGTTCATTGTAAAAATAAGCTATCAGCGGGGAAAGAACATATAATATCGCATAAATTATGAACGCAATTCCAATGTTAAACCAAAATGTAGTGGAGAAATCTACCTCTGTGCGATCCTGTTTCCGGATAAGAGCCTCCACAAAACCTGAATCGACAAACAATTGCGCCACCGCCAAAAAGATGTTTAACATCGCCACAAGACCATAATCTGACGGCGACAATTGTCTTGCGATTAAAATAGTAAAGAGGGTCATCAGCCCCTGCCGTGCGAATTTCTCCACGGCACTCCATGTCACGCCCCGTATCGCCTTATTCCTTATCGGTTCCGACATATCCTGTATCGTCACTTGACAGATTCCTGCCTTATTCTCCGGTTTTCACCGCTTTCCTGAACTCCCCGACGATGTTTTCCCCTAAAAGGATCCACGCCGCGGCAGCTGCCCCTGCCAGGAACACGCACCCGATGAGGATGAGAACTTTCGAGGGTTTGGATGGCTCGAGCGGCACGGTCGCCGCCTGCACGACTGCATAGACGGGTGTCAGCTCCTGGACCTTGGCCTTTGCCAGCTGCAGCTGCTGCGCCGTCTGGTTGTAGAGGTTGAAGG
>ERZ1026921.1033-NODE-1033-length-10925-cov-5.917111_pt1 | contig 10925 bp, 9 predicted proteins | sample MGYA00519571_ERZ1026921 | MGnify/ENA primary metagenome ERZ1026921 (study PRJEB26926, sample SAMN06164877) | human gut metagenome | biome: ENVO:00009003; feature: ENVO:2100002; material: ENVO:00002003 | host: Homo sapiens | place: USA | collected 2012 ... | reverse complement strand
CGTCTACAACGGTCAGCCCATGCTCTGCGGCATACTGTCTAAGCATCATGCGCTGAGAAGAGATTTGTCAAGGGTATTTTCCTCATAAGAGAGCGCCCTGCACAAAATCATGACAGGGCGCTCTCTAAATGAAGTATTGGAATTGATAACCAATCAAGTTTGCTTTTTCTTGTCAATACTGAAACTTAGCCTTTCCGCACTAACTCAAGCGGGGATCGTTGCGCCAACCGCTGCAAATGTAGGTAAGTCGCCACAATATAAACAATCAGTTGCAGGATACCTGCCGCAATAACCGCAATTGGCATTGATACGACTTCCGTTATCATATCGTTATATCCAATCGTGGCTGCACCGCTCAAACTTGTATTAAGCACTTCTGAAACGGAGGAAAACAGGTTTAGTGTCGTAGCATTCATTGTAAGGATTCCAACAATGATCCCAGTTATTGTCGCAAGGATGATAGGTATTGCGGCTATCTCCCAGCTAAACATCACAGCGGTCCTTTTGCCGGAACCAAGCGAGAGCATCAGTCCAAGCGTCCGCCGTTGACGGTTTACAAACAGTGCAAGAAATACGAACAGAGCCGCGCCCGCTGTTGTGCAGGCAGCGAAAAGAAGCTGCTGCGCACTGCTATAGAATCCATGCAAGGTTTCAGCAATTTCGGTGTACCCGTTATCAAAGCAAAACAGAATGTTTGCCGGATATCCATGTGATTCCAGCGCATCTTGGAGCGCAGATACCTTCCCGTTCTGCAAGACGTATGTAAAGAAAACGCCATTTCGACTACTATAGCAATTTTCTGGCAGAGAAGCGTTAGGAACAAAGACGGTATTCGGAAGGAAGCGATAGTCTGCGGTATCCCATAAGTCCGACTGTCGGTAAATTCCTATAATCTGATACGTTTTCGTATCACCTGAAACCCCAATCTTTTGGGAAAAAAGCTGTGGCTGCACCTTCCATTCCGGAGCTGTTAAATCGGCAAGAGGATTTGGACCCCAGTAGAACGACAAATCAATGCAGTCTCCTGTACCAAGTCCGCTTGCAATGGCAGTTGTTTCAGAAATCAGGCAGACATTAGAGCCATTTTTGTAATCGTCCGCCCCAAAACTCCGTCCTTCTGTTACGAAAGAGTCCTTTTGATGGAAACAATACATGCTTTCCAGAAGATCTGTACCAATCACACTGACAGTATGATATTGCGTATCCAATTCTTGGGCTGCGCTCCGCCATTCAATTCCCGCATTTGAGCTTAGAAAGACATCCAGACCAGTTTCCAACGGGGTCATGTATACATCAAGGTATTGGTCGTTTAGCAGTACACCCGTTTCAGAACCGTCAATTGCATAGTCTGGCTGTGTTTCTGGGTACAGTCCGTGCCAGTGTGTAACAGTCATTGCACAGGAATCTATTGCGTCAACCATGTTCTGTCCCAAAATAGACGTTTTTTCACCAGAAGAGTATTTTGCTACTGGTATGAAATCTTGTGAAGCGGTTTTCTTTTCATCTGCCGTCAAGTCATATGATATACGAGACAAATCAATATCTTCTACAGAACACCGGTGCGATTCTGCTAATGTCGTGCGCAGTTCTAGGTCTCGGTCTATATATTCCGATCCATAAACCAAGTAGCGTCGCCCAACCTGAATGTCAAGTGCGTCCAATTCTTCCCGAGAGTTACACCCTATAGTAAGGTATAGCGTGCTGCGAACAGCATAGTCTGGATGCATTTTAACAACGTTTTCAATCGAAGCAGTAACAGATACTAAAGCAAGTTCGGTTGACTCAGGCAGATTCGTTTTATCCACCGATGTAACCCGAACGATCATAATTGCCCTGTTATACGGAGAATCAAGGCTTGGCACATATGTGCCGTCTTCCTTGCCGCTGGTAACACTCTGAATGGAGGGGCAATAAGCACTGATATATTTTTGTTGGTACGCACCTTTTATGACTGTTCCATCCGCAGCAAGCTGATCCATATACGCCCACATATCTTGACTTATTACACTTTCTTCATGGTGGAGCGTTAGCCCGTTGTACTCTGTTGCTACGTCTGCTGTCTCCGTTGTTGGGACACCAATGGTTACATAACGTTCTTCAATTTGCGCGAGCGTTGCTTTAGCGGATGCAAATACGCCTGCGCTCAGGCAGATAAAAGCGGAGGCCATTCCCACCAGCAGGAAGATTGCAAACAAACGAACCGGTTGTCGAAAGAGCTGTTTCAAAGGGGTCATACAGTTTCCTCCTTGAGTCTGCCGCTGTCCATACGGAATACAACATCCGCTGCTTTGGCTACCTCCAGATCATGTGTGACAACCACTACACAGCAGTTTTCCTCATGTGCCAGTCTGGAAAGCAGCTGAATAATTTGTGTGCTGTTTTCTGTATCCAGATTTCCCGTAGGCTCATCTGCGAGAATGATCTGCGCATGAACGGCTAATGTTCTGGCAATTGCGACTCGTTGCTGTTCGCCGCCTGACAGCATGGCAGGAAGTCGCTTCCAATAGCTTTCGCCCAGACCTACTTTTTCAAGAGCAATCTGCGCCTCTTTTTTTGCATCGGCATCGGAATGCCTCAGCAGTTTTAAGGGATACATGACGTTTTCACAAACAGTCATAAGTGGAAACAAATTATAGCTTTGGTAAATCACAGACGCCTGCTTGCGACGGTAGATATCCACGTCGATTTCCCGCAAACTTTGGCCGCCGACTATTATGTCTCCGCTCTGCGGCGTATCCAATCCTGCCAGTAATGAAAGCAGCGTTGTCTTCCCACTTCCACTTTTGCCGACTAACGCATAAAAAGTTCCAGCACTCAAATCACAGGAGACGTCTTTTACAGCCTGAACAGTTTGGTATTTTGTTTTGTATGAATAAGAAACACTTTGCACAGATAATACGGACATACTACTCAACCTCCCGTAGTAATCGGATTCCGCTTTTTCCAGTTGCCATCAAGCAAGCTGTAATTGCCCCGACATTCATAGCAAAAAAGAGTGCTGCGGCCATGGCATATTGGATGGCAGTCTCTTGGACAACCAGGATGAGAATTGTTCCAATAGCTGCGCCAACCAAAAACATCAGACATATCTCGACGAATACCATAATGACTGTTTCAATGCGTTTTGTACCAAGAGATCGTGCAATGGCAAATTCCCGCCTTCGGATATGAATATAGAAAAAACCTGCGGCAGCACCAATCATGACCTCTATGCAGGCAAAAATTGGTTTTAGTCGATACAGTGTTTGCAGATTTCGATTCAAAGCATTCAGGGTTTCGCGGAGTGTTTCGTCATGAACTGTTATGGCAAATTGCTGATATCGGAGAGCTGGAGAATTATTGATTTCTTCTTGATGCCCGGAGGGGTCCACATTTGCGAAGTGACGTATCAGTATTTGCCGGAATTCGTCCAGCTCATGATTATCGCGCACTGTTGCGCTCAAGCTATCCCCCGTAATCTTCCCATCCAGTTCTGTTTGTACTGCGGCAACGCAGCTGAATGGGCAATAGATCGTTTGAGATTTCGACGAATACGTCCCAGCAATTTCGAGCGAAATCTGTGTGGAAGCTTCACCGGTCGCAGCAGGCGACATCTGAACCGTCAATATGACATTACCACTATTATCGGTATCTTGCGACAGTTCTTCTGCCGCTGCGGTTGAAACGAGACACACCGCTTTATTTGAGGTAAAAATTGATTCGTCATATCCCTCAAAATAAGTAATCGAATTTCCTGAAACGGGTGCCAATTCCGATGCGGCATCAACAGAAGTAATGCCAATCAGCTTTTGCCGACTCGAAAAACCCGTCCCTTGACTGTAATAGACAGATGCTTTCAGGCAAACATCCTTCACATAGGAGGAAAATGCTTTTTCCTGAAGTTCCCCGCCATAGGCATATTTGTCAGAGAGAAAGTAGTTGATAATATAGTCTGTAATTTTCAGGTCATCGGTTTTCGTGCCAGTAAGATTGGATACGACGACAGTTACGGGAATCACTGCGTAGGCGCTCTCCATATCCTGTTCTTTCTGGCAAATGAAGCCATCAAAGAGAGTAAAAAATGCACAAAGGAAAGCTATCAGCAATACAATACTCACCGTCTGCCAGGCGCCGCGCTTTAAGCGCACCTTTTCGTAAAAGAAAACGATCATTTAACTGCACTCCAATAATGCAAGCAGCGGCATGGGAGAAATATTCACCCATGCCGCTGCTCAGCTGTCACTTACTTATCTGCTGGAACTGGAAAAACAGACTGGGGCAGGATGCAATATCCTATAACGTAGGACTTTTCATCTGTAAAAATCAGTTGTTTGAATTTGAATAAGAGACTCTTGCTTCTTTATCGCTTCTCCCAACAAAGCGCTCTCAAGCTCTACTTCACGTTGCCTCTCTTCGCTACTACTTCTATCCGAAATAGTTTGTCCATTTTGAATCACGTCCAATGTTGGAGGCTGATTTAGATCAATATAGTTGCTACCCTGAGCAGTACTTTCTTTTGGTTGTCTCGGGTTTGTCATAAAGCAGGCGACAACTGCCAAAACAAGTATCGCGGTCACGGTTATGATCCAAGTATGAGGCTTTCGATAAGAAAGTACAGCACGGATTCGTGTTTTCACATTCTTACTGCCGAAGGCCAGCGGGCAGGCCGCAAAAATACGCTGGTTTGCAGTGCAGGAGAGCAACGTCTGCGAATACGCAGCGCGCTGAGAATCACTCATATCCTTGATAGCGTATTCGTCACATGCCAACTCAATATCTTTACAAAGGAAATAATACGCAATCCAAATCAAAGGATTGAACCAATAAAGAGAAAGAATTAAGAACGCAATGGGCTTTAGCCAATGATCGCGGCGTTTTATATGCGCACGTTCATGTGCAATTATGCTATCCAATTCCTTGCTCTTTATATGGAACGGAATATAGATGCGCGGCGCAAACAGGCCAAGAATAAATGGAGCATTCACATGCTCGCTTTGATACACGTTTGACGAGAGCCGGACAGCAGTTTTTACTTTGCTGCGGAGATGTACATAGCTTAATGCTTCAAACAGAAGCATTGCTGCCATACCAGTACACCAGACGATTCCAACATAAGGAACAGGAGCAGTGAAACCTTTAGCAGAAAGCAGGCCCTGCTCGGATGCCGAAAAGCCACTTATATCAGGAATGACACTCAAGCGACTTTCCAATGCGTTTGGCATGAGAAGCCGAATCCACACAAAGCTCCACAATACGGGGAACAGCCATTTGGGGGCCTTACGGAATATGATGCGAACAAGCAGAACAGTCAGAACAAGCCATCCGGCATTGATGCTCATATTAAGCAGCTTCATAAACAATTCAGTCATCCGGATGCTCCTTCCGAAAGCGGTCAATCATCTGTTGCATCTCCTGAATTTCATCGGCTGTGAGCTGTTGGCTTTTGGTAAATGCAGTCAAAAAGGCCGGAATCGAACCGGCAAATTTTTTCTCGACCAATTCCTCAATTTCAGCTGTCTGTATCTGCTCCTTGGATACCAGCGAAGAAACGATTGTATTCTCATTCTTTATCACGCCACGCTCCGACAAACGCTTTATTACCGTGTAAGTGGTAGTAACCTTCCAGCCTAGTTGCTCTTCACAAAGTTGAGCTAAATCTCTGCTCTTGATGGGTTCATGATCCCAAAGGATCAGGCAAAAACGGTATTCGCTTTCAAAAACTTTTGGTATACTCATTCTAGCGGCCTTTCATTCTAATCTGTTAGTATTATTCTAACGGATTAGAGTTGGAAAGTCAATAGGGAAAATGTGCATTCTTATCACTTAGCGCTGGAAGTGCTTGGGCTTTTGCGGGTCTGACCGTTGCCGACGAATAACCATCTGCCGTGCCTGCCGCTCTTCTGTGTCCTCTCCAAGCAGTCTGGATATTTCCTGCTTTGCGCTGAGCAGCAGACTGAACGAAGGCTTCTTCTGCAAGGTTTCCTCCAACTGCCTTTCCGCTGCCTTTTCCTGCGCAGGACGGAGGACCTGCCGTGCTTTGTACAGCTCTACCGAGTCAAAATCCGCAGCCTGCGCTTTCAGTTCAGCGTATTCATCCAAAGCCTTATCCAACTCGGCAGAGTATTTTTGCTCCTGCGCCTCCAGCTTTTTCAGGCCAGCCTCCATAATAGCAATATCCTTACGGAACGCCTCTGCGCCTGCATCCTCCGCATACTCAAATTTTTGCACAAGGAGTGCCTTTTCGGAACGCAGTTCCTCTAAATCTTCCGTCAGCTCTGCAATACGGACAGCCAGCGCCTTGTGGCGTTTCACATGGTATATTGGCAATGCCTTTTTCTCGGCAACTAGTGTTTTGCGCTCCTTGCTCTTTTCCTTGATTTGCTGCACCAGACCAGTGTAATGCTCCAGCTCCGGCTTCCATACGGCAAGGGATTTTTGAATATGCGCCTTTCCGCTGCGAATGTGAGAGAGCTGATAACAGAAGATCAGCACCCGGCTGCGCAGCTTCTCCAGCCCCTCCGCAATGGCCGGTACGGTGCGGGCGACCAGTGCGGTCAACTTTTTGATTTCAGCTTTCAGCTCCCGCAGCAGCGCATTGTCTGCCTTGATTTGCCGGTTCAGTTCGCAACGGTCAGAGATAATGCCCCTGCGCTCCAACGCCTGCGCTGCCGCACCCTCATGGATGGTAGGAATCTCATCCAGACCCCGTGCAGCGTTACTTCGGTGGTCAATGCGTTCGTCATGCCCGTACCTCTCCAAGTGACGGTTGGCCGCATCCGCCCACGCTGCTCTCCATAAAATAAGTTGTTCTTCGCTGTTCCAACGCTCGGAGATGGGATTCTGACGGCCATAGCGGGTGCTTTTGGGATGCTTGTCAGCTCGGACAAGCCCCTGTGCATCAGCCTCGGACGGCACCATATACACCTTCTTCTTGCCGGCCTTGTAGGGGTATTGCTTCTCCCAGCCATCGTTCTGCGCCGACTTGAATTCGGCGGCGGTAAAACCTCGTTCCTCGCCGTTTCTCATGCAGAGGTATTCCTTCTCGGTTTTGTACTGCCACTTGCCCCGTTCGTCCAGTGGGCGCACCGTCAGCAGAATGTGGGCATGGGGATTGTGACCATCGGTGTCGTGGATAGCAGCATCGGCGCACATTCCATCGGACACAAACTGCTCCCGGATAAATTCTTGCAGCAACTCAATCTGCTCCTCACGGTTCAGCTCTATGGGCAAGGCAACGACAAATTCCCGTGCCAAACGGCTGTCTTTGGCTGTCTCCACTTCCTCCACGGCGTTCCAGAGCTTTTCCCGATCTTGCCATTCCTGCGGGGCATATTCCGGCAGAAACACTTCCTGCCAGACAAGTCCCTGCTTTTTTGTGTAGTCATGCTGTATCCCATCGTAATCATTATACAGGCGGGAACAGCTTAAATAAGCGGAGGCGGCCACGGCAGAGCGCCCTGCGCCCCGGCTGACCACCTTCGCCTCCAGATGATAAATCGCCATATCTTGTTCACCTCGTTCTTTCTTTTTCTGTTTCTCTTTCGCAAAAGAGAAAATGACCCGAAGTCGAGCTTCGGGTCATAGCCGCAAATAAAGCTGCCGGTGGCAGGTTTGTGCGGGCAGGGAGCAGACTGTTTCCAAAACGGAAACAACTGCGACCTGCGCAGACGATGACAGCAGCACTTGCAGGTGCTGTGGCATTGTCTGGAGGCTGCCGCAGCAGCCGCATTCGCCTCGCAGAGCGCACGATTTCCGCAGGAAATACCACCGCCCCTTCGGGGTGGTGAGTAAGTGCGCCCTTCGGGAGAAAAAAGAGGAAGGCCCCCGGTTTCCCGGAGACCTCCCATCTGAAATTTAGATTTGTTTTCCCAGCTTCCGTGAAAGATACCCCTCCAGCACAGACGGTTCCATCGTGCGCACCTCTGGCAGCACCTTTTCCAGAATCGCACCCTCCTGAATGAGCCTGCGTGTTCTGGCTTTGCGCTCCTTGACTCTGTCTCTGGCCTGCGCTTCCTCCAATCGGTGCTGTGCCTGCAACAGCTTCTTTTCTGCATCTGTCATGTGAAAAATCCTCCTTATCTTCGTTTCTGCCAGACGATTTCATAGCCCAGCGCATCGGCAAGCTGGACGGCTTCGACATAGCGCAGGGATTCCCGCTGGAGCTTATTAGACAGGTTGGATACACTGTCAGACCAGCCGTGTTCGTCCCGCAGCAGATCAACCACCTCCTGCATGGTCATGCCCTGACGGACGATGTACGACTTGATCTCATTTCTCAGATTGGATTTCATCAACTTTTTACCTCCATATTTTCGTGATATTGGTTTTTGAGCAAGTGAACTGTGTGCGCGTTGCAGTGAAAAATCTGCCGTACCGCAAATCCGCTCAGATTTCCGTCCGTGATGCCCTGTTCACAACTTCGCCCTATCGGCTTTATCGTTCTGTGTGAGAGCATACGGAACGGCAGAATATGCCGCCGTCAGGTGCAGCGCCTTCGCGCTTCGGTAAATCACCGGATGGTGCAGTCCGTTCGACCTGCGGCAAAAATCTTCACGGATTTCACAAGCATTGATTTTGGAATAGCAAAATAGAGCCGTCGGTGTACGGTTTGGTACGGCAAGCCCGCCTTCTGTACGCTTCTGTACGCCGGTTTTGCGTACCGGCCGCCGATTTGGCGACAGATTTTACACGCTGCCGTGAAATGCTTCACGGTGCGCACAAGCAAAAGCGGTTTTTTAGGATGGAATCAAAAACAGCCGTACAGAGTGTACGGCGTGTACGGCAATTTTGAAGTCCGTTTCTCGTTTTCAATACGGCAGCGGATTGACCACCTCAATGCCCATAAACCCGCGCACCCGCTTGCCGCCGACATGGACATTGTTGGTGGCCTCCACGTTGTAAAGCCGCTCATTTTGTGCAAGCTCAGAGCTGACCCGGTTGGCAGACATGGGCTTCTGCGCATTATCGTCGCACCATCTTGTGTAGGCTTCATAGATCGCCTTGGAGCTGGCCTCGCTGTCTGCCCGAAAGCGGATATAGCCCTCGGATTGCAGAAACTCAATCACATTGTTGCTGCTGCGCTTGACCGTCTCCATATTTTCTTTGGCCTTTGAGCTGACTGTGAACTGATAGTTGTCCCCGATCAGCCGGTGCAGCCCCTCCAGACACCAGAGGAAGATGCCCTCCTTTTCCCGCAGCAGCTTGTCCACCAGAAACGGATCGTCCGCTCTGCCTGCGGGCCGGTCTTTGGTGGTCAGCACGATCTGGCGGCGAAAGAAACCGTCGGACTTGTCGTGTAAGGCGGTCAGCGCACCGTTGCCGAAGCAAAGAAAACGCACATAGAGCTGGCTTTGGTAGCTCTGAACGCCCTTGCGCTCCATGTCCATTTTGCACTCGGACGTGACGATGGATTTGATATAGTTGGTCTTGGGCAGGGCGCTCAAATCCATATCGTCATCTACCATCAGGAGCTTGTTTTCCAAATCCGCACGGCTGAACCGGTTGCTCTCCACCTTCTGGATGCTGGTGGTATTCATGCTGTCGCCCAGCAGCGAGCGCATGACCAGTCCGATTCGACTTTTGCCCTCGCCGCCCTTTCCAATCAGCATGAGCATTTTCTGCCCCTTGGTGGTCGGCAGCAGGCAGTAACCCAAAAACTCCTGCAAGGTGGGAATGTCCTCCGGTTGCAGCAGCTCGGACAGGAATTGCAGCCACTTTTTCGGAGTGGGCGCGTCAGGGTTGTAGGCGACGGTCAGCCGGTTGTTGCAGTAGCTCTTGTCGGCGGTAAAGCTGCCGTCCATGAAATACGTCCCGTTGGCAACATGGATGCGATCTGTCTCAATAGGCAGCGGCGGCGAATACGCTTGCAGCTTGATGCTGGCAAGCAGATTTGTTACGACTTTGGACAGGCCGGAGGTCAGAACTCCGGAGATTTCCTCCAGAATGAGATTGCCGATCTGCCCCTCATCCTCAATGAGGCCATCCACGGTGAACAGCCGCCCGCGCACACATTTCATGGGGTGCTTCTCCAAAAACTGCTGGCAGAACAGCACTTCATTGATGTGTTTGCCGTCGTACCAGTCAGGCCACGCCTGCGGTGTCATATCCATCTTCCAATTCCTCCTTGTGAATTTTCTCTAATCTCCGTCGTAGCCTGTCCAGTTTGCCGTCTGCCATCTGCTGCTGCACGACTTCGGCGCGTTCGTGGGAATCCCCGACGCACAGAATATCCAGATAGTATTCCGTTTCGTCGAGCTTGTGACAGGCTTCCATGAACCGTGCGTGAACAGGCGCGTCAGGAGATTGCGGCACATACTGCACCTTCCAGTCCCGCAGGACACGGGCATAATCGGACAGAACAGAAAAGCACAGCCGCTCGTTTTCCGTGAGCTGCTGTGCTTCTGTTCGGATGCGCTTTGCGCTGAGTGCCGCTGCGCTGGGCGGCTTGTCCGGGGTGAGGTGAAAGTCGGCTGCCAGACGCTGCGCCGCTTCATAGAGCGGCAAGCCGAACAGCTTTGCGGCAAAGTCGATCACATCTCCATGTTCCCCGCAGGCGAAGCAATGGTAGTGGTCGTCTGCCACATACAGGCTGGGGTGCCGGTCATTGTGGAATGGGCAAAGGGCCATGCCGCAGCGGTTGACCTCCACGCCGTACCGCTCCGCTGCCTCCCGGCAGCTTACGCCGTATTTTACAATTTCAAAAAGACTCATTGTACCTCCATTTCTGCGCAAAACGGCGGCCTGCCCAATCTGGGGCAAGCCGCCGTTTGCGTCTTATCTTATGCTGTTTTGATTTCTTACTCCGGCGCTGCCGGAGTAACTTCCTTTGCTCTCCGGGCTGCATTTCGTATCCGCTGCCCCTTGAGATGGCCTTCATATCTGCAATCGTCACTGCAATATCTGTCTCTTATACACATCTCCGAGCCCACGAGACAGGCAGAAATCTC
>ERZ1026921.1028-NODE-1028-length-10947-cov-15.140011_pt1 | contig 10947 bp, 6 predicted proteins | sample MGYA00519571_ERZ1026921 | MGnify/ENA primary metagenome ERZ1026921 (study PRJEB26926, sample SAMN06164877) | human gut metagenome | biome: ENVO:00009003; feature: ENVO:2100002; material: ENVO:00002003 | host: Homo sapiens | place: USA | collected 2012 ... | reverse complement strand
AAAAGAGTATCTTTGCACTGCTGATTGGAATTATGGCGAAGTTGACGATCGAAACAAGACAATGCGACCGGATATTGCGGCGGGCGGTCGAGGCAGACCCTTCGGTTTTCTATGTCGGGGCGGATGGCCGTGCCGTAACGGGAGACCGTCTGACAGCCGAGGCGGCAGAGGGCGTGGTAACGATCCGCAGCAACCGGTTATCGGAAAAGGAACTGCGCAGAATCTTCGCGGCGTTCCTGCCCGAAGCGCAACCGGAATAAATCATAATGAACCTATAAACGATAAGGATATGACAAAGGCTGACATCGTAAGCCGGATCGCGGAGCAGACTGGCATTGAGAAAGGAATCGTAACGAGTATAGTGGAAGGATTCATGGAGCAGCTCCGGGACTCCCTGATCGGCGGTGAGAATGTTTACCTGCGCGGTTTCGGCACGTTCCTGCTGAAACATCGGGCGGCCAAAACGGCGCGTAACATCTCCAAGAATACGACGATGATCGTTCCTGCCCATACGATCCCGGCCTTTAAGCCCTCGAAAGCCTTTGCTGCCAAAGTGAAATAGTCCGCGTTCCGGCCACTTCGGGGCGTAATTATACGATAACGGGGCAGGTATAAGTTCTGTCCCGTTGTTTCTGTTTATTTCTTTTTTGAGGAAACGTCGGCACGTCATCCGCGTGCTCTCAGTCGGACAAACCTTTTACTTGTTCATACCGGAAATTAGCGAATTAACCTAATTTTGTTAAATTTGCACGTTCATTCAACATTTTGTAAAACGAAAAGCCCAATAAAAATGGAAGCATTACTCAAAGACATCGAAGCCCTGATGGAAACATTCAAAATTGACGCTCAGCTTCAACTCACCAAGAACAACAAGGCAGCCGGCACCCGTGCCCGCAAAGCCGCTCTTGAACTGGGCAAGCGGATGAAAGAGTTCCGCAAGGTTTCGCTCGAAGCCTGCAAATAAGCAAACTGTATCCAGCTGGGGAATGGGTGTTGCCGTCGGCAAGGCCCATTCTTCATTCGACACGGTTTTATTTATGATAACGAAGGCAAAGACTCTGTCGTTCCTCTGGTAGGCTTTTAAGAACGGCTGAAAGCATGGCTACTCCTTCTTCTGTAAAAGCAAACATTTCGGTCGATCCGATGTTGTAATCAGGGGGTATCACATTTTGTGATCTCCCCATGTTTATCAGTCGGTTAGCTTCATCGGCCGATAGGCGGAGCATGAAATCTCCCGGGAATCGTTCGATATTTCGGCGGACGGCCTGTTTCATAACGCGCGTTTCCACTTGGTAGAGTGCCGCAAGGTCGAAGTCGAGCATCACGCGCTGGCCGCGTATTTCGTAGATTTTGCTTTGGATCGTAGCGAGTTCTTCCATCGGTTCGGGTCAAAATGAACGGTTATTTCTCTTCCTTCGGGAGTTTGAACCCGATGGGCCGGGGCTGTTTGCGGGCCTCGGGCACTTTGACCGACAGGGCCGCGATGGCCTCGTAGATGTTGTCCAGCTCCCTACGCATGTCTTCCGAAAGGTCGTTCACCGCCTCGGCGTTGTCCTCGTCAGCCCGCTCCAGCAGAGCCAGTTTCGCCCGGATTTCGGACAGCTCGGCCGTGATGGTTGAAGTCGTCGTAATGTAGTTGCGCATGGCCACGAAAGCCCGTATGATTGCCCGATTGACGAGAATTGCGGTTTCACTCCGCAATACGCTGGACAGCATAGCGACTCCGCTTTCGGTAAAAGCGAACGGAGCATACTTTGGAAATTTTCCGCGACCGTCTATTTCTAAGGTCACAATTTGTGATCTTAATTTGTCTTTCAATGAATTATATTCGATGTCGGAGAGTGTAAACATGAAATCTTCGCCTTCGAATCGTTCAATGTTCCTGCGCACGGCCTGTTTCAAAACGCGCGTTTCCACTTGGTAGAGCGCCGCAAGGTCGAAGTCGAGCATCACGCGCTGGCCGCGTATTTCGTAGATTTTGCTTTGGATCGTAGTGAGTTCTTCCATCGGGGGCGGGGCTGGCAGATATGTGTTTTATTTCTCGATTTGGCTGTCGTAGTAGGCGAACCGCTCTTTGCAGACCCGTTCGACGATTTGTTTCAGCAATTCGATTCTCGGAACAAGAGCGTCGATTTCTTCTTTCGTGACGACGAAATTGTCGTTATACCGAGCTTCGACATAGGCTTTGCATAGCTGGTCGAAAACATGCCGTTCTTGTTTCGTTTTGCAGGGAAAAATATTGACCAGTTCCAGCGTATGACATTTGCACTTTTCCAATAGAAAATCGAGATCGTGCTCTTTATATCTATAAAGAATAAATACTAAGGGAATGGATTTTAGCAAATATTCGGTCGCTTGGTGCAGGAAAAAAGCACATTCAACAAATTCCTGATCTCGGTAATCTATTTGTGCGTGGTATAAAAATCGTTCTCCTTTTGCGAGCGTTTTCGCATAAAACTTTTGTGCTAATTGCTTGATTTCCGAATAATTCAAATCCCGGGGAGTAGCCAGTTCGCAATCGCCGGAATCGTACAACGCAATTCCCTCGTTTATCGCATCGACGTAGAAATAATGACCTTGCGACAACGCATTGTTCAGCTTGGAGATACTCTCGCTGACAAGCTGTATTTTGGTCACATCGTCCGCCTCCTTTCCCTCGGCGAATCGGTTGCGGATACGCATTGCCACGGTTCCTTCCCGTTCGCCCAAGCGCTTGCGGGTAATCACCATAATATCATAATCGCTGTGATACTCGGTCGTTTCTCCGTTAGGCCCGATCTGAATGTCGTGTATCACGTAGTTGCCTTTAGCATAACTGCCGTAAAGAATAATCATCACGACATCCTTTATTTCCTCACGGATCAGTCCCACCAATTCGTGAAGATCGGATTGGATATATTCGGGCAGAAAATCAATAGATTGCTTCATACCCACAAATTTAGCAAGATTTTTCCAAAAACACACGCCCGAATAGTGTATAAATGAATATTTTTACCTATATTTGCCTACACGTCTGAAAAGCATACTTTGCAGTGTTGGTTGTATTGGGCCGGCACAAGCCGTCCGGGAACGAATAACTGCAAGAGCCATGCAAACTTTAAGGACGTATCATAACTCGGCATAGCCGACGGTCATAACTATAAAGGGTAAACAACTCTTTATACCAGTAAGCAAACGTGGAAACCTCTTCAGGGAGGGTTTGAGATCGGTATAATGGTTGTCAGTCCTTGTTATGTCCCGCATATTTTTGCGGGACACGACAGGGGCGCAGGACAGTTTCCGATTTCGGGTTTTCCACGACCTGCTTACTGGGGCTGACACCGCGCCCCCTTTTTATTTTCTGCGGGCGCATCATCTACTAACCCGAAACCGTCATGCACCGCCATTTGCCGAATACATTACATCATACGGATTGCACCCGCCGAACGACCGCCGGCGGGCGGAATCGGTATGCGCGTATCGGCCGCGGCATTGCAAACGCTCCGGGTGCGGGACAAATGAATTCTTCACGTCGACGTTGCGTCACCGATTTATCCCTCGACGGTTCCGCACCCGTTTTTTCTATCGTATGGTTCACCCGAGGATCAATCGACGCCTCCGCCGCACGGGGCTGTGCGGCGGAGTTCGGGCGTACGAGCCGTGCGGTACCGACCGAACGACTTTTCAGCCGGTTGGCGAAATGTGGAGTCCCCTTTGGGGGCGGACGCTTCCGCCGTGCCGCCGTGCACGGCGGAGCGTCCGATTTTTCGGATCGGAGAACAGCCGCCCCGATACACGGTTCAATCCCGCATCTGCGCCGTACACCTATCGTCCCGGCTGCGAACGACCATACCCCCACGGGAACCGGCATGACCGGTACGAATCCGGAAAATCCTGTTCCCGAAACCATGTTACGACCCATGAATCCCGACTTTACGTCCGTTCCGACCGCTTCCCACATCGCCAATGGGTGCGCAGGCCGTATCGTCTCGCGCGGTCGTAACCCCCATGCGGCCGCCCGCCGGCCGCGCCGAATCCGCGGAGCATCCGAAGAGCCGAACCACCTTGCTCCGCACGAGGACAGGCCGTCCGCCACAGAGGCGCTACCATATTATAATCGGATGTGTCAGTCTTCCATTTTTCACAGGATCGTTGCAGACAACGACACGCAATCTCTGAATCTGGAAGTAACGCCTTTTATATCGGGTGTGTCGTCTGCAACATTCTGTTTTGAGTTCGAAGACAAGAAGAACGGACGGATCGGGCGTCCGTCGGAGCATGCCGCGGGCACGCACGTCGGCCCGAGGCCCTTCTCGGGTGCCGTTCTCTCTCGTCTCTTTCATACGACGGCTTCGAATGCTGCATCTCCGTCCGTCCGGCGGCCGGATGAATCGGCAAACGCCAGCGAAGCCGTCGTTCGGCATGGAACCGACTTGGGGACAAGTACATTGTCAGGATCGCGGCGAATGCCGCGGTCAACGCCGCCGGGGTCGGTTCCTTCTTCTGGCGGTCGTTCGCCGAACCGCCGCGGGGGAATGGCCCGGCATCCATAGGCGGGGCCGACGAGTGAGTGCCCGACCGCTCCGGAGCTGTTCCCCCTTTTCCCCAATCGGGTCTGCCACCGATCCAAACAAGGCAGAAGCAAGTTTTATCTTGGTTTTAATTATTTTTAGGTTGCCGGAGCGTCGTGAGACGTTCCGGTTTTTTGCGGCGTGCCGTATCGCCGGGTTTTCCGCCCGGCACCCCGGGACCCTTCCCGACGATATTCCCCCGGCAGGCCGGAGACCGCCGGGGGGGGGAGCCCTCCTTCCCCCGGCCGCTTTTCCCGCCGCTGCCGCCGCTCCGGCACGACGATCTCGGCCCGGGCGGTCGTCCGCGCGAATGCCTCCCGCATCGCCGCTTGGTTCGGATAAGGAATAAACACTCCGATCGGGACACCGATAACCGATGAAACGGGAAAGCCTTGCAAAGATAAAATGCAAGGCTTTCCCGTTTATAGTTTGATTTTTTTGGATGGAAAATCATCGTCCGTGCGGGGCGGCACGCCCCCGATGACGATACGTCCGCCGGAAGCATCGGCGATCTGCCGCAGGCGTGCGGGAATATGCCGTTGTAGGTCATCGGCGGCAGGTGCTTCCCGTCGCGCGTCCTTCTCCTGACGCTGTTCCTGCTGCTCTCCAGCCTCTTCGCCGTCACGGTCGCTGCCTACGGGTTTGAGCGCGAGTTGTATCTGCCGGTCGAGCTGTTCCATCTCCTTTTTCAGGGCCGCGAGGTCGGCTTCTTTGCGCCATGTGCCCTCGATGATCTGCCGGAGCTGGGGCACGTCCTTTTCCAGCAAGGTGCGCTCCTTGCGGAATTTCTCCAGCGTCGGTTCGATCGTGCCCAGCGCATGCAGGGGGTTGAGCGCCGCCGTGCGAGGGTCTCCGGCCAGATTACCGTAGTTGTACTGGTAGAGGTATTCTCCCTCTCCCCGCACATAAAAGCGGTTGTGAATGGACTCGAACCCCTCCTTCATGCTCTTTTCGCTCTTGACGATGATCTCGAACCCGTAAATGGAACCGATCCGTTTCTCACCCGTTCCCGTATCGACGGTTTTTGCGATATGGTTCAGTTGTTTGCCGATGAACTGCGGGTCGTTGCTCTCCACCCCGTCCAGCGTGATACGGTTGCGGTACGAACCGTCCTCGTTGAGTTCCGCACGGCTTCTGAAGGCTTCGAGGTCTTTTTCGATGCGCCCGATCTTGTCGTCGAGTTTTTCGATCTCCCCGAGCGTATGTTCCAACTGGCTGCGGCTCGACGACTTGCCGCGCACGAACGCCTGACGCTCGCTCTCCAGCCCCGCGATCTTCTTTTCGAGGCGTGCCTTTTCCAGCAGGTCGGTGTTGCCCGACAGCACGGCGACGTATTCCGAGAAGTTCATGCCGCTGCCTTCGTCCATACCGCCCTCGTCGATGGTACGCACGCCCAGACGGTTCTGCTTGAGCTGGCGGATGAAGAGCTGCTTGTTATGCAGCAGCCCGAACTTGTAGGCGTCGAGCGACTTTTCGACGGCATAGATGATTACGTCCACCTGATTGTCGGCGTAGAGCTTGGCCACTTCGTTGCCTTTGCGGATGCCGCGTCCTTCGCGCTGCTCCAAGTCCGAGGGCCGCCACGGACTGTCGAGGTGGTGGATCGCCACGCACCGCCTCTGGGCGTTCACGCCCGTACCCAGCATATCGGTCGAGCCGAACAATACGCGGATGCGTCCGGTGTTCATCTCTTCGATCATCTTCTTGCGTTTGCCCTCGCTGCCGGCTGCCTCTTGTATGAAACGAACCTCGGAAGCCGGAATGCCGTGGTCTTCGACCAGCTTGCGCCGAATCTCGGCGTACACGTTCCACTCGTCTCCCGGCTTCCATGTCCCCAGATCGGAGAAGACGAACTGCGTGCCCTTGTGCTGGTCGTACTTGCGGTAATATTGCGCGATCTGCGCGGCACAGTGGCTCGCCTTATTGTCCACATGATCGCCGTACAGCTCCGGGTCGATCATACGCATATCGAGCGACATTTTACGGGCGTAGTCCGTAGCGATCAGCATTTTGGCTTTCTCCTCGCTTTCCGTGAGGGGTGCCCGGCCCAGCACGGTGGCATCGCCTGTCTTGGCGAAATGCACCAACTGGTCGATAAACGCCTGCTGGTCGGGCGTGGGCGGGATGTTGTGCAGTATCTCGTTCTTGCGCGGGCGGTCGATACCGATGTCCTCGGCCGTGCGGAAATCCGTAATTTCCGAATAAAAAGCCGCCAGCTCCGGAACCTTGATGAAATAGCGGAAGCGTTCTTTCTGCACGATCTGGTTGGTGACCGAGAACTCGTAATCGACGCTCTTTTTGGCGAATACGGCGGCCCATGCGTCGAAGGTGCGGATGTTCTGCCGGTCGAGCGCTTTCGGACGCAGGTATTTGAACAGCAGATACAGCTCCGTGAGGGAGTTGGAAATGGTCGTCCCCGACAGAAATGTCGCCCCCAGATCGCGCCCCGTGCGCTCCTGTATGGTTCTGAGGGCAAAGAGCATGTTGAGTGCCCGCTGGCTCCCGTCGGGGTTGCCGAGGCCCGCCACGCGGTCGTGCCGCGTATTGAACATCAGATTTTTGAATTTGTGCGATTCGTCCACGCAGAGGTGGTCGATACCCATACGGCGGAAGTCCACCGCATCGTCCCTGCGATGGTCGAGGGCGTACTGAATCTTTTGCAGTTTGGCCTCCAGATTGTGCTGGCGCTTGAGGCAGCCGGTCAGCATACGTTTCGACACGCTCTTGCCTTGCGCTTTGAGCAGCATAAGGTTCTGTTCTACGCTGTCGAGTTCCGCCCGCAAGATCTCCTGCTGGACTTCGGGCGACTGCGGGATCATGCCGAACTGCTCGTGCGAGAGGATCACCGCATCCCAGTCGTTGTTCTTGATCTGCCGGAATATCTGCTCGCGCTTCTTCGGCGTGAAATCCTCGCGGCCCGGATAGAGCACGCGGGCCATCGGATAGGCCGTACAGAAGGTTTTGGCGATCTCATGGATATTGGCTTTCAGTCCCGTAATCATCGGTTTGTTCACCAGTCCGATGCGTTTTTTCTCGTAGGTTCCGCAGCACATGATAAGCGTCTTGCCGCCGCCGACCTCATGGTCCACGATACCGCCGCCCAGCAGAATATCCATCCAGATAGCGTCCTTCTGGCTCGGATAGAGGTCTTCGATGCCCAGCGCCTTACGGTCGAGGCCGGGAAAGGTCAGGTGCGAACCGTCGTACTTCGGGCGCACGAAACAGTTGAACTTGCGGTTATACATGTCGGCCAGACGCTCCTTGAAGTCGGCGGACTGGTCGCACAGCCAGTCCGTGAAACCGCTGCGGATCTCGTCGATCTTGATGTTGGCCTGCTGTATCTTCTCCCCGTCGCGTACCTTTACCTCTTTCCACTCGCCGTCGATCAGTTTGCGGGCTTTTTTGGTGATGTCCGGAATCGTGTTGTGCAGGGCGTGTTTCATCAGGTGCAGCCCGGTATAACGGCGAAACTCTCCCTGAACGGCATACTGGTTCTGTATCTTGATATTGTACTCGTCTTTGGCCGTAATGCCGAACTCGTCCAGATCGGCGATGTAACCGATCTTGACCTCCGTTTCGAAGAGCCACGAGGCGTAACTGTCGTAGATACCCGTAGGTATCCACCGCTCGCCGAAGTTGAAGTCCAAATCTTCAAAAGCGATGGGCTTGGGCGTAGCCTCTCGCAGTGCCGCGAGGGTCTCCCGTGCGCCCTCGTGATCCGGATTCTCGTCGAGGAAGCGCTCGACGCGGTCGGCCTTTTCGATGACGTTGCCCGCGATGACGCGTTCGGCGATCTCGTATTTCCCGCTGTCGGGGTTGAAGTAGATACGCCCTTTGAGCTGTTCCAGCACCTCCGCTTCGCTCGCCCCGGTAAGTTCCGATATATACTCGATATTGATGTCCGCATAACGGTTCATGCTGGCCGCCAGTGCCGTATGCACGTCGTCCGTCTTTTCGATCTCCGCCGGACTGAAAGCGACGGGATGGTCGAAGATGTCGGCCTTGTTCACGATACCGTCGGCGTAGCGTTCCAGCGAGAGTATCTCGTCGGCCCCGGGGTCCATCCGTATCCGGTCGATATTCTGCGGTTCGTTCAGCCGGCCGAACCGCTCCACGAAGTTGTCGTAAAGACTGTTCAGCATTACGCGCAGTGCGGGGTGCGGGGCCAGTGTATCGGCCTCCACGTTGTAGAGGTGATAATAGGTGTCCCGCACCTCGATATAGAGAGACATTTTCACCCGCTGTTCTTCGGGCAGGTCGAGCGGATGGAACATCGGGCGCAGGGTTTTCAGATCGCTCAGGTATCCTACGCGGCTCTCTTTATCTACGATGAGCGTCCCGTCGCGGTAATGTTCCGGCCGTTCTCCCTTGAAAGGCCGGGGCGCGAGCGGATCGTCGGCCGCCTCGTCGCCATGTGCCGTATTGTGCGGCATAGCGGCCTGTGGCGACAATGCGTCCGATAGCTGCGTCCTGTCTCCGGATTTGCCGTCCGCAGCGCTGTCGGGAACCTTGCGTGCCGGTTCCGGCCGCTCCCTTCCGTATTCCGTTCGAGTCGCGGCCTGCGGCTGCCCGGCTACGCCGGATCGCCCTGCCGCGGGCTGCGCCGCATCCTGCCTGTTTCCGGTTATCGTCCTCAGCTGATTTTCTGCGGACGTACCTGCGGAGCGCTCCGCCGTTACGGCGGTCGATACCTCTGCCGGCTGTCGTTTCTCTTGATGCGGACGGTTCTGCATCAGCCTCTCCCGCCAGTCCAGAGGACGCTCCTCCTCTTGTACGGGCTTGGACGCCTTCTGAGAAGAAGTCGCCGAGTCCTGTTGTGCAGGCCGGTGTCGTACCTGCGGCATCCCCGCTGCCTGTCGTTTGCCTTTAGGTTTCGGGCCGCGCTTCTTGGGACGGTTCACCTGACTGCGTTCTTCGGCCGAGAACCCGAACAGGTCGTAGAGCGTAAGCACCGGTTCCTGCTGTACGTTCAGCACCGGCTCCGGTTCGGTCTGCGTATCGAAAGCATCGAACAGCGATCCTGCGAACCCATCCTGCGAGGGTTGTCCGGCCGCTCGTGCCTGCGCTGCCGTTGCAGCGGGTTCCGCAGCCGCCTCTTCCCGCCCGTCGCCGGCCGGGCGTACCGTGCTGCCGGCAGACCGTTCCGCTTCCTGCACGGACTGCGGCTGTTGCGCCGAGGCAGGGGCGTGTGCTGCTGTCCGCCGTGCAGCGGGTTCCATAACCGCAGGTTCGGATATTTCCGGCCGAACACCCTGTACGACGGGTTCCCGACGCATCTCCGATGTATCTGCCTGCTCCTTCTCCGGGGCTGCTGCCGCGACCGTTTGCACGGCGGGTTCGGCGTATCCGTACATTTCCGGCGAGGGCGGGTAATCTTCCATAAACCGCCTCTCCCGCTCCTCCTGCCACGCGCCGAACTCCGCCCAATCCTGCCCGGCAGGCTGCCATGCTTCCTGCGTAGGCAGAGGGGGCAGGGATTCGTTCGGCATGGCGGCACCCTCGGCCTGTACGGTCGCTTCGTCCCGTATTTCCTCCGCTTCGGCATCCTCTATGGGGATCATCTCTCCCGTTTCGGGGTCGAGTCGGTAGCCGTCGGAGGCGGCCTGCGTAACGGCATACCGTTCTTCCATCCAGCGGTTAAGGTCGCGCCACTCCTCTTCGGTAGGGTGCCAGAACGGCCCCGGCTGCTCATCGAAAGGTGCGGGTTCCTGCATCCGGCCGGCCTGATACCGTTCCGCTTTCTGCCGCAGGTCGGAAAGTACCTCCTGCAATACCTCTCCGGCTCGGCGCGGGCCGCCGCCGCGAATTGTTTCGGGAAGAGGGACGGAGGTTGCCGGCTGCCGGATTCCGGCGGTTTGCCGGGAAGGATGCGGCGAAGCCGGAGCGTCCGGAAAGAGCGTCGTTTGCGCGGATGAAGGTTCCGTCTGCCGCCTTTCGGCACGGAGGGCCTCTTCCGTCCGGATTCTCGCCTCGGCCTCGTCCGGAAACCAATGGTCTTCTATGGCCTGCCAGAACGGATCGAGATCGGGAGGATACGGCGGCTCGTCGTCGAATATACCGGCCGTAGTTTCCGGAGCCTGCGCCGCGGACGGTACAGCCTGCTGCGTCTGCTGCCGGACTGTCTGGCCGGATAATTCTGCTTTTTGCTCCTGCCCGATGCCGTCACGCTCCGTCGCAGGATTTTCCCGTGCGATCTCTCGGTTCCCGTGTTGCCGCAATGCCGTTTGTCCGGACAGCTCCGTATTCCGTGCCTGCCCGATGTCGTCGTGCGCCTGTCGCGGACTTACCGTCTCCGTCTGCCGTTCCCTGTACTGACGCGGAGCGGTCTTCGGGGCATGGCTCTCGTACAGCTCCCGGTTGAAATGCCGCTCCATATCCTCCGCGAGCATATCCGCCA
>ERZ1026921.1024-NODE-1024-length-10974-cov-6.606283_pt1 | contig 10974 bp, 8 predicted proteins | sample MGYA00519571_ERZ1026921 | MGnify/ENA primary metagenome ERZ1026921 (study PRJEB26926, sample SAMN06164877) | human gut metagenome | biome: ENVO:00009003; feature: ENVO:2100002; material: ENVO:00002003 | host: Homo sapiens | place: USA | collected 2012 ... | reverse complement strand
AGTGATAAAGAGGTGGGGAAACAAAAAATCCCTGCCTCTTTTTGTTTTCTTTGCCATTCACGAAACTGTTTCTTATTTTTGCATCTACAAACCAAGTAATCCTGATTATCAATTATGGAACAATATCAATTTGAAGTTTGTGCCAACTCTGTGGAAAGTTGCCTTGCCGCACAGGCAGGAGGAGCAAATCGGGTGGAATTATGCGCCGGAATACCAGAAGGGGGTACTACCCCATCCTACGGAGATATCGTCATTGCCCGGGAAGCCTTAACAAAGACTCTTTTGCACGTCATCATCCGTCCCCGTGGCGGAGATTTTCTGTACTCCCCCATCGAGCAACGCATTATGCTGAAGGATATCGACAACGCCCGCCGATTGGGAGCAGACGGAGTTGTATTCGGTTGTCTTACCGCTAAAGGAGATGTAGACCTGTCCTTAATGAGGCAGCTGATCGAAGTTTCACAAGGTATGTCCGTTACGTTCCATCGTGCTTTCGACGTATGCCGCAATCCGCAGGAAGCGCTGGAGCAAATCATAGAGTTAGGTTGTAACCGTATTCTTACTTCCGGTGCACAGGCCACGGCCGAACAGGGCATCCCTTTATTAAAGAAATTGCAGCAGCAGGCAGACGAGCGCATTATCCTGTTGGCAGGTTGCGGAGTAAATGAAAATAATATCGCTCACATCGCCATGGAAACCGGTATCCGGGAGTTCCACTTCTCAGCAAGAGAGACCATCGAAAGCAAAATGCTGCACAGGAACGGAACAGTTTCGATGGGGGGTACTGTGAACATAGAAGAGTATCGTCGCCCCATCACTACCGCAGAACGCGTAAAAAAAACAATAAAGGCGTTGACCGGTCCAATTAAGAATTAATTTAAAACAATCAATATGAAAGTATTAAGTGTAATCACTTTATTAACTCTCCTCAGCATTTCATGTGCGCATGAAGCTAAAAATCAAAGTTCCTCAAACTCCACTTCCGACAGCATTGCCCCTACTTTCTTGAAACAGGAAGAAGCCGCACTCCTACTTCAGAAAGAGGACGAGCATATCCGCAGATGGAGCTCATTTGACTTGGCTTCACACACTGTTGGTATCGAAGGCGGAAAACAGGGATATTTGCAGTTTGCCGGCGCACAGACCCGTAATTGGAATGACGCGGAAATGGCTCTGCTTCAGAAGTCATCTCAATCCATCAATCAGATTATCCGTGAAAAAGAGCTGAAACTTCCTTTCCCGGAAGAAGTCAGATTAATAAAGTCAACGATAAAAGAAGAAGGTGGTACGGGAGGATATACCCGAGATACTTACATCGTACTTATCGACAGGTTGCTCGAACATCCTGAATATGTAACCAAATTGTTGGCACATGAAGCATTTCACGTCCTTACCCGGAACAATCCGGATTTCCGTAAGAAGATGTACAGCATCATCGGTTTTAATATTCTTCCAAAGGAAATAGAATTTCCCGAAGAGTTGAAAGAACGGTTTATCTCCAATCCGGATGTTATCCGCCACGACAGTTATGCTACTTTTACCATCAACGGCGAAGAGAAAGATTGCTGCATGGTAATCTACGCAACAAAACCTTATGAAGGTGGAAACTTTTTCCAATATCTTAATATCGGCCTTGTTCCTATTAACAAGAACGCAGGAAAAGCAATAGAGGAAAATGGAAAAGCAATCATTTATTCTGTGGAAGAAGCCAGTGATTTCTATGATAAGATGGGCCACAATACGAGCTATATCATCGATCCGGAGGAAGTACTGGCAGATAACTTCAGCTTTCTGTTGACAAACCAGGTGGAAAACTTATCTTCACCCGAACTGATACAAAAAATGGAAGAGGCTTGCAAATAAGCCTCTCCTACTCTACTGTTTCTTATCTTATAGCCCTTGTTCCGCTTTCATCATAGTCCTTTCACCGTTTTCATCAACTGCTCACCCAAGCCGATGGTATAACCCTGTGAAACAAATACCACACGATTAAAGGTATCGGCAATGATAAATATGGGCAATGTATCTTTACGTTTCAGCTTCATATTCTTCACAATCTGCTGAGCTATGTCTTCTGTGTCGATTCCATAAATCACAGTATTGGGTAAACCGGGGAAGTCAGCAGCACGATATTTGCCGGCCTGTTCCTGATTCGGGAAGAGTAATACAAGCTTTCTACCCCATTTCTCCAGGTCGGTTTTCAAAGCAGAGATATCCCGTAAGGCATGGTTTGTAGGCTCCTGGTTCACTCCAAGAATACCGATAACGAAGTATCCACGGCCACAGGCTTGAAGCAGGCTTTGCTTATTGCCACCTTCCAATGTTGTGAACAAGCTCTCCGAATTGAAGTTTCCGATAACCTGTACTTCATCTTTGTTTTCACGCATCACCAGTTTCGTTTCTGTACGTCCACCTGCTTTTATATTCAATGATGTCATTTGCGCCAATACACCACCACTTGCCAGACGGGTACCGGTTACCAGAATATAATCTCCGGCATCCAGAGACGTTCCCTCCTTTAGCAAACTGCTCCATGTAACGCCGCCACCCATATCCGTGTCGCCTTCATCGTAAGACAGTAACTGCAAATTACCCTGCGGAGTTACTTTGGAAATGGTAAAATGAGAATAATATTTCGGATTATCCAGTGACTGAATCGGTGTATATTTAGCTGCAAGCCTGCCCCTCTGCGCAGGTGCCTGTCCGGCTGCTTCGAAGTTCACATCTATGACTCCGTCGTCAGTTATCAGCTGTACCTTACCCGTCACCTCATCAATGCGTGCAGGAACTCCCATGCTGCGTGCCATGGACACGAAGAAGATATCGCGACTGTGGGCATCGGCCAAACGTGCTTTCCACACACCTTCGGGAGATACAGGAGGTGCCCCCAGATTACATTCCTTGTTCACCTGGATGTTCTTTGCCACCCATGCAACCATCTTCATAGGCTCTGCCACATAAGCCTCAACATCTTCTTTCGAGATCACCTTGCCAAAGAAAGTCTTATACGGAGTCAACATTTCATTGCTTACGCGCGGGTTGCGCACATATTTACGGAAATATCCGGCATTCGTCGTACGCACACGAGACTGCATGTGATCTATCAACACATCCAGACGAACATCACGAAGGTCTTTTGCCGAAATCTGCTGCAAAAGGTCTATTCCTCCTTTCCTGGAGTTATCAGAACGCAAACGAGTCATGAACTCACGAATTACTCTGTAATTTCCACGGGCGTCAACCAGAATCTTGGCTACTGCATCCCGATCCAACTTATAATCTCTCGCAAAGTTGCGTGCTGCCTCTTCCGAAATGAACTTACCGACATAGGCATTACGGATAGAGTCTTCTATCGCCAGTCTGCGGTCATTTTCCGCCCGCTGTTCCGGCATCACTTCGGGCAAGTTGGCACTTTCTGCAGGAGGCACGATATCAATATCTACTGTAAAACTGTCACCCGCTTTCTTATCAAGAATTACGGTCAGTTCCGATTGCTTACCAACAGAAAGTTTAGAGAAGCCGAAACGGCCATCTTTGGAGGCCCAGACAAGCATATCCCCTTTTCCGGCAGTCAGTCCGCACATACCGCTGTCGTCGGTATGTTTCGTTGCTACGGTATAGAATTCCGCATAATTGTAGAGTTTGAACTCCACGCAGGCGTCAGGAACCGGATTTCCCGCTTCATCTTTCACCATAACCTTGGCTTGCGCTGTAGGCGCATAATTATCAATCACATTGATTTCCGTATACGTGGGGTTAACGGACATTACTTCTTCTTTTCCTTCATAACGTCCGAAAACCTTTGTATGCATCAACATTCCGCGACTGGCAGGTGCATTGAACCAACCAAGATCCAGTACCGGTTCCGGTTCGCAGGCACCCAGAAAATGCCATTTACCATCTGCCCAGGCTTCCACCCATGCATGGTTATCGTCCGTATGTGCCCATCGTGGTGTATAAACCTGCCGTGCCGGAATGCCTACCGAGCGAAGTGCCGCCACCAGCAAGGTAGATTCTTCGCCACAACGCCCGTAAGCAGTACTCACTGTTGCCAGCGGTGAACTGGTACGGGCATCGGAAGGCATATAGACAGCTTTCTCATGACACCAATGGTTCACTTCCAGGATGGCATCGTATAAAGAAAGGGACTTCACACGATTTTTCAACTCCTTATAGAACACTACCCGCGCACTATCCAGTTGTTCGTTGTTCACCCGCACCGGAAGTACAAAGTGTCGGAACAAATCTTCGGGAATGGTCTTTCCCCAAGGCATTTCCTCTGTGGCACGCTGGGATACGCGGATATTCATTAAGTGAAATTCACCGGGATAATCAGTAATATCCGCCAGTGGCATATAGGCATAAAGGAATTCCAAGGCTTCCTGCTCATAAGTGCTCAGCGAAGCATCATCCAGTATCGTAAATAGTTCTCCCTGCGGCATCAGAGCCTTCTTTTGCTGAAAGTCCTGCTCTACGCGCGAACGATACGAGGCATCGGTCATGAAATGGGATTCTCCACAGGCAGCAAGCAGACAAAGTAGCCAGCATATTCCGAAAAGTTGTGTAGCTCGTCTCATAATACTTACATTAATTAAGGTGTGAGCTACAAAGTTAAAGAATTATCTGAAGTTTATTTCAGATGTACCACTAAAGTTGTATCCTCAGAGAAAGTAATACTGCATTTTTCGTAGGAAGGGGGGCCCATAACACCTTCAGCATCATTGCTGAAACCAAACTTCTCCACAGGAATACCGAAAGCACCGGTATCCAATTTACCATTTCCATTCTCATCCTGATACATGGAAAAGGCATAAGTTCCTGCCGGAAGCCCTTTACAGGGGATAGACACAACTTTATCCTTCACCTCTACTGCAAAACCGGCAAGCGGCTTCTTCATGAATGTCTCCTGAGAGTTGTAGATGGCGACATAGAGTTTACCAGTCACATTTTCAATACCACGTACTTCCAGAGTAAGATTTTGTGCAGACAGACTTTGAGTTGCAAAAGTCAAAACACATACGAAACTAATAATCATTGCTTTCATTTGAATTGTTTTTAAAGAGTTTATAAATAGATACGCGGACAACACGGATTAGGCAGACGAACGCGGACCTTTCTTTTTAATTAAATTAGAAATTAGAAACATCATAAGCCGCCTTCTTCCCAAGTGTGATAAACACCCCGATATAGAAGAAATGATCGTTTGAAGCCAGAATAGCTTTATTATTCACCCGCCCAAACTCATTTTTCCGACAAAGGATATTGGTAGCAGAGGCATGGATAATCACTTTCTTACTGGGCAGGAATGTCAGTCCGAGATCAAGACTGTTATAAGGCTTTACATGATCATTCATCAAACCCGGCAAATCCGGATTATGATAAGGACGCCCACTGCTGAAACGGTTCGTCAAACCGACTATCGTGCCGATTCGCGGAATGGAATACTTCAGCACTAGGGATGCATTGTGCCGAGTGGCATATTGCGGAGTAGTCAGTTCCGTATATTCCTGAAACTTCCGCTTGGCAATATTATATGTATAGGAAAGTTGGTATTCCAGATTCTTCAGCAGGACACGGTCATTAAAGAATAAGTCGAAACCTTTACTGTAGCCATAACCACCGGAAGTCAGTACTTCCGCTGCATCTACCGTTCCCTTTTCCACCAATGCCAGACGGTCATATTTCTTATAATAAAGTTCAGCTTTGTAGAAACGTCCATCACCCTCATACTGTGCACCCACATTATACTGAATGCATGATTCCGATTTCAACTTGTTCTCCTGAGCCAGCAATCTGCTAACCGGCAACTGTGTATATCGTCCCGCCGTAGCAGAGAGTACTACATCTCCCAAATAGTAATTAACAGCCAGACGGGGTGAGAAATTCACCTTTTCATTCAATGAAGTATATTCTGTGCGGACAGAAAGTTCCGCCTTCAGTTGCTCCACCGGATAGTAAGTCGCCGAAAGAAAGCCTGCACTGATCGTCGGATTGATTTCATGATGGCTATCTATTCCCTCCGCCTCTTTCATCTGATATTGATAACGATTCTCATACCGGCGGATAAAACTCTCCACTCCCATATCCAGACGAAAAGCCGGAGAAATACGCTTGAACACTTTTGCCTTTGCATGAAGTTCTTGTTGTTGTTCCATCCAATGATCTGTCGAAAGTGATACATTACCTATCTTCTGTTCAAAGAAAGAGAATGCTACACCTGCAAACCAGTTCCATCCACCGGAAGTACGCTTACGGAAAGTTGTATTGAGATAGAAATTATTCTCATTCAAATCGAACAGTCTACGTTCAGCACCTTCATAATTGGAAAAATCAGTATGATCATAGCCGCCATAAATCTTGAAAAGCGTAGCATCATCGGGATGATAGCGAAATTGTGCCGATCCGGTCATCATCCGGTAGGGATCTTCAAAATCCGTACGTCCTGAATAGATATGATCATAGACACATAAGTCCTGATAATCCAGGTTCACCGAAAGCGAACCTTTATCGAAAGCCCGTGTACCTCCTCCACCGAAGCCTACCGTAGAGGCATTGATACCTAACTTATTGATAGGGCTCTTATCCTTTGTCTCCAACGGTAACACAGCCGAGAGTGCATCCCCGTATTCCAACGGAGCCCCGCCCGATTCCAGATTGACACCACTGAACATAAAAATGGAATAACGTCCTCGTGCCGATGAGTTTATACCTGTAGCCGTATAAGGATTCAAGACGTGCATTCCGTCAATGTATGTCTGTGTTTCATCACTACTTCCGCCGCGCACCAGCAGACGGCCACTTTCTCCTTGTACCTGCGTGCCCGGCAGTGTCTGCAATGCCTGATACAAATCACCGTTTGCACCTCCCACAGTCACCAGTTCCACCGGACTCATATCACTCCAACGACTGTTGGCAACAGGCGTTCTTTTACCTTTCACTACCACTTCCTTCAAATCTACACTGTCATTGTATAGTTGCAAGAAAATGGTATCCGTCACAGCTGTCTGCGCCTCCAAGTGCTGCACCGTCAGCAATACACTTACACTAAAAAGTAGAATCATTCTTTTCATTTAATCTATGTTCTTTACGATTTCCGTCAGCAAACATAGATTATGATTTTCAGGCAAAAAAATATCCGGGACAGACTGCCCGGATATGTGACAAACAGCACTCCTCCTGTGACGAATGGCTGTATTTTTCTTTATTCTGTGACGAATGACTACCCTTCCGCACCTCCTTCTATCAGCGTTTTTATCTCTTTTGCATAGCCTCTGGAAACCGGAACTTCTTCCGTACATCCTTCCAGTCTCAAACGGTATCCTTGTGAGTTTCCATCTACTTTTACCACAGTGCGTATGTTCACCAGAAAGGCCCGGTGACAACGGACAATGAACGAACAGGCAGCAACCGCTTCTTCTGCCTGCTTCATAGTAGCCCGCACTAACTTTTGCTGCATCTTATCCGCACTACTGTAAGCTACTCTTATATAATTCCCTTCTGCTTCTACATAAAATAAGGTATGGGCATCCACTTCCAGCATTTCTTTCGTTCCGCCGGAGAAAACCAACTGCATAGGAGTTTCTTCTTCTTCTACTACTACTTCTTCTACTGCCCTACCTTCTCCTATCTGTTCCTCATTCCTTGTCCGAATCTTCTCCTTCTGGGTATTCTCTCTTTTCGCAAGAGCGTAGTTAATCTCCGTTGCCTCCTTCAGATTACGTACCAGCTGCAAATTACGATTCCACATCAAAAAGAAGACAATAGGGAAAGGAGCAAGAACCGCCACCCAAGCCAAACTTATCAGAAATCCTTTCCAGCTCAATATGAATGAACCAAATACCCAAGCCGTATAGAAACAGTTACCTATCGCAATCAGCAAACAAGCTCCTAACGTTCCTAACAATTCGCGGCCTAATGTCCAGTTCTTCTCACTATGATAACGGGGAAACAAAGCAGGAAACAAATACGTGGAGATACTCAGTACCAATGAAGAAACCACTCCATAACCTAACACTACCCAGAATTTATAGCCTCCCATCATAGAAATGCCAAAAGGCTGCAACACAAAAAGGATCAGAAACACTATAAGTGAAGGTATTATCACGCTTTTCCATCTCTTCACCAATGATGGATAAGGGCTTCGTAAAAGTGTCAACAGTTTATTTATCATTATGACTTCCTGTTTGTAAGGGTTGATTATGTGTAAGATGCTACAAAGGTATACAAATTATTAATAGATCGTACATAGGTCATTTATCCCATTTTTAGTCACACTTTTGTAATATGCATATAGCAAAACCGGGCGTTTCTAAAGAAAAACGAGGAGAAAGTGCATTATTTTATGTTTTAAAACATGTTTATCGTGAACAATTCGTATCTTTGCAGCGTTAATAAGATAAAAGAAAAGATGTAAAACCCGCTTTCCGAAACGCGGAAAGCACAAAAAGATGACAATTATGAAAAAGAATGCAAATGAAATTTTTATGTTACAGTACCGTATTAAACGCTATCAAGCAATGGGAAACGGAACTATGTGCCAGGCTTTGAATGGCAAACTTCAAAAACTGCTCGCAAAGCAGGCTACCATGTAAAATAACACCTTTAAATAAAATGAATGAGGGCGGAAAACCGAAAAGTTTTTCGCCCTCTTCTTTTATCAGTCGCTTATGATGTCTTTTCCAAAAGGCGTCAAAGCTAATCCTGCCAGTTTGAAATGCTGTAGCCCGAAGGGGATGCCAATAATGGTGATACACAGCACCACACCGAATGCCAGATGAGAAAGGCAAATCCAGATACCTCCCCAAAATATCCACAACACATTCATCAGTATATACAGGCAACCAGCCGAACGTTCACCACTCCGCACCGTTTTACCGAAAGGCCATAATGCAAGTGAAGCCATTTTCAGAGTTTGCATACCGAACGGAATACCGATAATGGTAATCATCATCAATAAACTGGCTACAAGGTATTCTATAGCGGTAAAAATACCTCCGAACACCAGCCATAATAAATTCATAAAACATCCCATAATTTTGCGTTTCTTGGATTCTAATACGCAAATATAGTTTTTTTATTTAATAACAAACTTATACTTACCCGTTAATTGCGCATCTTTATCTTTCAGGGCAATACGGTAAATCTCCGGCCCCCAAACATTGGAAAGACGTGTATCAGGCAAATTGATCGTTTCAACGGTTGCTATGAATTCACCGGGATATTCCAAAGTTACTTTCTGTCCCTGTACATCTATCGTCACCTTTCCGGGCACGGAAATATCCACCTTTCCCCAAGTGAGGAAGTTCACCTGATTAGGTTCTTTCGCTGATTTCAGGGAGAAATTATCGATAATCGTCAGTTGCTTATCGCCTAATGAATAGGCACGTGTCCAGTTATTTACCTCGGCTTCTTTCGGATAAGCAGTCGCAATGTTCGCTGAGAAGAAACGTTTCTTCGGTTGGCAGACAACATCTGTAGCCTTATAATTCTGACCGAAACTCTGGGGTACTCCGTTAATCATCGGCAAGTTATGGTAATTACTTTGCATGGTCCAGATGGTATAACGTTCACTACTGAACGTCTGACGTGTATAAGTTCCTACCCCCGCATCAATCAGCACAGGTATCGTATTGACATACAATGAAAATGTGCCTACATCATTATGATTATGACTTTCATTATTGAATCCGCCTTTCGTAGCCAGGAACCAACCGGACTTATTGGTCAGATAGCAGAATTCCGTTTCAGGATACCAGGTACAAGCAGGTATGGTATGGGCAGCAGTCGTCTTTTCCAGTTCTCCATTCCATAATATGGACTGCAAGGAGCGGAAAGTATCATTACCCAAAGGCACAGAAGGACGCTTACCATCCAACAGATAGGCAGCAAACTGCATCATTTCCTCACTGCCGACCGCACGGCCATAACGGTAAATCAACTGTGCATCGCCTCCACCCTTGGCAGAAGCATCCGCAAAGTTCACTACCCAACCGTTTCCTACATACGTACGACTGATATATTCTCCCATCCGGCGAATCATCGGTTCATTGAAAAGAGATACTTTTCCGGCTGTTCCATCCGAAAGTATCTGAAGATAGTCATACATTTTCCCGGCTGCATGTCCCCAATAAGACGGTCCTTCTTCACAAGCACCGTCAGCCTTTACAAAATTGATGAACTTGTCTACCGACTGCATGCTGCGCCAAACAGCCTTTGCCAGGCGGTCACGGTCATTCTCTAATAAAAGATAGCATTGCAATACATTGGAGTTACACCAAGGATTCCAGTTATTGATAATCATTCCCGGTTTCCATTGGAAAGCCATCCACCATTCCCGGTCATTGTTCATATAAGGATCGAGAATACGTTCCTGCAAAGTATGACGCAAGCGCTGAGAGATTACAGGATCTATTTTATCGAACGAATCATGGAAGAAGTAATATACCCACGACAACATGGAACCGAAGTTTCCCGAACCCAGATCAATCACCTGTTCGCGATAATCGGGCAAAGAGCGTTTGGTACTCTGGCGTACCAGATGGGCGGAAAGTACCCAAGAAGTCACCTCGCAACTATAAAATGCTCCATTTATCAGTTGGTCGATAAACCGTCCTTTTCCTTCGGCAAGTTCGGCAAGCATCAAAACATTGATTGCTTTCCGGTTGGCCTCATAAGGGTTCTGCATGATATTGCGTTCGCCACTGCGTTCATATTCCAGATAGTCGGTGGCGCGGATTACTTTCCATTCGTAATTCAACTGTTTTTCACCGGCGCGGATAAGCGTTTCTTTATCAGCACCCAGCAAAGCATCCCAACCGGCACGGTCGGTATAAGCAGGATAAGGTACCCATTTCTGATTCATCACCAATACCTCTTTCAGTTGTTCTTCACTACCGGCAGCTTTTTGTAAAAGATTTCGTTCAGTATAGGCACTGTCTCTTATACACATCTCCGAGCCCACGAGACAGGCAGAAA
>ERZ1026921.1017-NODE-1017-length-11021-cov-3.588820_pt1 | contig 11021 bp, 7 predicted proteins | sample MGYA00519571_ERZ1026921 | MGnify/ENA primary metagenome ERZ1026921 (study PRJEB26926, sample SAMN06164877) | human gut metagenome | biome: ENVO:00009003; feature: ENVO:2100002; material: ENVO:00002003 | host: Homo sapiens | place: USA | collected 2012 ... | reverse complement strand
GCGTGCCAGCATGTTCATCAGAGCCCGGGTCGTTTCGGCCAAATACTCACAGGCGGCCAGGGGAACCCGCCCGGTCAACGGCTCGTTGACCGGGACCGGCTTGTGCGGATGAATGAGGATGACGGCCTGCCGGCTATCCAACACCTCCATCAGGGGGTCGAGAGCCTCGTCGCCCAGGTATTGCCCCCGGCTGTTGGTCGCCAGTTTCACCCCATCGGCCCCCAGTGTATCGAGGGCATAGATGGCCTCGGCCACGGCCGCCTCCACATCGGGCAGAGGGAGGGCAGCACAAAAGCGGAAGCGATCGGGATGGGCCGCTTTCAGTCGGGCACCATATTCGTTACAGGCCCGTATCACCTGCCGGCACTCCTCGCTGTCGCCGAAACTGGGTTGCGGAGCCGGCATCGACAACACCGTGCAGGCAATGCCGGCACTGTCCATAAACGACAAGTGCGAATCGACATCCCAGGCAGGGAGCGGGAACCCCTCTTCCAGCTCGGCATGATGCCGGGCAAGCACCTGCCGATAATCGGGCAGAATGTTGTGGCTATGCACATCGACTACCTGTCGGGCATGGCCGGTGAAATTGCCAATCATAAGGAGAATCACAAGATACAACCACCGTTTCATAGGCCTATGCTTGACTCGCTTCATACTGTTTTCCGGCTTCGGTACAGAGCCCTATGACACTGCCCGTGCGCAGATACTGATAGGTAGGAAACTCGAACAGCACCGGTTTGAGCCGGTTGTAGTCGATTTTATCCCGGTCGTTGAGTATGCTCTCATCGGCATAGGTGTGGGCGATGCTGCAAATAAAGTTTTCGAAACCGTTGCACACATACACATCCTCGACCCGACACTCCATGGTCAAGGGCGATTCGTTCACCATAGGTGTCCCCTCCTCGCCTGCCGTCGACTCGAACAGGGTGCTTTTGTCCTGCTTGTGCCCCGACACGATACCGCAGTAATCGGCTTTCGGCAGCCACTCTTCGGTAACGATATTGACCGACAGCCGGCCACTCTCCTTAATGCCCCGGTTGATGTAGTGCGAGGCGTGCAGACTGACAAGCAGCCTGTCGTGAGCCACAATGCCTACATGGGCTACCAGAGTCCACGTGGCTTTTTCCTCTACCTGGGCACCCACCACAACCGCAGGGGTGGGATAAAGTGCCATTGAATTTCCGATATTCTTTTTCATAACGATAAATATATGTTGGTTTTCTGTTGCAAAACTACAGCAGCGAAATTAAAAGCGCGTTAGTTTACGGCTCATTTATCGTTATCGAAAAGCTCAATGCTCCTGTTGCCGAGCTATACAACAACCGTAACTCCCCGAACACGGTCGGTATCCTGCCCTACTCCCGACCGACATCTCCATCTCCCCACACCCGGAGAAAGAGCTTCCTCGGAAAAAAACAACCGGGGCGGACCCTTTGCAGAATCCGCCCCGGAGCTTTCATTTCTTATCGTAGGTAACCAAAATTATCCGCAACGCGAAGTACCGCACGAAGTGCAGATGAGGCACCCCTCCTGATAGATGAGGGTCTCGTTACCGCAATTCGGACAGGTCTGCCCACTGGCTTTGGTACCGTTGGGCAGGTATTTCTTCAGAGCGCGCTCTACACCGTTCTTCCAGCTGTTGATCGACTGGCTGTCGAGTTCGAGGCTCGATACCAGCTTGAGCACTTGCGGGATGGGCATGCCGTAGCGAAGTACACCCGAGATGAGTTTGGCGTAGTTCCAATACTCGGGGTTGAACTTGTCGGAGAGTCCCTCGATGGTGGTCTTGTAACCGCGCTTGTTGGAGAACTGGAAGTCGTAACGCTTCGTACCGTCGGGGTTTACGGCCTTCACAATCTTACCCTTCACTACATTCTTGGGGCAGAAGATACCGTCGTCGTCGTCGGCAAGACCGGTGAAGATTTCGTAAGGCTTGCCATCTTTCAGACCCACGAAGGCAATCCACTTCTCCTTGTTGTTCTGGAAGCGAACCACATCGGCCTCGAGCTCGATGGGGCGTACCAGCGTTTCGGCTTGTGCGGGAACCACGGGTTTCTTCTCTTCCTTCTTGGCCGAGATGAGCACACCCGAGCGAGAGCCGTCGCGATAGACCGTACAGCCTTTGCAACCCGAGCGCCAAGCCTCGACATAGAGCTGACCCACCATCTCTTCGCTCACGTCGGAGGGAAGGTTGATGGTAACGCTAATCGAGTGGTCGACCCACTTCTGGATGCGGCCCTGCATGCGCACCTTCTGCAACCAGTCGATGTCGTTGGCCGTAGCCTTGTAGTAAGGCGAGCGAGCCACCAGGGCATCGACCTCTTCCTGGCTATAATTCTTTTTCACTTCGATGCCGTTTACCTGCATCCAAGTGATGAATTTATGGTGATAAACCACATACTCTTCAAAGGCATCGCCCGTCTCGTCGACATAGTCGATATGTACGGCAGGATCGTTGGGGTTCACCTTGCGGCGACGACGATAAACCGGCATGAATACCGGCTCGATGCCCGAGGTGGTCTGGGTCATCAAACTCGTAGTGCCCGTGGGTGCAATGGTAAGGCAGGCAATGTTGCGACGCCCGTACTTGCACATGTCGGCATAGAGCTCTTCATCTTCGTGTTTCAACCGTTTGATGAAGGGGTTGTTGGTCTCGCGGTCGGCATCGAAAATCGAGAAGGCGCCACGCTCCTTGGCCATCGTCACCGACGAACGGTAAGCGGCCAGTGCCAAAGCCCGATGTACCTTTTCGGAGAAGTCGGTAGCCTCTTCGGTTCCGTAGCGGAAACCCATGGCGGCAATCATATCGCCCTCGGCCGTGGTGCCCACACCGGTACGACGGCCTTGCAGGGTACGTTTCTGTATCTTGTACCACAGGTTGAGCTCGGTGCTCTTCACCTCGTCGGTCTCGGGGTCGGCCTTGATTTTCTCGATAATCTTGTCGATCTTCTCCATCTCAAGGTCGATAATATCGTCCATGATGCGCTGTGCCAGCATCACATGTTTACGGAAGAGGTCGAAATCGAAATAGGCCTCCGGGGTAAACGGATTGACTACATAGGAGTAGAGGTTGATGGCCAACAGACGGCAGCTGTCGTAGGGACAGAGGGGAATCTCGCCGCAAGGGTTGGTCGATACGGTCTTGAAGCCCAGGTCGGCGTAGCAGTCGGGCACCGACTCTCTGATGATGGTATCCCAGAAGAGTACGCCGGGTTCGGCCGATTTCCAGGCATTGTGCACAATCTTTTTCCAAAGGGCTTGCGCGTCGATCTCCTTCGTCACCTTGGGATCGGGCGAGTCGATGGGGAACTGTTGGATGTAGGGCTTGCCTTCGATAGCAGCCTCCATAAAGTCGTCGTGAATCTTCACCGACACGTTGGCACCCGTCACACGTCCCTCGACCATCTTGGCGTCGATGAACGACTCGGAGTCGGGGTGTTTGATCGATACCGAAAGCATCAGCGCACCGCGACGGCCATCTTGAGCCACCTCGCGGGTCGAGTTGGAGTAACGCTCCATAAAGGGTACCAGACCCGTAGAGGTGAGGGCCGAGTTCTTGACGGGCGAACCTTTGGGGCGGATGTGCGACAGGTCGTGACCTACACCACCGCGACGTTTCATCAGTTGCACCTGCTCTTCGTCGATTTTGATAATGCCGCCGTACGAGTCGGGGGCACCATCGAGCCCAATCACAAAACAGTTGGAGAGCGACCCCACCTGATAGTTGTTGCCGATTCCACTCATCGGGCTACCTTGCGGCACGATGTAGCGGAACGATCTCATCAAATCGAACAGCTCTTGCGACGAAAGCGGGTTAGGATACCGTTGCTCGATACGAGCAATCTCATTGGCGATACGCCAGTGCATATCGTCGGGAGTCTTTTCATAGATATTCCCATACGAATCTTTCAGAGCATATTTGTTTACCCACACACGGGCAGCCAGCTCATCTCCCTTGAAATACTCCAACGACGCCTGATAAGCCTCGTCATAAGTATAAATAGTTGGTTCCACGAGACAAATATTTTTTCTATTATGTTAATTAGTTAATTTTTAGACAAAGGTTTTTCAGCAGAAAGATTTACGGTGCAAGTTTATAAAAAACATTCTACATACACAAATAATATCATTTTTAAATATCAACAATTTATAAAGTTTCCCGATTTAAAACAAAACCGTATTGACAATCAGATATTTAAAATTTTTACCATAACAAAAAGTTTTCCGTTTTTGAAAATCAGACAAACACATCCAAGAAACACAAGGAAAAATCGGCATTAGTAATAAAGTATAATTATTTCTATTTGCAAGTATCCATGAAGAAAATCCACAGACAATCGGCACCACGGCCATACCGCCGTTGTCAAATATTTTCATTACCTTTGCTACTACGAACTTATCACTTCAAATCCCCATTACCTATGATAAAGAGTTTGAAAGAGAGAAGAACGATACGGCAATATCTCGACAAGGAGATAGATGACCGTCTGCTCAACGAACTTCTCGAAACGGCATTTCGTGCCCCCACAACGGGCAACATGCAGGTGTACAGCGTCGTCGTTACCCGCACTCGGGAGAACAAAGAGCGACTGGCTCCGGCCCACTTCAACCAACCTACCGTCACCCACGCGCCGGTGGTACTGACCTTCTGCGCCGACTTTAACCGGTTTGTAAAATGGTGCGAGCTGAACCATGCACAACCGGGCTACGACAACTTCCAGTCGTTCGTTACGGCAGCCATCGACGCCCTGCTCGTGGCTCAGCAGTTCTGCACCGCAGCCGAGCTTTCGGGTCTGGGCTGCTGCTATCTGGGCACTACCACCTACAACGCTCCCCAGATTGCCGAAGCCCTGCAACTGCCCCGTCTGGTGATCCCCATTACCACCCTCACCGTAGGTTATCCGGCCGACATGCCCGCCCAGGTAGACCGCCTGCCCCTCGAGGCGATTGTTCACCACGAGAGCTACCGCGACTACACGCCCGAGGATATACAGCGCCTCTATGCCGAAAAAGAGAGTCTGCCCGAGAACCGGCAATTCGTAGCCGAGAACCACAAGGAGACTCTGGCTCAGGTATTCACCGACGTGCGCTACACGCGCGAGAACAACGAACTGTTCTCCAAAATCTTCCTCGACTTCATTGTGAAACAAGGCTTCAAAATGCCCGAATAAGAGACGGAGAGAGTTCAACACCCTCCCCTGCAACAATACGAAAGAGGCCCGGAACGCTGTTGTTTCGGGCCTCTTTCGTTATTCTGTATCCCTATGGAGGTTATCCTTGTATCCGTTGCTCAATCTCCTCGAGATCGCTCCGCAACTTCTTGTCCACCCCTATCTGTTCGGTGATGGTCTTGCAGGCGTGCAGCACGGTAGCGTGGTCTTTCTTGCCCAGCACGTCGCCGATACCGGCCAGCGAAAGGCTGGTGTATTTCTTGGCCAGGTACATGGACATCTGACGGGCCACAACCACCTCTCTCTTGCGCGTGCGCTCGAGCAGGCGCGAGGTATCCAGGCCGTAATAGCCGCAAACCGCCTCTTTGATGGTATCGATGGTAATCTGCTTCTGCACCATCTTCACGCTGGCAGCCAGCACCTGATCGGCCATTTCGATGGAAATCTCCTTCTTCAAGACGCTCGAACGTACCATGAGCGAAACGATAACCCCCTCGAGGTCGCGCACGTTGTCGGTCACGTTGCGGGCGATGTAGTCGATTACCGACTCGTCGATGGTCAAGCCGTCGCGGTGTACCTTGCTCATGAGAATATCGTAGCGCAACTTGTAGTCGGGACGCTCCACCTCGGCTGTCAAACCCCATTTGAAGCGGGTCAACAGACGCGAAACCATGCCCACCAGCTCGACCGGCGGACGGTCGCAGGTGAGTACCAGTTGCTTGTTGCTCTGATGCAAATGGTTAAAGATGTGGAAGAAGGTATTCTGGGTCTGGGTCTTCCCGGCAAACTCCTGAATATCGTCCATCAACAGTACGTCGATGCTTTGATAGAAGCCGATAAAGTCGTTCACGCGATTGTTGCGCACGGCATCGGTATACTGCACCAGAAAGTCGTGAGCCGACAGGTAGAGCACCCGTTTGGCCGGCATGTTTTCTTTGATGCGCAAACCTATGGCCTGAATCAAGTGGGTCTTTCCCACCCCCGACTCACCGAAGAGAAACAAGGGGTTGAAGGTATTGCGACCGGGATTCTCGGCAATCGATTCGGCAGCCGCACGCGCCAACATGTTGCTTGCCCCCTGATAATAACTTTCAAAAGTGTAAATCGGGTTCAGACGGGGGTCGAGCTCATCGTATACGCGTTGTTTGAACGGGTCCAAAAGGTCGGGCATCGCCTGCTGCATTTTCTTGACAGCGGTCGACTTGGTCGTAGCAGAGAGGTCGACCGTAGCCTCGGGCTGACGGACAATCTGCACACGATACACCAACTTGACGTTTGCCCCATAGATGCGAGGCAAAACCTTTTTCAGCAGGTTGAGGTAGTGCTCCTCGATCTGCTCTATCACGAAATGTGAAGGGACAAGCAAAGTCAACACATTATCGCCATCAACACCCAACGAAGTAATCGGCTTGAACAGACTCTCAAACGCCTCGGGGGCTATGTTGTCTTTGATAATTGTTAGACATTGGTTCCACAACTGAACATGTTGTTCTGAACCCATTTTATGTAAATCTTCTATCAAAAAACTTTTGCGTGTACAAAATTCAAATTATTTTTCCGCAAAAACAAATCGCAAAATATTTGCTTTTTACATTTCAGTTACAAACGGTTGATTTCAAAGTTCTTATAAAATATCGTCTCTCGAGATATTTTTTCCGTTTTCACAATCTATCATCACTTTATCTTTCAAGCGATTACAAACCTTCATATGTTTTTCGGCACATTTCCAGCACCTCTCTCCCATCGGGTAAACACACCCCTATAAGGGTAGCTTTGGGAATATTACAAAAAAATTGCAGATTCTTCCTTATTTATATCGATTCTAAATAAGGAAAATCTGTTACTCTTCTCAGAACAGCGAGAAGTGTACATATCGCTTGGGATTAAGCCGCAAGTCGATCATGAGCGAATCGACACTGCCCAGCACACCATTGGCCCGATCGTAAAGCCCCCGGTCGTTCAACAACAGCCCCATACTGTTGTCGGGCGAGGTAAGCCGCGAGGTGATTTGCTGCAGATTGTAACTGGTCTTCTGCACCGATGCCATGGTCGACTGCAACGGCAGCGCATTGAGGGTATCGGAGAATTGGTTGATCTGCGCCGTAATGCCCTGCACGTTGTCGAGTATCACGGGGACATCGTTTTGCATCATGCCCGAGAGTTGTACCGACGAGCGTTCCAGATTGGCCGTAATGCGATCGAGCCGTTTTACCGACGAGACCAGAGCCGGATCGTTGACCAGGGTTTGCAACCCCGACAAGATGCTGTCGAGTTTGGGCAACAACACGACAACCTGGGGCAGCAGCTCGCTCTGGAGGCTCTGCATCAGCCCCGACTTCACTTCGCCCTGCAGCAAGGCTCCGTGCTCGTAGTATTCGCTCACGTGGGGATTCAGGTCGATTACCACCGACGAGGTTCCCAACATATCGGTCTCGAGGTAGACCCGGCTGTCGACCGGAATCTTCAGTTTCTTATCGAGATTCAACAGTACCTTGATGGTCTGATTCGTGTCGTAGTCGTACACAATCTCCTGCACGAGCCCCACCTTGTAGCCGTCGATCATCACCGGGGCCGACTGGGCCAACCCGCCCACGCTGGGGAACTGCACATAATAGTAATTAGAGGGTTTCATCACGTTGATGCCCTTCAAATAGTTGATGCCTACATACAGAATGAGGATGCTAATCAGCACCGAGAGGGCAATCTTTGCTTCTTTTCCAAACCACTTTTTCATATTATTCTTTTTAGTTGGGCTATCGTCTTGTTTCTCACTTTACACGCTTTCCGTCACGGAACTGGATGATAAAGGCATCGCGAAACAACGATTTCACCTTTTTATATTGTTGCTGTATACCATTTCGATCGGTCGATTTCCCATAGGTGTATTTATACATGCTCCCCTCTTTGTAGCATTCGACAGGCGAGAGGCCTTTGAACTCCTTGGAGTTGGCCGGCAACTTGCGGGGGAGCGCCATAAACTGCACCTTGTAATAGGTAACACCCGAGGCGTCGTCTTGTTCGGCCTTGCCGGTTTGAGTTTTGGCGGGGGCCGGTTTCTCTACTTCGGCAGGTGCAGGAGCCGGAGCAGGAGCCGGAGTCGACGAGGTGACCGCAGGGGCCGAACCCTTGCGCGAGTTTTGCTTGCGATCGTAATCCGATTTGTATTTGACAAAGGCATTGTAAATGGCCTGGGCCATCTTGGTCTGCCCGCTCTCCGAGGTGAGGAACCGCTCTTGCGTGGGGTTGCAGATGAAGTCGAGCTCGACCAGAACCGCCGGCATGCCGGTCTTGGCCAGCACCCAGAATCCGGCCTGCCGCACCCCGCGGTCCACGCGGTTGGCTACCGATACAAACTCGTGCTGTATGTCCGAGGCAAAGTTGATGCTCTGCTCCATATGCTTGTACTGCATGAATTCAAAGATAATGTACGACTCGGTCGAGTTGGGGTCGAACCCTTCGTAACGGGTAGAGAAATCGTTCTCGAGATAGATAACCGAGTTCTCACGCTTGGCCACCTCGAGGTTCTCTTTGCTGCGGTGCAGACCCAGTGTCCAGGTAGAGGCACCGGCCACGGTCTTGCGGTTGGGCGATTTCTTGTCGATCGAGTTGGTGTGTATCGAGATGAAGAGGTCGCCCTCCACCCGGTTGGCCTTATCGGCCCGCTCCTGCAAGGTGAGGTAGACATCCTTGTCGCGGGTATAGACCACCTTCACCCCCGGCACATTGTTGGCCACCATGCGCCCCAGCTTCAGGGCTACCCCCAGATTGATGTCCTTCTCCTTGGCCTTGTTGCCAAGGGCACCCGCGTCGCGCCCTCCGTGACCGGCATCGATGACCAGCACGAAGTCTTTGGCCGAAACGACCGAGAGCCCGAGCACAAATGCAAAAAGGAGGGAGAGCACCCGCGTAAAGCAATATGAATGTTTCATAAACCAGTATCTGCTATCATTAACACAAGACCCGGCCCCGCCGGAATCCTGACAAATCGCCAAACAGGCGGCGTACCATCCGGGCCTATTTCGCAGTTTCAAATGCAAAGGTATAAATAAAGCTCGAAAAAGATGTCAATTTCAAGGAGATTTATTGCCTTATACTCAAATCGTAAAACTGGATTCGCACCGATGGCTTTCTCGAAAGAAAAAAGTATTTTTGCAAAAGCGAGACAAAAAGCGTGTATATGATACGACACCTGAAACAAAACAGCTATGCCATGGCGATATGCCTGCTGACGGCGGCCTTCATCGCCTGCAACGGAAAAGCTTCGGAGGCCCGGAGCTCCGTAACCCGACACCCCGTGACCATCGAACGGTTCGACCGCGAACTCCCGGCCTATGTGCAACAGACCGACACCGCCGCGGCGGCCGGCTTCAGGGAGAAATACGCCCCCTTCTTCTCCGTCTACTGCCGGCAGATTCTGGGGCTGGGCGACGCCCCCGACTTCCGCGAGGGGCTGAACCTGTTTCTCACCCACGAAGCCATTGCCCAACTCTATGCCGATACCGAGTCGCACTTCGCCAGCGACACCGCCTGGATTGCCGCCCTGCAACAGGGCTTCGACCGGTACAGCGAGCTCTTTCCGCAGGCACCGCGTCCCCGCCTGCTCACCCATGTGTCGGGGCTGAACCAGTCGATTGTTACGGTCGACTCGCTGCTCTCTATCTCGCTCGACTGCTACCTGGGGGCCGACTACCCGCTCTACGAACAACGCTATTATATATATGAACGGGGGCTGCACGAAAGCGACCGCATAGCCTACGACGCTCTGGAGGTGTGGCTGCGCACCCGCTACCCCTACGAATCGAAACGCAATGCTCTGCTCGACCGCATGGTCTACGAGGGGAAGATTCTCTATGCCCTCGCCTCGATATTCCCCGAGGCCGACGAATACCGCCTGCTGGGCTACACCGACGAGCAGGCGCAGTGGTGCCAGACCAACGAGGCCGAAATCTGGCACCAGGTGGTGAGCAAGAAGCACCTGTTCAACACCGAGTCGATGCTCATCCACAAATATGTGGAACCGGCCCCCTTTGTAGCCGTGCTGCATCAGGATTCGCCGGGCCGTCTGGGCCGCTGGATCGGCTACCAGATAGTCAAGCGATATGCCCAGGAGAAGAAGAAAAGTGCGGCCGAACTGCTGGCCTCGCCCGACGATGCCGGCGAGATATTGGCCGAATCGAAATACAACGGATAAACTGAAACGATAGCTATAAACCACGTATACGGACTGGTGGGGTATCCCTTGGGACACTCGTTTTCCCGCTCGTTTTTCCACGCGAAATTCGAACGTGAGGGGATAGCGGCCACCTACGAAAACTTCGAGATGCCCGACCTCTCGACTCTGCGGCAACTCATTGCCGACCGCCGGGAGCTCTGCGGGCTGAATGTAACGATACCCTATAAGACGGAGGTTATCGCGCTGCTCGACGAGCTGGACCCGCAGGCCCGCGCGATTGGGGCCGTCAACGTCATACAGATAACCCGGCAACCCGACGGCCGCGTATGGCTCAAAGGCTACAACAGCGACATCATCGGGTTCACCCAATCGATTGCCCCGCTCATCGACGAGGGCATGCAACGGGCACTCATCCTGGGAACGGGCGGCGCCTCGAAAGCGGTCTATGCCGGACTGAAGTCGCTGCACATCGAGCCTGCCTTCGTCTCGCGGCAACGGCGCGGCGACATCATCGGCTACGACGACCTCACCCCCGAGCGGATGGCTTCCCACCGCATCATCGTCAACACCACGCCGGTGGGCATGTATCCCCACACCGACGAGGCTCCCCGCATCCCCTACGAATGCCTTACCCCCGAGCACCTCTGCTACGACCTCATCTACAACCTGTCTCTTAT
>ERZ1026921.1016-NODE-1016-length-11031-cov-4.752004_pt1 | contig 11031 bp, 7 predicted proteins | sample MGYA00519571_ERZ1026921 | MGnify/ENA primary metagenome ERZ1026921 (study PRJEB26926, sample SAMN06164877) | human gut metagenome | biome: ENVO:00009003; feature: ENVO:2100002; material: ENVO:00002003 | host: Homo sapiens | place: USA | collected 2012 ... | reverse complement strand
AGATTTCTGCCTGTCTCGTGGGCTCGGAGATGTGTATAAGAGACAGGCCTATTACAATTCGCACAATTACGACGAAGCGTACGAGATCATCGCCTCCTATCCCGATCCCGACGGCGACCTGCTGGCCGCCAAGCAGAAGATCGCCTATTTCCGCGGCTTGAGCGCACTGGAAAAGGGCGATACGGAGGGGGCCGGGCGTTATCTGGCGGAGTCCGCCCGTATCGGAATCAGTCCCAAATACAATGCGCTGGCAACCTTCTGGCAGGGTGAAATCGCTTACGGCAGGGGAAATTACGACGTTGCTTTGCGCGATTACGAGTCCTACCTGAAGCGGGCGCCGAAAACCGAGCCCGAATATGCGATGGCTTTCTACAATACGGGGTATTGCCACTTCTCGAAGGAGAATATGCCCCGGGCGCGGGAGTCGTTCGTTCGCTTCATCGAACTGTATCCCACCCAAGACGGTTACCGCACGGATGCCCGCAATCGTCTGGGCGACACCTACTATTCGGATCGTCAGTTCGACGAGGCGTTGAAGTATTACGGACAGGCTGCGGCCGCATCCGATGACGGAGCGGATTACGCCCGCTACCAGCGGGCCGTTACGCTCGGTATTCTGGGACGTACATCTGAAAAAATCAAGGCGTTGCAGCAGATTATCCGCGACGGCAGGGGAGATTACCTCGACGATGCGACTTACGAACTGGGCCGGACTTTCGTAGCGCAGGAGCGCTACCGCGAGGGGGCCGCAGTACTTGAACCTTTCGTCGAAACCTATGTTTATTCTCCCTACCGGAGCGCCGCGTTGTCCGAGTTGGGACTGGCTTACCTGAACCTGGGCGACAAGAAAAAGTCGCTTTCCTACTATGATATGGTGGTGAAGACCGCGCCCCAATCCTCCGATGCCAAGGATGCCTTGCAGGGAATTCGGGATATTTATGTCTCCGAAGGGGATGCCGGCGGTTATTTCGATTATGCCCGGAAGAGCGGTGTCGAAGGGGACCTTACGGCCATGTCGCGCGATTCGCTTTCGTTCGCTGCCGCCCGCCGGATCTATCTTTCGGGCGAGCCTGCGTCGGCGGCCAAGTCGCTACGCAGTTACCTCGAAAGTTATCCCAAGGGATATTATACGGCTGATGCGCTCTATTGCTTGAGCGATTGCTACCTGAAGACGGGCGAACGATCCCGTGCGATCGAAACGCTCGCGGCTCTGGCCGATGCGGGACAGAATCAGTACACGCATCGGGCTTTGAAGATGCTGGCTGGAATGACTTTTGCCGATGAACGCTTTACGGAAGCTGCGGCGGCTTACCGCAAATTGGCCGATGCCGAAAGCACCGCTGCCGGAAAGGCCGAGGCCATGAACGGCTACGTTCGTGCGACGATCGCGGCGGGGGATGAGGAGCGGATTCTGTCCATGGCCGACGATGTGGCATCCTACACCGCTGCGGGAGACGAGGCATGGCGAGCATCCCGGTTTGCGAAGGCCGGGATTCTGGATCGCCGGGGAGATGCCGCTGCCGCGCAAAAGATCTACAAGGTTTTGAGCGCCAATGTGAAAACACCCGAGGGAGCCGAGTCGGCCTACCGGGTGATCGAGTCCGCGTTCCGGGCCGGCGATACGGCTCGTGCCGAAAAACTGGTGCTCGATTTCTCCGACAAGGGAACGCCTCATGCCTTCTGGCTGGCCAAGTCCTTCCTTGTGCTGGGCGATATTTATGTGCAGAAGGGCGACATGTTCCAGGCCCGGGCGACCTACCAGAGTATCGTGGACGGCTACACCCCTGCCGATGACGGAATCGTTGCGGAAGCGAAAGAGAAAATCAAGAAACTCAATTAACGATATGAAGCGATCAGCTATTCTGTCCCTGATGTTTATCGCCGGGATGCTTGCGGTGCCCGGGGCGCTCAACGCCCAGGTCGAGAAGCGTGTCGAAGTATCCAAAGCCTATGTGCCGAGCGTGGAGCATGCGACGAAACTTGCCGTGCGCCCCAATATGGTCGATACGGCGGCCATACAGCCGGAAATCGACTATTCGATCACGCCGCTCACGCTCGAAACGCAGCTCGCCACGCGCCCGATCCGTCCTGCGACGATCACCTATTGGGAGTTCGATCGTCCGCTGCCTTTTTACCTGAAGGCCGGAGCGGGTTATCCGCTCAATTCGGCGCTCGATCTGTATGTATCGACGCAGAATCCCGACATCGGCTATGCGTTGGGCTATATCAACCACGACGGACGGTACGGACGGATTCCCTATACGCCCGACGGGGACCATAGCGCCCTGTGGATGGACAATCGGGTGGGTGTCGCCGCCGGGAAATACATCGGGCGTCATGTGCTGGAGGGCGAGGTGAGCTACCGGAACCGGATCATCGACCGTTACGGCCTTTTCCCCGATCCGGACTTTCCGACTTTCGACAACGGAAATCGCCGCGTGATCGGCGATTTGCAGGGAAAGATACGGATCGGCGACGATTTCAACGACCTCTCGCGGACGAATTTCAATGTCGAGGTCACGGCGGGCAACTGGTGGAATCCGCTGGATTCGAAACTCTATCTGGAGGATAATGTCGTTCCGGTGTTGGATTATCCGTACGAAAACGAGTGGAATTTGGGGGTAGATGCCGCCGTTGGACGACGTTTCGGCCGCCATACGCTCGTCTTCCGGGCCGGATTCGAGGGCCGGTGGGGTGGCGACCGCAAGGGCGAATCGGTTTGGGCCGCTCCTTCTGACTATTACAACCGGACCTATTCGGGAGCGTTCCGTTATGCCTATCGTGCCCGGTCGGTCGATATGGAGTTCGGTTTGGATTACTACCGGGACGATGTGGCGGGGCGCGATGCGGCGAATTATTTCATTCCCTACGCTCACTTGCGTTTCGATCTGGGCGGCGGCGGTTTCGTACCTTATGTCGAGTTGGACGGAACCCTGAAGCACAACGATATGCGGGAGCTTATGGAAACCAATCTTTATTACGTGCCTCGTTATACGGACCCGATGCCCCGCAATACGGTGGACTATTCGGTCCGTGTCGGTGTGAGCGGGCGTCTCGTCGAGGATAAGCTGATTTACCGATTGTTCGTCGGCTATTCTTTCATCGAGAATCATAACTTTTGGTATTGCTATACGCCGACTACCCGGTATGAGGGGTTCAGTCTGGTACAGGGACGGCTGAATGTCATGTCGCTCAACGGTGAGCTGGAGTTCCGTCCGGTGAGCAATTTCACGTTCTCCATCGGCGGGCGGGGCCTGACCTATACCGAGCATCAGACCTTGAGCATCGGCCTGCCGGAGTTCGAGGGTACGATCCGGGCCCGCTATCATCATCGTAAGTTCTCGGTCGGCCTCGTTTTCGACCTGCAGTCCAACCGCTATATTTCGCGAGTGATTCCGTGGTTCCCGAACGACGGGATCGTGGGGAATATGCGCATTCCCTATACGGTAGATCTGGGGTTGAATGTCGATTGGTACGCGTCCAAGCGGGTAACGGTATTCGCCGAAGGTCACAATCTTTGCAACCGCCGGATTTACGACTGGAGTACGTTTCCGCAGTACAGCGCCGGATTTACGGCAGGTGTGAAGTTGAGTTTTTAGCGGATCGACCCGATATGAAAAACGGCCGGTAACATACCGGCCGTTTTTTATGGAGTACGATTTTTACTCCAGGTTTTTCCGGACTCCGTCCAGAAACCGCTTCATCTCCCCGCTGTCCTTTTTGTCGATGATCTTCGACAGGCGGGTCAGCGTGGCGACGATGTTGTCGATCTGTGCGGGCGTCTTGGGGTTGAAGAGGATTTCCGTCAGCAGGTAGTCGTCTTCGGAGAGCAGTCCGCGGGCGATGGCCATGTGTTTCTTGAAGGTGGTGCCGGGGGCATCCTGGTGCTTCATGATGGAGGCGAATACGAGAGTCGAGGCGAACGGCACCGAGAGGGAGTAGGCCACAACTTCGTCGTGCCCCTCGAAGGTGTATTCGCAGACGTTGAGCTTCAGCGAACCGTAGAGGTCCTTGAAGAAGATTTTGCCCATGTGGTCCGACTCCTTGATGATGATGGCGTTTTCGGTTTGCAGGTTGCCCAGGTTGGCGAACGTGGGGCCGAACATCGGGTGGGTCGAAACGTACCGGAATCCCGATTTCTCATAAAATTCCTGCAACCCGGTCTTTACCGAGGCGATGTCGGAGATGATACACTCTTTCGGCAGATAGGGAAATACCTCCTCGAATGCCTGGAGCGTGGCGTTCAGCGTTACGCAGTTGATAAGCAGTTCAGGCCGGAAGTCGGCGATCTCTTCGGGCGAGGTGAAGCGCTGGGCATTGTAGATGAATCGCATCCGCCGAGGGTCTTTTTCGAGGACGGCTACGTCGTGGTTGAAACTCAACAGATCGGTGAAAAAGGAGCCCATCTTTCCCGCTCCCAAAATCAGTATGCGCATATATCGGTTTGTTTATGTTTTTTGATGATCCGGGCGGCATGGGACCGCCCGGGGATTGTTCTATTTCATTCTTCGTTTTTTCGCTCGGCAGAGGCCGTCGGCAACTTCCGTCCCCGTTTGCCGAAAACATTGAATCGCTTCTTCGTTTTCTTCGCACGGCATAATCCGAATAAATTCGGTGCTGTCTTCGCTTATCGGGAACGTCGTTATTTCATTATTTCCATCTGGACCTTTACCGACTCTTCGTGGATCGCCTTCATGATTTCCGAAATGAATTCCGGGTCGAGGTCGAGCGATTGCCCCATTTTGCCGCGTTTGTCCAGGATTTCATCGTAACGCTTATTTTGCAGGATGGGCATGTTGTGCTCCTTCTTGTAGGTGCCGATCTCCTGCGAGATGTGCATCCGCTTGGCGAGGAGGCTCAACAGTTGCTCATCGACCTCGTCGATCTGGCGGCGCAGGATGCTGATGTTCTCCGTGGTTTGGGCATTGTCGCGCACCACGAGCAGTTGCAGCGTGTAGTCCAGCACTTCGGGCGTCACCTGCTGCGCCGCATCGCTCAGCGCACTGTCGGGATCGCAGTGGGATTCGATGATAAGTCCGTCGAAGTTCAGGTCGAGCGCCTGCTGCGAGATAGGAGCTACCAGTTCGCGTTTACCGCCGATGTGGCTCGGGTCGCAGAAGATGGTGAGGTTGGGGTACCTGCGGCGAAGTTCGATCGGAATATGCCAGAGCGGAGCGTTGCGGTAGATTTTTTTCTCGTAGGAGCTGAATCCCCGGTGGATGACGCCCAGCCGTCGGAGTCCGGCGTTGTAGAGCCGTTCGATCGCGCCGACCCACAGTTCCAGGTCGGGATTGACGGGGTTTTTTACCAGAATGGGGATATCTACGCCTTTCAATGCGTCGGCCAGCTCCTGCATGGCGAAGGGGTTGGTGACGGTGCGGGCACCGACCCAGAGGATGTCGATGCCGGCTTTCAGGGCTTCGAAAACATGGGCGGGGGTGGCGACCTCGGTGGCTACCAGCATGCCGGTTTCCTGCTTGACCTGCTTCATCCAGGGAAGGCCTTCGACGCCGATGCCTTCGAAGCCGCCCGGCTTGGTGCGGGGTTTCCAGATACCGGCCCGGAAGATCTTTACGCCCCGGGCGGCCAGTTCGGAGGCGGTTTTGAGTACCTGTTCACGGCTCTCCGCGCTGCAAGGGCCTGCGATAATCATCGGACGTTTGGGATCCACGCCCGGAAAAGTGAGCGGTTCTATTTCCATTTTCATTGTCGTTGTTGATTTTGCGATCGCCGGCTGTAACCGGCGAATCCGGTCTGTTTATATTCTGTTTACTGATTCTGTTTTGTTCGGGTCGTCGTGATCCGGTCGAGTGCCTCCTGCAACATCTCCTCGTTGCAGCAGAGCGAGATGCGGATGTAGTTCCGCCCTTCCGAGCCGAAGATGAAGCCCGGAGTGACGAAGACTCGCGACTGGTACAGCACCCGGTTGCAGATGGCTTCCCCGACACCGTTCGGGCACTCCCCGGCAGCCGTGAGTTGCGCCGCGAGGGTATCGTTCACCCGTCCCCAGAGGAACATTCCCACCTGGTCGTCGCGGACATCGCAGCCGAGGGTTTCCAGAATCCGGGCCGCCAGTGCGCGTCGGCGGCGATATACCTCGTTCATCCGTTGGTACCAGCTGTCGGGGGCTTTCAGCGCTTCGACGGCGGCCAGTTGCATCGGGCGGAACATCCCGGAGTCCATGTTGCTCTTCACGCGCAGGATCCACTCCAGGAACCGGGAATTGGTCGCCACCATTCCGATACGCCAGCCGGGCATGTTGAAGGTTTTACTCATGGAGTTGAGTTCGATGCAGATCTCTTTGGCTCCCGGTACGCTCAAAATACTTAACGGGCGGTCGTTCAGGATGAAGCTGTACGGGTTATCGTGGCAGATCACGATGTTGTGCCTGCGGCCGAAGGCGACGAGTTTTTCGAACAGCTCTCGCGAACCGTTGGCTCCCGTAGGCATGTTGGGGTAGTTGCACCACATCAGTTTCACACCGGACAGGTCCATTTTCTCCAGCGCTTCGAAATCGGGCTGCCAGTCGTTCTCTTCTTTCAGGGCGTAGGGCAGGATGCGGGCGCCGGTGAGCTTCGACACCGAGGCGTAGGTCGGATAGCCCGGATTGGGTATGAGTACCCCGTCGCCTTCGTTCAGGAAGGCCAGCGAAATGTGCATCACACCCTCCTTGCTGCCGATCAGGGGCAGGATTTCGTTGGCAGGGTCCAGGTCCACGCCGTACCATCTCTTATACCACCGGGCGAACTCCGCACGCAGTTCCGGAATACCTACGTAAGGTTGGTACCCGTGCGTGTCGGGCCGTGCTACCGCCTGGCAGAGCGCCTGCACGGTTTCGGCCGACGGGGGCAGGTCCGGGCTGCCGATCCCCAGGTTGATGACGCGTGTGCCGGATTCGTTCATCCGGGCCACCTCTTTCAGTTTCACGGAGAAGTAGTACTCCTCGACGTTTTCCATCCGGCGGGCCGGGGTGACGGTCGGTTTTGCCGGTTTCGTTTCTTCGGAGCCGCCAAGCTCCGCAGGTTGTTGTTTTTTCATACTGAAAACAAAAAAGCTCCCGCCTCAAGGCAGGAGCTATGATCTAAATTCGTAATTCTGTCGATCGAACTTTACAACACGCAAACTCCCGCCTTTACTCGGCCCGAATAAAGGTAATAATAATAGGAGTATGTAAACTGAACGTGTTGCATATCGTTTTTGTCGTCGAATATCCATCCAGGATATTTAACGGGACAAATGTATCGCATTTTTCGGAAAATGACAAAATTTTTTTCGCTTTTTTTATTTCGGGCATAAAATTCCTAAATTTGTCGGGACAAACAATTCGAATAAACGTGAGCAATCTTCATATATCATCCGATTTCAGCGGTTTGGATGCCTTGATTCCGCAGGGCCGACGGGTTTTCGTCGTTATCGACAGTAACCTGAAGCCCTTTTTCGGCCTTTTCGAACGGTATGAACTCATTCCGATCCAGACCTCCGAGAAGGTTAAAACCTTCGCTACGGTAGAATATATTATCGAACAGTTGCTGGAGCGGGGAGCCGACCGGAGCTCGTTTCTCGTGGGCGTGGGCGGCGGCATCACGACCGACCTCTGCGGTTTCGCGGCGTCGGTTTACAAACGGGGTATTCGGTTCGGTTTCGTACCTACGACGCTGCTGGCGCAGGTGGACGCTTCGATCGGGGGTAAGAACGGCGTGAATTTCCATGCCTATAAGAATATGGTCGGTACGATCACCCAGCCTGAATGGATCTATATCTGCACCGATGCGCTGCGGACGCTTTCGCCCCGGGAGTTCCGGGCCGGAATCGCCGAAGTCCTGAAGACTTTCATCCTGTTCGATGCGGAATACTATCGCAAGGCCGTGGATTATTTCGCCCGGATGGAGGCCCACTTGCGGAAAGCGGGAACCTGTTGCGGGGGCGAATGTGTGTACGGGCAGGAGGAGCTTACCGAAATCATTCGCAAAACGGCGTTATACAAGTGTGCCGTAGTGGAGCGGGATGCTTTCGAGAAGGGGGAGCGGCGCTTGCTGAATCTGGGGCATACCTTCGCTCACGCCATCGAGAAAAATTGTCCGATCATGCACGGCGAAGCCGTGGCGATCGGTCTGGTGCTGGCTGCCGGGGTGTCCGAACGGCTGGGACTCGCCCCGGCGGGACTGGCGGTCGGTCTGGCGGAGGATTTGAAGAAGGTCGGGCTTCCCACCCAGTCGCCCGTAGCTATCGGTGTTTTGCTGGAAGCGTTGGAAAAAGATAAGAAGGTGGAGGGCGATGCCATTCATTTCATCCTGCCTCGTGCGGTGGGGGAGGTGGTGGATCGTGCGATTCCGTTAAAACAGTTGGAGGAGGTCGCCCGTGATCTGCGTTAGCGTACAGGAAAAGAGTTTCGGGGATTGCCGGGCGATCCTCGAATCGTGTGAAATGGCCGAACTCCGGGCGGACCTTTGCCGTCTTTCGGTCGAAGAGGTCGAGCGGCTCGTGGAGATTCGGCCGAACCTGATTGCCACCTGCCGGATTGCGAACTCTTCCGAGGCGTTCGCCCGCGAGCAGCTCGCGGCGGCGATCCGCAGAGGGGCGCGTTATGTCGATATAGAGATCGAAGCGCCCGACGAGCATCTGGAATATATTCGTACGCTCGCCCGCGAGTACGGGTGCCGGCTGATCGTTTCGTTCCACGATTTCGAGGGAACTCCCTCCCTCGACGAGCTGAAGGGGATCGCCCGGCTGTGTCGCACGAAGGGGGCCGATCTGGTGAAGATCGTCACGACGGCCCGGAATATTTCGGATGCCGCCCGTACGATGCGTTTGTATGACCTGCAAGCCGACGGAGCGCTTTTCGAGGGTGCCGCCGCTGCGGAGCGTCCGCAGTTGGTCGCTTTTTCGATGGGCGAAGCCGGGAAATTCACCCGTCTGCTCTGCCTGAAGCTGGGGGCGCCTTATACGTATGTTTCAGCTGGAGCATCCAACGCCACGGCGTCGGGGCAATATACCCGCGAGGAGATGGAGCGGCTGCTTTCGGCCGAAAATTATCCTTTCGAGGGATTTCGCGAGTTCCGTCGGACGACGGTTGCCGTTCCTTGTTCCAAGAGCGTGGCCCAGCGGGCTGTGCTGGCTGCTGCGCTGGCTGCGGGAGAGAGCCGGCTCGCCAATTACGCCCCTTGCAACGATATAGTCGGAGCCGTCGAGGTCATCCGGGGTATGGGCTGCCGGATTGCGTCGGACGGTACGACGCTGCATATCGAGGGTGTCGGAGCGGAGCGCTTGGGACGTTGCACGAAGATCGAAACCGGCGAATCGGGGCTGCTCACGCGGCTGTTGACTCCGCTGGCATCCCATATTTCCGCTTTGAACGGCGGTGCCCCGGTGGAAATTTCCGGGCATGGCAGTATTCTGAAGCGCAATCTGCACGAGGCGGTCGCCGCACTGCGCGAAGCCGGCGTGCATTGTTCTGCCCGTGAGGAGGGGTATCTTCCGTTTCGGATCGAGGGCGGTATTACCCGTCGTGAGATCTCCTTTTCGGGGCGGGAGAGTTCGCAGACCGTATCGGGTTTCCTGATGACTTTGCCGTTGTTGCAGGATGCGACCGTGCTGACGGTAACCGAGCCGTCGAGCATTCCCTACCTGGAGCTTACTTTGCGGACGCTGACTCGGTTCGGTGTCCGACTCAACAGGGAGGCGTTTTACGACGGGGTGTGTGGCGGGACGCCTTCGAAAATCGTATTTTCGGTACCGGGCAGGCAGGAGTACCGTCCTTCGGACGTCTTCCTGGAGGCGGATTGGAGTTCTGCCGCCTATTTCGCGGTGGCCGGAGCCGTCGCTTCGTCGCTGGGGCGGACCGAGGGAATTACGCTGCGCAATATGCGGCTCGATTCGCTGCAGGCCGATGAAAAGATACTCGACATCTTGCGTTCGTGCGGTGCCGATGTGAGCGTCGCGCCTGCGGACGCATCCGCAAGGGGCGATATGCCGGGAGATTTGCAGAACATCTCCGTTACTGCGACCGGCCGGCGGCTGAAGGCTTTCGAGGTCGATGCCACGCATTGCCCCGATCTGTTCCCGATCCTTGCGGTGCTGGCTGCCCATTGCGACGGTACGAGCCGTATCGCGGGTGTCGGACGTCTGACGCAGAAGGAGAGCAATCGGGCCGAAACGATCTATGCCGAGTTCCGGACGCTGGGGGCGCGGATCGACATCCGGGGCGACGAGATGTTCGTTACGGGCGGGCCGTTGCATGGAGGAGATGTCCGTTCGCACAACGACCACCGGATTGCCATGAGCCTGATCGTCGCCGGGTTGTTCACGCCGGAGCCGGTGCGGCTGGACGACGTGAAGTGCATCGACAAGTCGTTTCCTTCGTTCCTCGATCTGCTCGCCCGGCAGGAGTAGCGGGGCGGGCAGATGGTATTTCCGTTCCGGCGGAAAGAACGCTTTCCGTGCGGCGAAGCGCGGAAACGATGAACGGGCCGGACGACTGAAGTAAACTCGAAGAAATTTAATTGGCTATGAATTCATACGGAACAAAATTCAGACTCTCGATTTTCGGGGAGTCGCACGGTCCGCTGATCGGCGTGGTGCTCGACGGCGTGCCTGCGGGCATGCCGCTTTCGCGCGAGGATTTCCTCGCGGATCTCGACCGTCGCCGCAGCGGTGCGAAGGGAAGCACGCCCCGCAAGGAGAGCGATTTGCCGGAGATCGTAAGCGGCGTCTGCGACGGGCACACTACGGGTGCTCCGCTCACGATCGTATTCCGCAACAGCAATACCCGTTCGGGCGACTATTCGGACTTTCGCGCGACGCCCCGTCCGGGCCATGCCGATTTCGTGGCGGAACGGAAATACCGTGCCTTCAACGATCTGCGGGGCGGCGGCCATTTTTCCGGCCGCGTCACCGCGCCGCTGGCGGCGGCAGGTGCCATCCTGCTGTCCGCGCTGGCAGGCGTGGGCGTCACCGTGGGCACCCACATCCTGCGCTGCGGCGACGTGAGGGACCTGTCTCTTATACACATCTGACGCTGCCGACGAACAGCCT
>ERZ1026921.1014-NODE-1014-length-11059-cov-7.122319_pt1 | contig 11059 bp, 6 predicted proteins | sample MGYA00519571_ERZ1026921 | MGnify/ENA primary metagenome ERZ1026921 (study PRJEB26926, sample SAMN06164877) | human gut metagenome | biome: ENVO:00009003; feature: ENVO:2100002; material: ENVO:00002003 | host: Homo sapiens | place: USA | collected 2012 ... | reverse complement strand
GTACTGCATACAAAATAAGAAAACAAGAACATTTATACAAAAAATTTCCTATTGAATGAAATCCTGAAAAAAATGAATTAGTTGATTTGTTTGATTCAATATGCCAAATTCACCACTTCTATTGAAAAGGAAAAATATCCATGATAGAATACGAATCGTCATTATAAAACAAATAAATAATCGGAAAAGGAAGTAAATAATTATGGAAAATACAGGAGCAACATTAACTGGAAAAGCGAGCGTTGATAAACCATGGTTACAGTTTTATCCAGAAGCACTGCGCAACGTTGAAGTGCCAACAATAACTGTTGAAACGTTTTTAAGAGCAAAAAATCCAGACGAAAATAAAATTGCATTTGAATATTACGGAAACAAAATTACATGGAAAGAATTCTGGGGAGAAGTTGATAAAGCAGCAAAATCTTTAAAGATACTTGGATTTGGTGAAGGAAACAGAATTCCTGTATTTCTGCAAAGTGTTCCGGCACATTTTATCCTTCTGATCGCAGCAGAAAGAATCGGAGCTGCAATTATCTGCAGAGATGACATTCCAGAAGAATTATGTTTTGCAATCAGAAAATCAAAATCAGAGACAGCATTTGTCATGGATTATACATCAAAGTCAGATGAAGATCTGTTCCGTGCAACGACACCAATGAAGCGTGTAATTAAGGTTTCTCCATATGATTATGCAGATAGAAAATCTGTCCCGGACTATGTTGAAAAAGAAATTGCATCCAGATATACCGGTGCGATAGAGACAACAGAAGGAGATCTTACATGGGACGAGTTCCTGGCACTTGGGAAAGATTATACAGAAGACTATATGGCACAAGAAGATGTGAACAGACCAGTATTTGGCGCATATACAAGCGGATCCACAGGAATCTCTAAATTAGTTATTCATTCTTCTTCTAATATAGTAGCAACTGCATTCCAGATGTCCATCTTTATTCCGCCGTCAGATGTACCGGAAAAATGGTGGCTGCCAATCTTACCACCTGCACTGATTGCAGTAACTGTATCAATGGCAATCTTCCCATTGTCAGCAGGACTGATTATGGTACTTGATCCATTCTGTCCGCTGGAAGATATTGATATCGCATTTATGGAGCAGAAGCCAAACTTCTGGGCACTGATTCCAATGTTCTGTGAAATGCTTATGAAGAGTGACAGAATTCCGGAAGATTACGATATGTCTCATCTAAGAAGTATCGGAACCGGAGCTGAAGCAATGAACGAAAGGAAAACACAAGAAGTAGAAGCATTCTTCCATAAGCATAATGTTAAAGCAACTTTAAGTGCCGGATATGGTCAGAGTGAAGGATGTTCAAACTTTACACTTCCAAATCCGATGTTCCCGCTGGTAGACGGATGCGTTGGAATGCCAATGCCGGCAACAACTATGGCAGTATTCTCAGAGGATCTGGAAGAACTGAATTATGGAGAAATCGGAGAATTATGTATGACGGGTCCTGCTATGATGCTCCACTATGCGGGATGGAGAGGTGATGAACTTACTGAAAGAACACTGATCAATCATCCAGATGGGAACTGCTGGTTACATACGGGAGATAAAGCTTACATCAATGAACACGGAATTGTATACATTCTTGGACGTGGAACAACAAAGCGTTTCGGTGGCGGAGAACTTTACATGATGAGAATGGAGACAAAAGCAGTACGTGTAGCTGGTGTAGAAGATGGATTCTTCTGCTTTGTACCAGATCAGGATCATGAAGGATATTTCCTTCCATATTTCTTTGTAATCCTTGATGAAACAAAGAGTCTGGATGAAGTAAAAGCAGGTCTTGCAGATGCACTGGAAGAATATGAATATCCGGTAGACATCCGCGTAATCAAGGAAAGACCGTATTTCCACTTCAAGACAAACAGAAAAGAACTCACAGCAGCAATTCTTGAGGAACTGAACTAAAAAAGACTCCTCTGTTGCATCAATATGTAAATTCTATATAAATAAGTAAGAAAAAACTTGATGATTCCCCGTATTTTAACAAATCATAAGATACGGGGGGATTTCTTTATTACGTTTATACATGCCAGAAACCTGAAAACCAGACTTTTCGATGTGTTTTTGTGCTAAAAAACGTCAGTATGTCTTGAACAAAACAGTTAGCAGTGATATATTAAAGTAAATACCTAATTACTATATTATATGCAAAAATATATGCAAAATACGAATTACAGTAGCATATAATAGAGGGTGGAGTATAAATAAAATACAATGGAAATGAGGTGGGGGCAAACAAAAAACGTAATATGAATTGTCTAATACAAACACGAAAGGAAGGGTAGACATTATGAAAAAGAGAAGTAAAATGCTTTTGAGTTTATTCCTCTCTACTATAATGGTATTCAGTGTAGTGCCTTCAACAGTTTTTGCAGAGCCTGCACATGAAGAAACACCAGCAGTGCAGGAAAATACTACAGAAGCCGTGCAGGATAACACCAATACAAATGAGGCAGAAGATCCAGCAACAGAAGATTCTGTGACAGAAGATGATGCAACAGAAGCAACTACTGATTCTTCAAACACAGATAATGATGCTGTGGCCCAGACAGATAATGATGAAAATAAAGTAACTATTTCAGGTATTACAATACAGACACCAGTCATCCAGTTCAAGGGTGCTAATGCAGCAGTAGCAGAAGCACTTACAAAAGATATAAAGATTGATGAAAGCGATCCGGCAATCCAGAGCCTGCGTGAAGCATTGGGGGATCTCGAAATGGTTGGCGGAGAAGCCGGCACAGAATCCAATGAATCTAATATCAGCACAGCAGACCTGTATGAAGCAGATGAACAGGCTGAAACCAAGAAGCTGACAGCAGACCAGATTAATACAGTTGTTGGTATGTATCAGCAGTATCTGAATCAGTGGTCAGCCAATGCTAATGTACTCGGTGTTCAGAATCCATTCTTTCTGGATTTCAACGATGATACAGATGGTCTTGGTATCCTTGGTGAGATGCTTGCCTTAGACGGCAAATCTGTTCAGGATGTCAGAGATGGCAAGGTGAGCTACGATGACCTGACAGGTATGATCTTTACTTTCACATATGGTGATAAGTTAGGTATTAAGTATTATGGTCCAGATGTAACAAATGCAAGAGATGAAGCTCTTGCTGCAGTTACAGCATCAGGTGCACAGACAAAGGCACAGAAGCTGCTTGTTCTGAATGACTGGTTGGCCCATAACAATACATTTGATATGTCCTACATCATGAACTCTGGTAAGGAATCAGATGATGACAAGCCGATGATTGCAAAGGATCCTCAGAAGCAGGAGCATGAGGATGAAGTTTACAATGAGATCTATAAGGTTTACGAACCACAGATCAAACAGAATTTCCATGATCAGATTTATGCAGGCATTGAGAAGGATTTGCTTGTAAAATTTTATAAAAAAGCTATTGCTCAGACTTTGGTGAAGGCTGGACAGTCTGAGGAAGATGCGAATGCATATGTAGAAGCTAATAAAGAAGCTATCGAGAAGGATCCGGAAGCATTTGTGAAAGAAAACCTTCCAGACGCAGCAGAACCATTGAAGCAGGAGGCAGATAAATTTATCAAAAATGCTGAAGAAAAAGGCGTTGAGGTTTCTGAAGGCGTTACGATGACTGTTGAGCAGCTTACTCAGCAGCAGTTAGATAGCGCTACGAATCAGGCTGCAACCGGTATGACAACTGGTGTCATCAACTATTGGGAAGGTACTCAGTTTGGTGCATTCGGTATGGGTACATCTGTATGTCTGGGTTACTCCAGAGCTTTTTCATATCTTGTGCAGTGCCTGGATAAAGATATTTATCTTAAAGATCCAAGTAAAGGTTATGACAGCAAGAAAACTGTTACAGCAGATGATGGTACAACTTCAGAAGTATGTGATAACTGGAAGACAGCCAAAGAACTGTACTATGGTTCAGATGGTAAGACACTGGATATCAATGCAGGCTACACAGTTGACCTTGTAAGAATTTCCTTCCAGTCCAACGTTACAATGTATGGCGAAGAACAGGAAGACTTCGGTTCCGACCATTACTGGAATGCAGTCAAGGTGGATGGTCAGTGGTACTATGTAGACCCTTGTTATACAGATGTCTACACAGAAGTTATGAGTCGTGACCGTGTCGAGACAGATGGTGATATGAACCATGTCTTCTTCCTGTTCAGCGATACAGATGCAAGAAAATTGTATCAGGGTAACTTTAGTGTTTTAAGATCACTTTATCAGAATGAAGCAACAGATACAACATATGAAAAAGCATGGATGGCTCGTGCAGCAAGTAATGTTTACTATGCAGATGGTTATGCTTACTATATGTATGATTCGACAGACCTGTTTGACAGAGTAAGCAGCACAAGCATGAATCAGAGCCAGAAGGCTGCAGAGTACAAGATTGTTCGTCATAAACTGACAAATAAGGATACAGGCGATGGCGACAGCGATTATGAGACACTGATTAATTTCACAGACAAGAAAAACGACGATGATGACGATACATTTGTAAGCGTTCTGAACAAAGACGGTAAGATGGAGAAGAATGATCTTCTGACCAAACTGTATGCACAGTTTGTGGATGAACAGAGCATTTACCCATCCATCGGTCTGACAGCAGCACTGTATACAGATGGTAAGATTTACTTCAACGTATCCAACGATATCGTTTCCTACAATCCTGCAGACGGTGCAGTAGCCGTTGTGAAGGAATATAACACAGTATCTGCAAAACGTGATACAACCAAGTTATTTGGCGGTATGGCATTTACAACAACAGATGAAAAGAGTGCAGATTTCACTGTCACAAATCATCCAATCGCAGGTCTGACTGTGAAGGGTGACAAACTGGTTGTTTCAATCGGTACAAACTTCGCGTTCATTTCAGGTAAGAGCAAACTGCTTGACCATTCCAGCTACGGTTATGAATTCGAAGAGACAGATTACAATCCGACTTATACAAACTACAAGAAGTATCAGCAGTTCATGGGCAGTCAGAGCAATGATAATGACGAGTTCATGTGGTCAGCTAACTTCGTTGATACAGTTGATATGAAGACACTGACAGGTACTTCTCATAATTATGAAACAGTTTCTGAACCTGCATACTGCGGACGTAATGCATTTACAGAAGAACGTTGTTCTGACTGTGGTCTGATCAAAGCGGGCACACGTGTAGAAGCAAAGAATACAGCACACGAACATCATTACATCAAGTTCCATGAAACATACTATACAAAGACTGATAGCGGTAGCTGGAACGAAGCGGACAACTATGTTTGCCCAGAGTGCGGTGCTTGTATTACAGAACCTGTTAAGCCCAAATATGAACAGGCTAATTCTACATACGAGAAAAGAAAAGCTATCTGGGATGAAGCTCAGAAGAACGCAGCAGAAGGACATGCTTACACAGCAACAGATGCTGAGTGGAGCGATGATCACACAAGCGTTACATTCCAGAATCTGAAATGTGAAACTTGTGCAAATCAGATCAATAAACTGGATTGTCTCCTTGAATCAGATGAAAATGCAACAAACAAAGCTAACAGAGATTCTATTGAGAAAGCTCTTGCAGAAAAAGTAACTGCAACGGCTAAACTTGTTAGTCACACTGGTACATGTGATCAGGGTGTAACATCTACTTACAAAGCAACAGGTAAGACAGATGATGGTTACAGATATACTGCATCTGATAAGAAGACATCTGACGCAGGTCAGCACCAGTACACAGGTACATGGGCATGGGAACCAGTAAAAGATGACAACGGCAATGTAACTGGATATACAGCATCTGTAACAGGTGTTAAGTGTTCTGTATGTGATGATGAACCTAAAGCAGAGCAGATTACAGTTGCTGATGCAGTTAAAGATACAGAGAAATCTGTAGCTGCAACATGTACAGAAAAGGGTAAAGATGTCTATACAGCAACAGCAACAGTAAAGGATGCTGAAGGTAAGACAGAAATTGGTACATTAACAGATACATATGAAGTTGAATTGGCAGCCCTTGGCCATAAGTATGGTGCTCCTGTATGGAACTGGACAAAGGGTGAAAACAACACTTACACAGCAACAGCAACATTTACATGTGCAAATGATGAGAAACATGTAGAAACAGTTGATGCAAAAGTAACTGAGAAATCTGATGGCGCAACATGTACAGAGGCAGGTAAGATTACTTACACAGCTGCAGTTACATTTGAAGGCAAAGATTACACAGATACTAAGACAGAAGAAGTAGCAGCTCTTGGTCATAATTATGGCGAACCAACATGGAACTGGAGCAAGGGTGATGACGGCAGTTACACAGCTATTGCAACATTTACATGTGATCGCTGCAAGGATGTTCAGAAGGTAGTTGCCACAGTTGGTGATCCTGTAGAAACAAAGGCAACATGTACAGAGGCAGGTAAGATTACTTACACAGCTACAGCAGCATTTAACGGCAAGGATTACACAAATACTAAGGAAAAAGCCATCAAGGCTATCGGTCATAAGTATGGTGAACCAACATGGAACTGGACAAAGGGTGAGAACAACACTTACACAGCAACAGCAACATTTACATGTGCAAATGATGAGAAACATGTAGAAACAGTTGATGCAAAAGTAACTGAGAAATCTGATGGCGCAACATGTACAGAGGCAGGTAAGATTACTTACACAGCTAAAGTTACATTTGAAGGCAAAGATTACACAGGTACTAAGACAGAAGAAGTAGCAGCTCTCGGTCATGACTACAAAGTCTCAGAAAAAGACGGATGGAAATGGACAGCTGATAAAGAAAAAGGATATACAGCTGTTGCAACATTCGTATGCAGCCGTTGTAAAGATTCTCATGACGTAACTGCAGATGTTGTTAAAGAAGACAAGAACAGTCAGATCATCTACAAAGCAACTGCTAAATACACAGATAAAACTGGTAAGGAATTTACAGCTACAGCTACAAAGAGTACAAAAATGTCCGTATCTTACATAGTTCACTGTCAGGATTATGGCTGGGAAGAAGAATGGAAGAAAGACGGACAAACGTCTGGTACAGTTGGTGAATCAAAAAGATTAGAGGCTATCCAGATTAAGTTACCAAATGGTGTTTCTGGATCTATCGAATATCGTACACATATTCAGGACATCGGTTGGGAAAAGAACTGGAGTAAAAACGGAGAAAAATCCGGTACAGAAGGACAGTGTAAACGTCTGGAAGCAATCCAGATCAGACTGACTGGTGAAGTTGCAGAGAATTATGACGTATACTACAGCGTACATGCCGAGAACTTCGGATGGCTCGGATGGGCTAAGAATGGCGAAGAAGCAGGAACAGCTGGTTACGGATACCGTCTTGAAGCAATCAAGATTCAGCTGGTTACCAAAGGGGACAAAGCACCAGAACTTATTGGTACTATCAAAGAAGCTATGAAAGCAAGACTGGTCGGATACCAGACACATGTACAGGACTATGGTACACAGGCATATGTATATGACGGTGCTATGGCAGGTACAGAAGGCGAGTGCAAACGTATGGAATCTATCCGTATGAAACTCCCGTCTTCAGTGAACAGCTCAATCCAGTACAGATCTCACGTTCAGGATATTGGATGGGAGAAGAATTGGGCATCTAACGGATCATTATCCGGAACAACTGGACAGTGTAAACGTCTGGAAGCAATTCAGATCAAACTGTCTGGTGATGTAGCAAAGAACTATGATGTATACTACAGAGTTCATGCTCAGGATTATGGATGGCTTGCATGGGCTAAGAATGGAGAATCTTCAGGAACAGAAGGATACGCAAAACGTCTCGAGGCAATTGAGGTTCGTCTGGTTCCAAAGGGAACAACTCCAGACCTTCCAGCATCAGCAAATGAAAAAGCCTTCATCAAAAAAAAATAACAAAGCTTAACTTGCAAGGGGCTGTCGGGAAATGAACCGCTCCCCGTCAAGTAGACAATTGAAAAAATATAAATTTTTCCTGCCAGTAGAAATTTATCTGCTGGCAGTTTTTATGCAGCTTGCAAGTAATTTTCGTGTTTTTCCATTGGCGTTAAAATTCCAAGATTCCTTTGCAAGCGTTTATTGTTGGTAAGCGTCCAATAAGAGGGTGTATCGAAATTTCTGGCTGTTGCATGTAAACTATTGATTAGAGTTTTGGGAGTTGACTCTAAAAACTCTAAATCTAATCTAAGGAGCAGGCTTATGGATCTTTCTTCTTTGACTCCAGACAAACAGGTGAAACTTCAATACTGGCTGGATGTAATACGGCAATGCAGGGCCTCCGGACTGACAAATCAGATCTGGTGTGAACAACACGATATCTCTTTGAAAAGTTATTATTACTGGCTTTCCAAAATTCGAAAGCTTGCCCTGGAAGAACTGCCCCGCAAGAAAAACGGCATCCACATGTGTACAGACCAACAGTCAACTGCTTTAACGGAATCCCCGGCTGAGTTTGCGGAGCTTTCACTTCCGGACAGAAACATTTCCCGTTCCACTCCTGCAGCCATGTTAGGAGAGCTTTCCCATGTGGAGAAAATCTATATCCGATGCGGCTACACCGATATGAGGAAGCAGCTCAATGGCTTGCTGGATATCATCCAGTACAACTTCAAACTGGATCCTTACAGCAATTCCTTATTCCTGTTCTGTGGGAAGAGGGCTGACCGGATCAAAGCAGTCCATTACGAGGGAGACGGTTTCTGCCTTTTATACAAACGGTACGAAAACGGACGTCTCCAATGGCCGCGGACCGGCGAAGAAGCAAAACAGATTTCTGATCAGCAGCTGCGCTGGCTTCTGGAAGGTTTGAACCCGGAGCAGCCAAAGGCGGTTCAGAAATGGCTCCCGCATAAGTCTGAAAATACTGAAAATCCTTAGAAATGCTGGGAAATCTGACGATTCTATGGTATAATAATCCTATCGAAGCGAAAGGGTTTTCAGGTTATGTCAGCTACGGAACAGGAGTATAAAAATCATATCAAAGAACTGGAACAGCAGGTCCGGCTCCTGAAAGAGCAGGTTGATTTCCTGACCCGTAAACTTTATGGAACAAAATCCGAGAAGACATCTACTCTCGAAATCGAGGGGCAGATGTCTCTTTTTAATGAAATCGAAACCTGTGCAGATCCTGATGCACACGAACCGGAGCTTGTTGAGATAGAGAAGCACCTACGTAAAAGGAAGTACACCGGTCAGCGGGAAGAACTGGTAAAAAATCTCCCTCACAGCAAAGTACTCCATACCATAGATGAAAGGGAACAGATATGCGATAACTGCGGGAGTACGATGGTGAAAGTAGGGGAAGAATTCGTCCGCACGGAAGTACAGTTTATCCCTGCAAAACTCAAGGTGATTGACCATTACCGGGAAACGTATGAATGCAGGTCGTGCCGGAAAAACGGAACTTCTTATATGGAGAAGGCTCCGGTGCCATATCCTCCCGTCCTGCATTCTCTGGCATCTGCATCTACCATCACCTGGCTCATCCACTAGAAGTTTGAATTAAGCATCCCGCTGTACAGACAGGAAAAAGAATGGGAGGCTTTGGGATTACGTTTAAGCAGAGCGACTATGTCAAACTGGCTTCTGGTTGTCTATCGGGACTGGCTTGTACACATCGTCCACCGTCTGAAGCTGGAACTTCTGAAACAGAGATACCTTCATATCGATGAAACACATGTACAGGTGCTGAAAGAACCGGGACGAAGCGGGAAATATCCGGAAGCGTTTCTAAGGGAATATGAAGGTTATATCCATACAGACGCTTACTCCGGATACAATGCAGTTTCAGGAGTAAAAAGATGTCTTTGCTATACGCATCTGCGCCGGGCTTTCGTGGATGCGCTCCCTCCTGATCAGAAGAAAAAAGAACGTCTTATCCGCGAGAAACCGCTTCTCGAGGCTTTTTGGTCATGGGCAGAAAAAAGTGCCATCGGAGAGCTGCCGAAATCCAAACTTTCAAAAGCTTTTCATTACGCCTTAAATAACCGTGAAGGTTTTTGGAATTATCTGGAAGACGGGAATTGTTCCATCAGTAATTCGCTTGCGGAAAACTGTATCCGTCCCTTTGTGATCGGCAGAAAGAACTGGCTGTTCTCCGGCAGTCCGAAAGGGGCGGAAGCCAGTGCAGGAATCTATACACTGTTTTATTTGACGCTTACGGCCAAAGCATGATCAAATTGAGATATTGGGTTTTAGGGTGTAACCCTAATGCGCACGACATAGGAGAACGGATTTTTTGCATAAAGACCATGTCACTTTATGCGTATCCTGTTATATTTCTTTATTCCCATTGGTATGAAGGCTCGGACAATTGATTTTTAATCTTTTTTTGTAATTAGCATTTTCAAACCCCAAGTAATAGTTAGAGGGCATAGGAAAAGGAGTGTGATGGGAATTGAAAGAAAGATTAAGAAGCCTTCGAAAGTACATTGAGGTGTATCGATGCGTAGGGATAGATAAGGTACTTAAGACTATTCCGTGTAGATTTGCTTATTCGGTAGCAAATGAGCATGTGGATGAAAAGAAGTTTCATGAGAAAGTGTTGTATCGCATGCGGCACAACAAATATGACTCATTGAGAAAAAGCTATAACAAGGTAATTAAGAATAAAGTAAATGATGTCAAACAGGGATTGTATCAGACCATCTATTTGACGTTAACAATTATGGCTGAAGATGTGGCTGATGCAAAAGCTCATTTAGTTCTATGGAGAGTGCCATAAGAAGTGCTTTTGTGGGGATTGGTGTTAATGGTATTCCGTTAATAATTAATATAAACATAATCGGTTGTTGATGCAGCTCTCTGTAAAGTTGCAATTAAGCGGCTAACAGTATTATGGTTCCGGCGGCTGTTGTTAAAATTGTTTGCAACCAGATAAGCGGATTGTGATTCCCCATATTGTTCGGACTTTTGAAGAGGTGTTGTCGATGGAATCTAAAACACATCCTAATCCAGATGGATTATTGTAGCTCTACAAAATAAATATAAGAATAGAAATAGATTATAAAAGGTCTGTTGGGCAGTATAGCCTAATGAAGCCTACAGAA
>ERZ1026921.1006-NODE-1006-length-11142-cov-4.313430_pt1 | contig 11142 bp, 8 predicted proteins | sample MGYA00519571_ERZ1026921 | MGnify/ENA primary metagenome ERZ1026921 (study PRJEB26926, sample SAMN06164877) | human gut metagenome | biome: ENVO:00009003; feature: ENVO:2100002; material: ENVO:00002003 | host: Homo sapiens | place: USA | collected 2012 ... | reverse complement strand
ACGAGATTTCTGCCTGTCTCGTGGGCTCGGAGATGTGTATAAGAGACAGGTCTGCCGCCGGGTCAATATGCAGCGGCAGACGGCGGGAACTGATGTGGATGTAGATGAATTCGTCCGTCAGCCACTGGCCGTTGTAGTAAGCGTCTCGAAAGACCCGACCGCGGTCGCAGTAAAAAATCTGCTCCGTATAGTTGGGGTGCAGCTGATTATCTGCCGTAATCCCCACATCGGTGATTGCCAGTCGGTCGCTGGCCTTGGTGATGTCCGCATAGTCCTGCCGGTCGTAAAAGGGCAGCCCCAGTGCCTTATACTTGGCGCTGATGCCGTTGATTTCGTCAAAAACGGCAATTTCTCTTGTGGTGAATGCCTTGCGGTAATCCATACCTATCGGTTGGCGGTAAACGGCATTATTCTTCGGCGTGTTGCGGTAGAGGGACAGGTGGCCAAAGGCGTAGAACTTGTCATACTTTCGCAGCTTATCCTCTGTAAAATACGCGCGCAGATCGCCGAATACCAGATCCATATCCCCGTAGCCCCAAAAGTCGTAGCCGGAAAGCTCCGGCGCAAAAATTTCGCCGTAGGCGGGCTTGTAGTCACACAGCTTATAGGGGGTGTGCAGGGTAATGGCAAAGTCAAAGCACCCGGCCACGCGGCGTTGCAGCGCCGCAAAGGTGGTGGGGTGCAGGTGCATATTCTCCGGCAGGTGGGTCGGTGTGTCGTCCGTAAACAGCAAAAAATCTATGGTAGCATTGCGCCGACAACTTTCCGCAAACAGGGAGAAGTTCTCCGGCAGCTTGCCAAAATAGCAAAGGATAACAGCAATTTTGGTCATTCGGTTTCTCCTGTTTCATCCAGATACCAGCCGGTAAAGCCATGCATGACCCGCTGATCCTCCGGCGGCAGCTGCATATAGTCGCCGTAGAGTTTTTGTAAATAAGAGTGGTAGCCGATCGGGTTTTGAATGGTGCGCCCCTCAAAGGTGCCGGGCACGCCGGCGGCAAAATGTTCTGCCGGGTAAAAGTCGCGTCCGCCGTTGCACCAGACCAGGTCGCCTACCAGGTGGCAGTCCGCTTTAGCCGTGTGCCGCCCCAGGGCGTCAATGCGGCGGGTCAGTCTTGAAATGCCGATGGCTTTTGCAAGGGGCTTTTGTAGCGTACGCAGCGTATCTTTTGCCAGGCGGCGTAAGCTGCCCTTGCGGCTTAAATTCACTTGGTCAGAGGCGGAGGCCAGCAGACTGTTCAGCCACTTGCTATGTAAGATCAGCAGATTGCGGCGCACCGGATCGTCATAGAATTTGTCCAGCGGAAACAGATCAATAAATATGCCGATGTCCTGCTCTCTGTGGCGCACATTTTGCTCGTTTAAGCGCGTATGGATATTGCACGCCTTGGCAAATGGATAAATATAGTTCTTGTCTCCCGGCTTGTAGATACGGATGTTTTTACCGATGGTTCGATTGGTTGCCAGTTGCAGCATTCTGTTGTAATCCGCTCTGGGAATATACAGGTCAATATCATCATCCCAGGGGATAAACCCCTTGTGGCGCACTGCGCCCAGGGTAGTGCCACCGCTGGTAAAGTAAGTAATGTGGTATTGTTCAAAAAAGTCCAGTACCTGAAAGAGAATGTCACGCTCTAAGGACTGTATATCTTCTTTTGGAATGGGCTTCATTTTGTTCCTGCCTTTGCAATTTGCAACAGTGCCAGCTGTGTTTCTGCGGCAGCCGGCTCTGTGCTCTCATAAGTGGCGTTTACGGCGGTTAGACTCAGATCAATTTGCAGTGCTGCCTGTATCCGTTCCGGTTCTGCCCAGCGAGAGAAGTACCGCAGCAAAAGTTGTAGTCTTTCCCTTGGATCAAATCCCGGGTGTTGTAAAATATCGTTGCGTATAAAGCGGGTGAATTCAAATTCAATAGGTGCTAGGCAGCCGATGGGGTCAATGGCACGATAGCCTTCCGCAGTGCGCAGCAAATTATAATGGTGCAGATCACCATGGAGCAAATAAGTTTTGCTGTTTTTGAACTGCGTGTCATAAAGTGCCAGGGCGCTTCGCACCTCCTGTTCCAGTGATCCGGTCAAAAACGGCGCGGTCTGGCTGCGTTGCAGTGCTGCTTCCAAGTCTACGCGGTAAGCGGGAAACACCGGATGGCGTACCGTTTCTTTAGCCGTGCATACCACGCGATTGAAAAAGTCGGTCAGGCAGATATTGTCGTCAAAGTCTGCGTATTTGCCCGGCGCAATGCGGCGCAGCAACAGAGCACAACAATCATCATCGGTGGCTAATAACGGGCACATATAGTCCCCGGCCAGTTGTTGATAGGCTGCTTTTTCGCGCGGGTAGCGCGCAGTGTAAGGCGGTATCATTTTCAGTACCACATCACCATAGATTGTGCTTTGCGTCTCCAGCACCAGCCCATAGGTGCTGATGTGATAGACATCAAAGGACTGCAGCCCCCATTGTTTGGCTAACTTGTCATACAGGTGAGACAGTTGTTGCAGCCAGTCCGCGTTTGGTGCAGCACTATTATCCACAATATGGGCTTGCACCGCCTGTAGTACCCGTTCACCCGGCGGCAATTGGTCGTCGGAGTTGCGTTGCTTTTGATAATGGGGCAGCATACGAGCAGCGTATTCCAAATCAAAGTCGTATGTGATTTTTGTGTTTTGTGGAAAGTTGAAGTTTAAATATTTTTTGCTGTCCTTTGGTAGTTGCCAGGCCAGTTCCGTTGAGGGAAAATGCGGGTCAAAATGCGCCAGCAGCAGCGGAAAGCGAAAGGCCTCCGGAGATTGCGTAATATAGTAGTCCTCCCGATCCAGCGGATCAAAGGCATAATTCCCCAATGAGCCGGTGATTTTTTGGCAGGTGATAACAGCGTCTGCTGTATCCAGTCGTTCAAAATAATCGTCAATCAGTTCCGGGTACACAAAGGGTGCTACTGCGTCCAAAATACACAGCTTTTGGCAGTCGTAGTGCCGTTCAATGTAGTTCAGCCCATTTTGCAGAGAATCGTAACGCTCGGCACCGCCGGGCACGATCTCTACTTGTCCTTGGTTCATATATCGAGAATGGTTACTGTATTGTGGATCACAGACCACCACGATTCGATCCGTTTGGCGGGCTTGCAGGGCTGCCTCGATCACATAGTCTATCACCGGCTTGCCGTCGATAAGATTATATTGTTTGGGCAGGACGGTGCCAAAGCGCTTGCCAATACCGCCGCCGAGAATGAGTACCACTTGCATGACGGTCACTCCTTTTGCGCTTCCGGGATAAAGGCATTTTCGCTGAGGGCGTATTTGCCGCCTTTTAGGAACTTGTGCTTGACCACCCACCAGGCGGGCACCCAAATGTACTTGTGCATGGCGGGAGAGACGGAGCCGATCATCCAGCAGTTGCGGTCGCACTGCTTGGTGGCGGCGCGCACGGCCTTGGCTTGGTCGCTGTTCCACAAGGTGTCCCAGTCGCCTATATCATGCAGATTGCCCATGACGGCCTTCTTTGCCATGCCGTTGCAGGGGATCACATCGCAGAATGGATCGATAAAGAAAGCGTCCTTGCTCATATCGCAGGGCAGCAGTCGTTTGTTGCCGTATATGTAGTTGATCAGCCCGTGGTTAAAGTAGGCACGAAACCACTTTTTTGGGCTGTTGCTGTGCAGCAGCTCGTTAATGAGCGCTTCAAAATTTTGGGCCACTTTGTATTTGTCGTCAATTTTATTGTCCGTCTTGCGGAAGTAAAAAGAATTGTGCAGGGTGGCGGTGGCAAATTCCATGCCCAGTTCATCGGAGATCTTGTAAAGCGGCACCAGGTCCTCACAGTTCAGGTCCTGCACCGTCATGCCGAACCCTACATCCGGGTGCCCCATTTCCACCAGTTTCTTTAAGGTGGAGTAGCCCCGATTAAAGCCGTCCGGAATGCCACGAATGGTATCGTTGGTCTGTTGCAGTCCTTCAATGGAAATGCGAATGCCCACTTTTGGGAACCGGCGGCAAAGCTCTAAGATACGGTCCGTGAAATACCCATTGGTGGAGATCACAATACGGTTGCTCTTTTTGTACAGTGCCTCCACAATATCGCCAATGTCCTTGCGAATAAAGGGCTCGCCGCCGGTGATGTTGGTAAAGGCCATTTCCGGCAGCAGGCGAATATCATCCAGGGTGATCTCTTCCTCCGGGCGGGTGGGATCCTTAAAGCAGTCGCACATATTGCAGTGGGCGTTGCACCGATAGGTAACAATCACAGTGCCGTATAGAGTTCGTTTAGCCATACTGATCTTCTTTCTTCAGTTTGATTTTTATGCGTTATAGTCAGACAGTAACTTGTCTGTATAATCCTGTACGGAGAGGAAGGCGTCTGCCCGGCAGGCGGCGGTCATGGCCGCCAGTCGCTCCGGCTCCAGGTCCAGGCGGCACAGCGCCGCGCCCAGGGCCTTGGTGTCGCCGGGGGGCAGCAGCACGCCGGTCTTGCCGTCCTCGATCAGCTCCGGTATGCCGCCGATATTGGTGCCCAGCACCGGCGTGCCCAGCGCAATGCTCTCCATCACGGAGTAGGGGCAATTCTCATACCATACGCTGGGATAAATGCTGCATTTGGCTGCGGCAATGCGGCGGTATAGGTCGTCCCCGGTGCAAAAGCCTACATCTGTGGCATTGGGCAGTTGCTGAATTTCCTCTGCCATGGCACCGCTGCCGGCGAACACAAAGTGCAGCTGAGGCAGTGCTTTGGCGGCGGCCAAAAGGGTATCAATACCCTTTTCTTTGTCATAGCGGCCAAAGTAGAGCACATAGTCTTCTTTTTCCACCTGCGGGCGGGGCGGCACGGTGCAGAAGTTGTGCAGCACCCGGGTGCGCCCGGCCAGATCCGGATGTTTTTCCATCTGGCTTTGCATAAAGGCAGAGCAGCAGATCACGCGGTCGATCTCTTTGTACGTATGAGCCTTGCGGTACAGGGTAGCCTCGGCAGCGCCCAGTAGGCTCTTAGCCCGTGAGCCGTGCATGCATCGGTGTTGCACGCAAGGCGTGTACTTGCCGCCCAAGCAGGCGGTGCAGTTCTCCATGGTGTCCGGCCGATTGAGCATGTGGTTGGGGCACAGCAGTTGGTAGTCGTGGGCCGTGTACAGGATCTTGGTGTGTCGTCCGGTGGCTTTGTCCCAGGCGCGTATTTCCAAGATCACCGCAGGGGTCAATTGGTAGTTAAAGTTGTTCAGGTGTACCACTTGGGGCTGCAGATCCTCCAGCACCCGGCGCAGCTGCCGCCGGGCGTGGGTGGAGTATACCGTGCGCAGAGCGTAGCTCACTTTTTTTACAGGGTTGGCGGTGTGGTAGTCGGTATCTTTGGTGTAGGCACCGACGCGGTTGCCCACGCAATTGCCCCGGTGCTCCATACCAAAGTATTCTACCCGGTGGCCTCGGCGGCTCAGTTCCGCTCCCAGCCCCATCATATAGGTTTCTGTTCCTCCTTTGGGATACAGAAATTTGTTAATAAAGAGAATGTTCATCTCATGGCTCCCCCACAGCAGCACAAGGGGCTGCCTGTTTTTTTAGAATATAGCGGGTGGGGTACAGAAAAAAATTAAACACCGGTACCCGTGCGGCAATGCGACCCGCCGCCATGGGCAATAGAAAAGAGGCGGCCAGCCCCAGTACAATGTGCACCACCGGGTTTTGTACCCCAAAGTGCAGCAACAGGCTGCGTACCGGCGCTGCACAAATGGTGTGTAGCAGATAGATTGGAAAAGTGTCCCGGCTGCACAGGTTCAACGCCCGGCACAGCTTTGTGTCCGGGTGCCACAGTTGCGTAGCGGATAGCACCGCTCCGCAGGCCAGCAGTCCACACAGCAGCGAAAGCGCCCGGTTGCCGTGGAGCAGGGTAAAGGTAATTCCTGCCAGCAATAAAAATCCGGTGCCCAGTAGCAGCGGCAGCGGCTTTTTGCGCAATAGATCGGCAGGCGCAGTGGCCAGTGCCAGTCCCATGGCAAACCAAATCAAGTTTTGCAACACGCTGCGCACACAGCCGGGCAGTACAGCCGCAGCTGAGAGACCGCAAATGAAATAGGTACATAACCCCAGGGCGATCAGAGCCAAGCTGCCCTTTTTACCTGCAGGGGGGATCAGCACAAAGAAGAGAAACAGCACCGGCAGATACCAAAAGGGCGCCGGCGGGTTTAGGAAAAAGTAGGCCACCGGCCCCCGTTCCTCGGCCATATTGACTCCGGCGGGGAACAGCAGCTTCAGCGCATAGTTCGCACCGGCAAAGGTAAAGTAGGGCACGCCCAGAGCCAGTGCCTTCTTGCCTACATGGCGGGCGTAATCCCGCCATGTGTGCAGCACCGTAAAGCGGCGGTACAGGTACGCGCTGCAAATAAAGAACAGCGGCACATGGAAGGTGTAAAGCGCGCTGTTACACAGGGTGTAGGCCACTGTGTCCGGCAAAATACCGGCACGCACCATACTTTGGGCAAAGTGACCCAACACTACCAGCGCGCAGGCCAGCAGCTTGGTGTGGTCTACCCATTGCAAGTGGGTTTTATTTTGCGCTTTTAACCTGTTCATACAGTTCCAGCGTCCTCTCGGTGACTTGGTCCCAGTTGTATTTTTGTAAAATATAGTCTGCGGCAGTGGCCTTGCAGCGGGTTACCATGTCCGGCTGAGATAGCAGCTGCTCCAGCAGTCGCTTTAAGTCTGCCGTGTTGCCTTTTTGGAAGGCAAAGCCGTGGTCACCGCATACTTCCGTGCACTCGGGTATGTCCGAGGTGACGCAGCAGTTGCCGTAGCTCATGGCCTCCAGCAGACTGATGGGCATACCCTCTAAGTCCGAGGGCAGGCAGTAAAGATAGGCACCGGCGTACAGCGCAGCCAGGGGCGCGCCCTGCACAAAGTCCGTAAAGACGATACGCGCATCTCCGGCGGCCTTGGCTTTCAGCTGATTGAAATATTCCTCTGAGTGGCTGGCACCACCGGCGATCACCAGCTTTTTGTCCGTTTGCAGTGTGCGGTAGGCGTCGATTAAATAGTGGATGCCCTTCTCCGGGACAATGCGACCGAGAAACAGGATATAGCTGTCCTTTTCCAGTCCAAAGCGGGACAGAGGGGACAGGTCCGCCGTCTCCGGTGGGTCAATGCCGTTTTCAATCCGCACGGTCTGGCGGTGATAGGTGTCAGCAAAATACTGCTGCATACTGGCAGACAGCACGATGATCTCGTCTGCATACTTGGCGGCCATACGCTCGCCAAAGCGGAGAAAGCGGGTGGCAAAGCCGCCCCACTTGGCTCGCTGCCAGTCCAAGCCGTGAATGGTGACCACGCATTTTTTGCCAAAGCACTTGGCCAAGGGTACCATAGCCGCCGGACCCTCTGCGTGGAAGTGAATGATGTCGTACCCACCGAACAGCGCCTGCACTGTGGCAAAAAAGCTGTACACAATGGCATTGAGCTTTTTGCTGTTTGGGGTGGGCACCCAGCGGATCTGTACCCCGTCCAGGTTGTGCAAGTGGCTGTGATCATCAAAGGCGGTTCCGGCCACATGACGGCTTTTGCGATTATAAACGGTGACCCGGTGGCCCCGCTGTACCATACGGCGGGATAGGGCTTCTACTACAATCTCAACGCCGCCCTCTCGTGAGGGAATGCGCTTGTGACCGATCATTGCGATTTTCATGGTCGCCCTCCTTATTGTGCCCCGCGGCCGGTAAACACCACGCCTAAGGTTTTGAACAGGATCTTAATATCCAGGCTGGGGGACCAGTTGTCTATGTACTGGCAGTCCAGGCGCACCACTTCTTCAAAGTCCTCAATCTGGGATCGGCCGCTAACCTGCCACAGCCCGGTAATGCCCGGTCGCATGGACAGCCGCCGCTTGTGGTGAGAACTGTACTGCTCAAATTCGTCCAGTGTGGGCGGGCGGGTGCCGACCAGGCTCATATCTCCCCGCAGTACATTGTAGAACTGGGGTAGCTCGTCGATGCTGAACTTGCGGATAAAGCGGCCCACTTTGGTAATGCGCGGATCGTTGTCCATTTTGAACATCAGGCCTTGCATATGGTTTTTTTCTTCAAATTCTTTTTTGCGTTGCTCTGCGTTTGCGTACATGGAGCGCAGTTTATACATATAGAACAGACGGCCGTTTCTGCCCACCCGCTGCTGCTTAAAGAACAGGCCACCCCGGCTTTCCAACAGCAGGGGAACGGCCACCAGCAAAATAATGGGAGCAGAAACGATCAGCCCCACAACGGCGCCTATAATGTCTATAAATCGCTTCAGTCCCAGCATCTTGGAATTTTGCACGGCGGCAGATACGCCCACCATTGGGTAGCCGGCCACAATATCGCAGCGCATGTGGTTAAACTTACTTTCTTCTACAAACTGCTCCAGGGTGGGGATGTTGATGTGCACCAGCACACCCATATCTTCCAGTTCTTCAATAAAGGCATTTAGATTCTCCGTAGACCAGTTGGCCTTCTTGCCGGAGAAGTTGATGTACACCTCGTCGATGGAGGACAGGCGCACCCAGCTTAAAAAGCTGCTCAGATCCGGCAGAACTGCCACGCCGCAGCAGCGCTTCTCCACCGTGCGGCTGTGCATGGCCCGGTATGCGCCCGGGTTACCCACGGAGGCTGTGGCAGCAAAGGCATCGGCATGTAGGATTGTCACACCGTCTACCCGTTTGGTCCAGTCCTCTTGCAGCGATTGCACGAACTGCTCTGCCCGGTCCGGGGTGGTGACCACACCCACCAGCGTGGCATTGCGGGAATTGGAGAAGTTGTTGGTCAGCACGCGCTTGAGCACATAGCGTCCCAGGCAAGAGAATAGGATGAACAACAGGTAGGAACCGATAAACAGGTAACGGGAGTCGATCATCGGATTCTTAAACACCAGCAACAGTACTGCAAAACTCATGTAGGTTAGCGAGCAGTTACGCAATACAGCGAGCATCTCCATTATCCGCTGCCGTTTGGCCAGATCAATGGAGGAGGCAAAGCCCACCGCGATGGCCGAGTAGGCCAAAAACATCATAAAGCAGTAGGATTTCCACTCGTCCGCGGTGTAGAGCAAAATGCGGTGCAGCCCTTTGCCAAATACCAGATAGGTGATCAGGGTCGCCAGCATCAGTGCAATCCCATCGACGAAATATTCACTTGTTTGCTGAACTTTTTGCCACTTTTTCAAGTTTGATCATTCCTGTGTTTATTTGTAGTTGTAGCTGTAACCGTAGTCGTAGCCGTATTTGTACTTTTGGCCATATTTATGGTAGTAGGAGTAGTATTTCTTTCGGTCCGGGGTGGCGTCATTGAGGATGAAGCCCACCACCTCCGCGCCTATGCTTTCCAGCGCGTCAACGGCGGATCGTACCTCGGGAATGTCCGTATTGCCGGCCTTAACGATCATCACATAGCCGGTGACCTTGCCTGCAAAGGCGCTGGCGTCCGTTACCAGGTTAATCGGCGGGGTGTCGATAAACACGCAGTCGTAATGCCCCTTGACAAAACTCAGTAGCAGATCCATTCTGGAGCTGGCCAGCAACTCCGCCGGATTGGGCGGAATTTTGCCGGAGGAGAGAATGGATAAATTTTCCACATTAGTCTTAGATACAGTGATGTTGTCTGTCAGCCCGGCCAATATTTCAGACAGGCCGTTGGTCACCGGAATATTGAACATACGATGAACGGTGGGGTTGCGCATATCTGAGTCAATGATCAGGGTGCGCTTGCCCATTTGGGCAAAGCTGATTGCCAGGTTAATGGTGTTGATGGTTTTGCCGTTGTTGGCGTCCGGACTGGTGACCACGAATACCGGACAACTTTCACCCTTTTGGGTAAACAGCAGGCTGGTGCGGATGGTATTGTAGGCCTCTTTGATCACAAAGGGGGTGTCCGCTGCCAGCATTTTCTTTTGATCGTTACGGCTGAACCCGCGCTCGTCCGGGTTTTTCTTATTGCGTCTCAGTGCCATGGTTACGCATCTCCTTTCATGGATACAGGGGGTTCCGGCGGGGCAATTTGGCCGCTGTCTGTAGGCGGTGCCTGCTTGTCGCGGGTGGCCACCAGGCGGGGAATCGTGCCCAGTACCGGGATTTGGAATTCACGCTCCAGATCCTTTACAGAGGTGATGGTGGCGTTAAACGCCTCGCGCACAAAGAAGTAAACGAAGGAGACGGCAAAGGCAATTAACAGCCCCAGAAAGATATTTCTCTTTATATTGGGGGAGGAGGGGGTCTTTGGCTCCTTGGCATAGTCGATCACGTTGGCGCCGCCGGCTTTGATGATCCGGGCAATCTCACCGGGAGCCACCTCCGCTACGGCGTTGGCAATGGATTGACTGGTTTTGGGATTGGTCGTGGTGACGGACACATAAAACACATTGGTGTCCTCGTCCTGGGAAGTGGTAATGCTGTTTTTAATGGTGCTGCCGTCCGTCAGCCCTACTTTTTCCGCTACCTTGTCCAGCACTGCGTCGCTCTCCAGCACGGCAAGGTAGCTTTTCACCAAAGCGGTGGAGGCGGTGTAGTCGTTGTAACTGATGGAACTTTGGGTGCTTAGCTGATCCATATCACTGTACACATACAGGGAGATTTTGGCGGTGTACTTTTGGTCTATAAAGAACTCGGTAAAGCAACCGGCGGCAATGCCCCCCAGCAGGGTGAACAGCAGAATGTAAACGACCTTCTTGCGCATCATAAAGAAGATCTTTTTCAGATCAATGTCAATTTCCTTGGTTTGGTCCATAATTTGCTCCTCTTTTATATATAAATTTATATATTATATAGATACATTCATTTTATCATTTTGGAGGGGTCGTGTCAATGCAAGGCGGGGACAGCGACATATTTTCGGCAAAGCGGCAAAAATGGCACTTATTTTTTGTCTATTTCCACGATAAAAAAAGCAAAAAAATGGCAGATAGTCCCATAGTGACTATCTGCCGGTGCGGCGATCTTGTTTTTATTCCACCGTGTAATCCATGGCAATGCTGTTTTCTGCCACGGCGTGCATGTGTTTCTTGACCACGCCGCAGTGGTACGGGTCCTGCTGATAGGCGTTCAAAGCGGCCATATCGTCCAACAGTACCTGCAGGATCACATCGTAGGAGCGCCCGGAGCTGTCTCTTATACACATCTGACGCTGCCGACGAATAGCCTTGTGTAGAT
>ERZ1026921.1002-NODE-1002-length-11151-cov-7.364816_pt1 | contig 11151 bp, 12 predicted proteins | sample MGYA00519571_ERZ1026921 | MGnify/ENA primary metagenome ERZ1026921 (study PRJEB26926, sample SAMN06164877) | human gut metagenome | biome: ENVO:00009003; feature: ENVO:2100002; material: ENVO:00002003 | host: Homo sapiens | place: USA | collected 2012 ... | reverse complement strand
CAAATGACCACTTCTGAGGAATCCCGAAGTGTAAACTGCAACGAATAAGACCCCGTTTCACATTTCAGTTTCTTCAGTTTTTCAGTTTGCAGCGGTAATATGAGTGAATTTACAGACATCAAGTTTCTGCAAAACTGAAAGAACTGAAAACTGAAATCAGAGGAATTTCATTTCAGAAACTACTATGGAGAAGTATAAGTATCATCTTGAAAAGTACCATCCGGGCAGCAAGAAGCCTTGCCCGCAATGTGGCAGGAAATTCTGTTTCACACGCTATGTCGATGCCTGTGGGGACTATGTCTTCCCTGAACATGTAGGACGTTGTGACCACGAGCATAGTTGTGGCTACCATTTCACGCCAAGCGACTACTTCCGTGAGAATCCCGAAGAGTCAATATCTCTATCAAGGAAGCATGTGATTACGCCAAAGAACTCATTTGTCCCTATACAGGAGCAACCTCCATCATTCATAGAAAGAAGCATCATGGAGCAGACTCTCTCACACTATGCCATCAATCCTTTGTACACATTCCTTGCCAGATGTATGGGAAAGGAAGAAGCAGACAGGCTAGGTAGCCTTTACCAGATAGGCACGTCAAGAAAATGGGGAGGTGCTGCCGTATTCTGGCAGGTGGATTACAGCGGTTGTGTCCGCACAGGAAAGATCATGCTTTATGATGCCATGACAGGCAAAAGGGTAAAGCATCCCTAGCCGTATGTCTGCTGGGTACATACGGAAATGAGGCTGAAAGACTATCATCTCCGCCAGTGCTTCTTCGGCGAGCATCTCCTTCTCTTATATCCCGACAGGAGAGTTTTTGTAGTGGAGAGTGAGAAGACGGCTGTCATAGCCTCGCACTTCATGCCCGATGTGCTATGGATAGCCACAGGAGGAAAGAACGGTTGCTTCAACGAGCGTGCCGCTTCTGCCTTGGCTGGCAGGGATGTGGTATTGTTGCCCGACCTTGGAGCCACACAGGAGTGGCAGGCACGGCTTCCCATACTCGACAAGGTCTGCCGTTCCGTATCAGTCAATGACATATTGGAGACGATGGCAACAGAAGAGCAGCGTAGCCAAGGTCTGGACATTGCCGACTTCCTCCTGATGGAAGACACACCGCAAATGATACTCCAGAAGATGATTGACCGCAACCCTGCTTTACAGACGCTAATCGATGAGCTAAAATTGGAACTCGTTGAAGAGTCGTAATGTGGACAGTTTGCTGTCATAAGAAAAGGTATTTATAAAATGCCGTAGCTTATTAGGGCATTTTCATCACCTCCCCTGTGCGAGTGGTGGAGCGAAAAAGCCCATAAGTGGACTGACTGCAGCATCCATGAGTGAAGGGACGGCATTTTATAAACCAGACGATATACTGTTTATCACAAACTAAATAAAAAAGAAAGATGAAAGAACAATATGCTGTATGCCACCTTCAGCGTGGCAGTGGCAACGACAGCGGAATGTCGTGCCACATCGAGAGAAGGGATGCCAATGGCAAGACTTATGTGCCTGACAATGCCGACAGTAGCCGCACACATCTGAACAGGGAATTGGTATCATTTCCCGATGGAGTCAGGAATAGGACTGAAGCCATACAGTACCGCATAGACCATGCCGGGTTGTCACGCAAGGTTGCCAGCAACCAGTGCAAGGCTATCCGTATCATTCTGACGGGAACGCACGAGCAGATGATGAAGATGCAGAAAGAGGGCAAGCTGAACAAGTGGATGGAAGCCAACCTCAGATGGCTGTATGAAACCTTCGGAAAGGAAAATGTTGTCTCATGTGTGTTGCACATGGACGAGAAAACTCCCCATCTGCATGCGACCATTGTTCCCATCGTCACCGCTGAAAGACAGAGGCGTGAACGGGAGGGCGAAAAGAAATACAACGTCAAGTCCGGGCCACGGCTGTCAGCAGATGATGTACTCAAGCGTGCCAAACTACGTGAATATCAAGATACCTATGCTGCCGCCATGAGAGAGTTCGGTCTTAAACGTGGCATTGTTGGCTCTACTGCCAGACACATTGCCACATCCACGCACTACAAACAGCAGATGCGACACTATGAGGAGGACATCGCCAAGCTGCAGGAAGAAGTGGAGAAAACCAGAGAGGGCAAGAACACCATCCTCGCCTTGTTCGGAAAAGGCGACCTTGCCAAAGCGAAAAAGGAACTGGCAGCAAAAGACGAAGAAATTAGAACGCTGCAAGCCAAGATTGCGAAATTGGAAGCGGAGAAAGCTACTCTGAAACAGAAGCACGAATCTGACATTGCCAAACTGAGAAATGGCTATCAGAAGGAAATCGATACTGCCATCAGGCGTGCGGAAATTGCAGAGAGGAAAGCAGCTGATAAGGAGGCTGTCATTGAAAGACAGAAGAACAGAATTGACGAACTTGACCGCAAGGCTAACCCACATCGGTACCGACTTTCCTCTGGAGCGGAACTCATCGGTCATCGTTTCCTCGGCAACAATCCATATACCGTCACCCTGAAAATCTGGACAAGGGTTAAGGAGATTGAGCATACCGCTGTCACCTATATCAGCGACAACGACAAGAGATTAAATGCCTTCAGCAATGGAGAACTAACCGAGCATGAATTCATCAACGCATTCTTTGAACCGTCAGAACAAATAAACGAGGCTCAATCCGCTATACTCAAGGCTGCTTTAGAATTAGCCATGGGTGGTCATGCACAACCGTATGTCGGAACTGGTGGAGGTGATTCAACATCCCATTCGCCTTGGAATGACAATGATAAGGAAAAAAATAAAAATTCAATATATGGAAAGAAACGAAGATAAAAAAACAAAGGGGGTCTCAGTGAAACTTTGCTTTCGACCATCATCTATTCTGAAAAAGGCTGGCCGACTGTATTATCAGATTATCATCCACCGTGCCTGTTATCAATATAATAGTCAGTACCAGATATATGAGACGGAATGGGACAAACACACGAGACTGGTTATCAAAGACTGCTCATCTCCACGTGGAAAAGAACTTCGGGCTATCAGGAAACATACAGAATGGGATATTTCAAAACTATATAGAATTATCCAGCGTCTGATTGATGAGTTTGATGTAGTAGATTACAACCTTGTTATACAAGAATTTGAGGTACAGAAATCACAGCAGTCTTTTCGAAATTTTGTTAAGAAACTGGTCGCAAGATTAGAGCAAAAGGGTAAAACGAGAACAGGCGAAACCTATCTCTCTACCTATAGGAGTTTTATGAGATTCCTCAACAAGGACGATATACTCTTGTATGAGATAGACGCGAGTAAGATAGAGGACTATGAAATTTGGTTACAGAAAGACGGCCTGACAATGAATAGCACATCTTTCTATATGAGAATCCTCCATACTATCCTCAACAAGGCCGTAAAACAATCATTATTGCATTCGTGTGACTTCTTCCAAAATGTTTATACCGGCATTGCGACGACAGCAAAACGCGCCATTGGAATTGAAGACTTGAAGCGTATCAAGGCATTGGATCTCGGACTGCATCCTAAACTGGATTTCGCACGTGATATGTTCCTTCTCAGCCTGTATTTCAGGGGAATGTCCTTTATCGACATGGCCAACCTTCAGCATAAGGACTTGCGCAACGGCCATCTTGTTTACTACAGACAGAAGACAGGACAGCGGCTTGACATAAAATGGGAGAAACAAATGTCGGACATACTTGCCAAATATCCTGTTGATACCAAATATCTGATCCCTATTTTGAAAACAGCCGATGAAGAGCATCGTAAATGCTACAAGAATGCGAGCAAACAGGTGAACAGGTGGTTGAAAAAAGTTGGAACAATGGCAGGGATTCGTCTTCCTCTTACAATGTACGTGGCACGCCATACTTGGGCAAGCCTTGCCAAACAGAAGAATATTCCTATCGGTGTGATAAGTGATGGACTTGGACACGATTCCGAGAAAACAACCCTTATATACTTGTCCACACTTGACACATCCGCTGTGGATGATGCGAACAGCAAGATATTAGAAGATTTACAATAAAACAAAAGATTTGAGATACTCCTTCTGCAATCAGATTGGGTATCTCTTCCTATGAGAACCCCACAATATCTCATTTTGCTACAAAATTACTCATTTTCTTTTATTTATCAGCCAAAACATCCAATATTCTTTGATTTTTCCTGAAATATTGGAATAAATATACTTTTCATAGAATATGAATGTTTGGAAAACCCAAAGTGTTGATACCTAAAAGTCTATAATTCACAGCAACTTATATACTATGGGGTTCTCATAGGAAGAGATTCCCATGAAAATACCCCATTTCAACTTAAATTGAGTTACTATGTAATTTATGCGACAGATAGAAAGAGCAAGCATTGTAAGAATTGTCTCTGACTTGATAAAGGCAGATGGCATAATTGACACAAGAGAGATTGACTTTCTTGATGTTTTAAGGGTAAAATATGCCATCACAAAAGAAGATGAAATATTTGCAGAATCATGTACTTTAGCCAGGGCATTAGAGACAATTTCTACCTTTAATGAAGAGACCAAGCACTCATTGGTGAATGATTTTAATCAAGTTGCCATGTCTGATGACTTTTGTGCCAAAGAAGAAGCTTTACTGATTATATGCTTACGTCTTTTATTAACGCTCAAAGCAACCGGTGAAGTATCTGTATTTTCTGTTGATTCTTCTGTCATCACATTTGAGAATTCTCAAATACTTTATTTGGAAAGTGAATACAATAACGCTGTTAATGAGCAAATGAGACAGTTGTATAGGGAGATCTGCTCTGAAGTGAGATTATCCGGTTTTGAACTCGTTTATTTGCCCAAGGTATCAGAACATTATTGTAGTATAATCGAAGCCGATCTATTGAGAATCGCGGAATTTCTTTATCCCAAAGTCAGCGCAGAACGACTTCATGTCATAATAAGACAAATGCAAAAACTTTCCACTGCATCTTTCTGTAACGACCAATTAGCAACAAAACTATCTATCAAAGAACTAAGAACCATCAATCCTTCTTTTTTGATAAAGATAGGAGAATCAACAGTTAGTGATAAAAAAATGTCGAACTTCTTATTGGTGGAAATAGATGACAATCCTTTATACACGATTAGGAAAATAATGGATTTGTTCTCGGAAAGCTACCATAATTTGAGATTGAATTATATTCAAGAGTCCAAGGGGAGATTCATCTTTACGGGGTACTATAAGCAAATATTCGACATTCTTATGCTACGCAAGGGAGTACGGAGTTCCGTTGTGTTAGACCCTCTTCGCGAACGTATATATTTCCCTGAAGCAGATGCGAGAATAGAGAAAATTCACAGACGCGAGAAGGCTCTCTATGCCCTGTTCGTCTTGGAGTCGGCCAGTGGTGGTATAAACTTCAACAAGCCCCAAACACCCAAACAGATGGACAGATATGAAAAACGGATGAAAGCAATCATGCGTAAATATCGGCTTATTTATCGGATGTTTGGCGGGGAAGAAGACAAAGCTCCCAATATAGAAATCTCTGAAATCAGACTACCAATGATAAGTTTGTTGAAGAAACAACTGTCGAAATTGAAGGACGCACTTTATCATGTGGATGATTATATGATACAACGCAACATATACGGGAACTATGCTGTGAATATACCAGCTTCACTATGTTGCTGTAGCGGTATTGAAAAGACTGATATAAAACAAATAGCAGATTCTGAAGAGTGGATGAAAATACAGGCTTTATAACACATTGTCTGATGAGGGTAAAAGGTTGCAACTTACCCTCCTCTCTTTCCTGGAAATTAGGTTGCAATGTTACCAAATTCAAAATAAACAAGAATACCAAAGCTAATTTTGCATCAAAATAATTCAATATTAAAACAGTAAGGTTATGATTAATCTCGAAAAAGGTCAAAGAATCAGTATGGACAAAGGTCTTACGCTGGTAGGAGTAGGTCTCGGATGGGATCCTAATGAAGGAACAGGTTACGATTTCGATTTGGACGCTTCGGCTTTTATGCTTGGAAGTAACGGAAAAATTCCTGCAGATGAGTATTTCGTTTTCTACAACAATCAGAAATCTCCTGATGATTCTGTTGAATCTACGGGAGATGACTTGACTGGAGGAAACAGTGATGGAGGTGATGATGAGACGATAAATGTGGATTTAACAAAAGTTGATTCGCAAATACAGGAAATCATTTTCACAGCAACCATTTATAAGGCAGAGGAGCGTAAGCAAAACTTCGGTCAAGTGCGCAACTCCTACATTCGCATCTATGATGCCAAAACGGACATGGAAATTGCACGTTACGACTTGGATGAAGATTTCTCAATCGAAACAGCAGTAGAGTTTGGTCGCCTGTACCGTCGTGGTGGAGAATGGAAATTTGAAGCGATTGGAAATGGCAATAAGGGCGGACTGCAATCATTTGTCAATAAATACGTCTAAATAATTTTCATGACTTATGGCTATTATACTTGAAAAAGGTGGCGATAGCCATCGTATCAATCTGGAAAAGAAAGCGGGAAAGCCTTTAACTGGAGAGATTGTCATCAATCTTGACTGGAATAAAGGTGGTTTCTTAAAAAGTCTGTTTGGCAATGCTGTTGACCTTGATTTGGGGTGCTTCTACGAACTACGCAATGGAACAAAGATGTTGATAGACGGTCTCCAATTCTCTCATGGGAGAGGTGGAAACCGTCATCAAAACACCCGACAAGGATGTTATGACCAGTCTCCTTTTATCTGGCATCAAGGAGATGATAGAGGTGGTGGCTCCTCTTCAGGGGAAACCATTTTGGTCAATCCTGCTGGTGTGAATGAAATCAAGCGCATCATCGTATATACCTTTATATATGAAGGTGTGGCAAAATGGTCAGAGACAAATGCAGTGGTTAAAGTAAAAGTCCCGAGGACTGAGGAAGTCATTGTAGAAATGGGCAAGCAATATAGCAATAAGAAATTTTGTGCGATTGCCCAGTTGGATTTTGGAGGTGATAATTCTATTACTGTCAAGAAATTATTGACATTCCACGACGGACATAGCGATTGCGATAAAAAATACGGTTGGGGATTCAATTATTCACTAGGAAGTAAAGATTAAATATATAAATTATGGCTATTCGATTAGAAAAGGGACAACGCATCAACCTCGAAAAAGAAACAGGTGCGAAACTCACAAATTTTTGTGTGGGGTGTAACTGGGGAGCGATTGTCAAAAAGTCGTTTTTCGGACTTATGTCTTCCAATGTCGATGTCGATTTGGATTTAAGTTGCCTAATGTTTGATGTTGATGGGAAACCCATTGACCACATTTGGTCTCCGCTATATCGCTTTGGGGACAGGAAGATTGGATTACCCAATGGCAAACTTGATTCAGTTGACCGTGCGTTACACCATACGGGTGATGATTTGACGGGTGATCAAAATGGCGATGATGGCCTTGACAATGAAATTATTACGGTTGACTTGAATAGAGTAAACAGTAATGTTAATACCATTGTGTTCTTCTTGAACATATACAATAACAACGAATACAGCGGAGATTTTTCTGGAATCCCATACGCCTCTATTCGTATGTTTGAAGGAACTCCTGACAAGGCACCCAAACAAGTGTTTGCTCAATATGACGTAGCAACAAAAACGGATTGTGTTGGTATGAGAGCACTTGTTATGGGGAAATTGTACCGCAGGAACGGAGAATGGAAATTTGCAGCAATAGGCGATGCTTTTCCAGACCCAACCATAGTGAATACAATCTCTCGAGTTATGAAAGACTATTCAAAATAAGACAAATATGAGAAGATTACCCGTTTATCTACTCCTCGACACAAGTGGTTCCATGTACGGGGAGCCCATCGAGGCCGTGAAGAATGGCGTCCAGACGCTTATCTCCACTTTGCGTAGTGACCCGTATGCACTTGAAACAGCATACATCAGCATCATTACCTTTAATTCTTCAGCCCAACAGGTGACACCCTTGACTGAGTTAGCTGCATTTCAACAACCCAGCATAGAGGCAAGTGGATGTACTGCACTTGGTGGCGCACTTGAACTTCTTTCTCAAAAAATTGATAGCGAGATTACAAAGACCACAGCAGAGGTAAAAGGTGATTGGCGCCCCCTAGTATTCATCATGACTGATGGTGTACCTACGGATGACATATCAAAAGGAATTGTGGAATTTAAGAAGCGTAAGTGTGGAATGGTTGTAGCTTGTGCTGCAGGCCAAGGTGCAAGCACTGACACGTTGAAAAAGATTACAGAAAATGTCGTACAACTTGACACGGCCGACAGTGCAACTATCAAGGCTTTCTTCAAGTGGGTGTCTGCCAGCATCAGTACAAGTAGTAAATCGGTGGAAGAAACTGCAGCTGAAGCTACAACGATGAGCGAACTACCGCCTCCACCTCCAGAAGTAAATATTGTTGTATAAACAAAGTATGTACCCGGAAGGTATTCCTTTTCAGATACCTTTCGGGTTGTTACCACATAATTATGAGTAGAAGATTACCTGTATATATCCTTATAGACACCAGCGGCTCTATGAAAGGAGAACCGATAGAGAGTGTCAAAGTGGGGCTTTCGGATATGATAGCTTCATTACGTCTTGACCCGTATGCTTTGGAGACAGCGTGCATAAGCATCATCACTTACGACCGTGATGTAAGACAGATATTTCCTTTGACAGAATTGGAAGATTTACAGTTACCTGAAATCGAATGTCCGGATTCAGGTCCGACACATACTGGGGCAGCACTTAATATGTTATGCGAATGCTATGACAGAGAGGTAAATATGGGAAGTAGGGAACAGAAAGGAGATTGGATGCCATTGCTTTTCATTATGACAGATGGGAAGCCTGCGGATTTGATGGTGTATGAGCAAGCCATTGTAAATGTCAAAAGGCATCAGTTTACAAATATTGTTGCATGTGCTGCCGGTCCAAAAGCCAAAACAGAACCATTAAGGAAACTTACTGACAATGTGTTTACACTTGATACGATGGATAGCAGTACGTTTAAAAAGTTCTTCCAATGGGTAACAATTAACGTGCAACAAGGTGGACGCACTATGGGCGTAACTGACAGTGTTGAGTTGCCTCCTCCACCAGCTGAGGTAAATGTAGTAATATAAGATAGGACATGAATTGCAAGATTATAGGATATGAGTTTAAGACACTTGAAGTAACATTGGCTCCGGGTGAATCTTTTTATGCAGAGCGGGGAAGCATTGTCTATACGGATGAAGCACTACAGCGTGATGTGGAGTTCAATAATGGCAACGGTTCTGGTTTAGGCTCTCTATTGGGCGGTGTTGTAAAATCAGCTTTGTCGGGTGAATCCATCCTGATAATTAGGTTCTGCAACCCTACTAATACAGATAAGAAATTGGTTCTTTCCGGCAATTGTTGTGCTTTGATACCAATCAGACTACAAGGAGAAAATCTGATATGTCGGAGAGGACATTATGTAGCATCAACCAACAAGGTACATCTTAACCTCAATCTGAACTTGCAAGGATTACTTGGCGGCGTGGGGCTGTTCCAGAAAATAGAAGATAATGCTACTGTGTTCCTCGACTCATTGGGATCTCCTATCGAAAAAATATTAAATCACGGAGAGACTATAGAGGTTGATGAGAACCATATTGTCGCACTGCACGGTTTTTCTTCTTCGCAAATTCAAGCAGGATGGTCTGTCGGGAATGTATTGCGAGGAGAAGGATTAAGCCTTATGAAAATAACAGGACCGGGAAAACTTTACTTAAGTCCTCTTCCGATAGTCACGAATAAAAACTAAAAGCCATCAAAAAATGAGACGATTACCAATATATTTCCTCGTTGACGTATCAGAATCGATGGTCGGCGATCCCATCCAACAGGTACAGGATGGAATGAGAATGATTGTACAGGAACTGCGTACAGACCCATACGCACTTGAAACTGCATACATTTCTGTTATTGCCTTTGCTGGTAAGGCAAAGGCTATCTCACCACTGACCGAATTGTATAAATTTTATCCTCCAATATTTCCAATTGGAGGAGGAACGTCACTCGGTGCCGCATTGGATTTCTTAATGGACGATATGGACAAGACACTTGTCAAGACCACAACAGAACGGAAAGGGGATTGGAAACCTATTGTATTCTTATTCACTGATGGTACACCGACTGACAACCCATCGGATGCTTTCGCTCGTTGGAATCAAAAGTACCGTAGGAAAGCCAATATCGTGGCAATATCCATAGGCGATAATGTAAACACACAACTGTTAGGACAGATTTCCGACAATGTTCTTCGTCTAAATAAAACGGATGAACTGTCTTTTAAGGCTTTCTTTAAATGGGTAACTGCATCAATAAAGGCTACAAGTGTGTCTGTCAGTGATGTGGGAGACGATGATGTGAAACTCGCACCGACCAACGGTATCAATCTGGAAAAGGTTGATACATCCAAGCCATGCGTTGTGGATGAAAATTTCGTTGTGTTGTTAGGCAAATGTTCCAATAGCAAGAAATTGTATCTTATCAAATATGCGAAGCATCTTTCAAACATAGAAGGTTTGGAATCTTTGAACATCAAGGCAACAGACTTCAAACTTGTAGGTGCATATCCTATTGATGGTGAAACGTATAATGAATTGTGCGATGGAAAATCCAATCGCAACATTAACACGATGTCCCTTCGCGGTGTACCCACCTGTCCGCGTTGCGGCAACCAGCTTGGTGTGGTAGTATGTGAATGTGGTAATATTATGTGTTCCGATGGTCACACAACAGCTTGTCCTTGGTGTGGAATGGAAGGTTCTTTAGGAGAAATTGCAGAGGGTGGCATGGATATAACAAGAGGAAGGGGATAAGGCTATGAATATAGATAAAGTACTTCAGATTCTTATTGGAGATAATAAAGAAGACAAGGCGGAAAGTTTTCTTCGTTTCTTGTCGGGGAAGTTATGGAATTTATACGATGAATATCTTATGGATAAAATAAAAATGGCGGAAAGTGAAACCGTCTGGAATCTCAACATACCAAACGCAAAAGAGAATCAAACTTATGCCCAGACGATTGGAATGCCAATCATCTCGCTGGAGCAACTTGCCGATGTCGAAATCGTTTTGGAAGGAGTTACAGCTGTCTCTTATACACATCTGACGCT
>ERZ1026921.999-NODE-999-length-11180-cov-4.856090_pt1 | contig 11180 bp, 11 predicted proteins | sample MGYA00519571_ERZ1026921 | MGnify/ENA primary metagenome ERZ1026921 (study PRJEB26926, sample SAMN06164877) | human gut metagenome | biome: ENVO:00009003; feature: ENVO:2100002; material: ENVO:00002003 | host: Homo sapiens | place: USA | collected 2012 ... | reverse complement strand
TTCGTCGGCAGCGTCAGATGTGTATAAGAGACAGGCTCTCTACTAGCCAACTGGGAAAAAATTTTCGATTTGAACGAAAAAACTTTTAGAAACGGAGCATATTTTTTAGGCGCTTCAGAATAGCGGCTTTCTGACAGTGGATCGTGCTTTGTGTTTTTCCGACTTTTTTAGCATATTCTCTCTCCGTCATAGGAAAATCTGATATGATTAAGCTCTCTATCAAATCTCTTTCTTCGGGGAGTAGTGTAGCGAGCGTTTCTTGGATATGTGCTTTTTGAAAGCGGCGCAGGACTTCCTCAACAACATCGCATTGATTATCTGCCAGCAATTCCTCGCCGGACATTTCATTCTCTGTGGCTGTCTGTGTGTTATAGGAAGATACCGTCATCCCGGACTGTTTCTCGATTGACGCAAGATAAGCGTGTCTATCTTTCTCGGATCGCCACTGTTTTGCGGTTTCAGCTCCGCATTCTGCGATGATGATCACATCGTCAACAGAGCAGGCATCTAACTGCCCAAAGCACGCTTTTCGTTTCTGCCCCTCCGGGGTCTTAACGAAGTTCATAAACTCGAAGCTGTTCATTACGATCCAGTTATTGCCGTCAGCGGGCTGTTCGGGGTTCTTTTTGACAAGGTATATTTTTCTCATTCCGTAATCTCCTTTGAATTTTGAATTTGGTGTTCGGGTTCAAAATTCGGAGATCACGGATATTCAGCGATATAGCAGAGCCACTGATCGCACATAAAAAGTCCTTTCCGCCTGCTGCGGTCCAAAGTACACAACTACGCTGGCGAAAAGGACTCCCGATGCTGCCTGCCTGAAAAAGGGTACAGAAATCTAAGGGCACCCATACTGCTTGTTTCAAAGGAGGTTGAAATCAGCGTATTTGTATCCTTGGCCCTTGTACTTCAGGCTGCGAATATGTATTTGTGATGTCGATGAAAAGACAAAAAAGGCCACCGACAAGGCAGACCTATAGATAGAACTATAGTGTCTTACCTTGCCGGTGGCCTCTCACGTATGTCTGGAATAACTACCGGTTCATGTTCGGGCGGTTGCCCACGATCAAGTGACCTGGAAGCGGATTTAGTGTGGCTCTGTTTCAGCCCGACCGTTCCGTCGTGATGTCGTTGATTCAGTTGTTATAGGAACTCGTTTCGATGTTCTTCAGGCAGATCAATGGGGGGTTATCATCCCGCCAGATAAGGACTCACACCATGCTCATGCAGCCATGCCTTTGCCTTACTTACAATGGCCTCCGGCGCATCCTTGATGCCGCAGATGGCCTTGTACACGGACGTCCAGAAAACTGTATCGGGTGTCTGGGATATCTCCGTTTCTCCATATTTGATCATGTACGCCTCGATCTTCTTTCGGTCAAGGCTGAACAGCGCCTCGTTGCGCTCTTTTACAAAAGTCTCTAACATCGTCATATCAATGCTCCCTCAATTCCAAGTCACTATGCTCCATTCCAATCGGTGCATATATGTCAATCACATCGTGCCTTCTGCCCACTACCGTGCGGACCATTTCGGCACTGCATTTTGTGCAAATAACTCTAATCTAATTTTTCTTGTTTTTTAGCCCCGCTACCTGCGTCTTACAGTTTGGGCAATACCAAGAGTAAATCGTCCAGTCCTCCAGCATCGCCATTCTCCTTCTATCTTTTCTTATTCAACGGAACAAGGAGATTGCAATCTGCCATTTGATATACCGGAATACGCTTGATTTTAGCATACGCCAATATCTGAACGGCATTATGGCAGCTCTCACATTCCATCCGTCGGTCTCATCTAAATCGAAATTCCTGTTGACTGTGCCGCAAATGTGGCATTTCACATCTTTTGCATTCAAAACAACACATCTCCCATCGAATCAAGATTATTGTTTAGAGTAATTTTATTACGTGCCGAGCAACGCCTTGTACCTGAAAGCTTCGCAGCTTTATGGTCTTGCCCGGGTACTGCTCCTCGTTTTCGTATTCGAGGATGTAATATCCGCTGTCCTCGTCGTAGCCGGCGTATCGCTTCAGCGTATTCTGGTTGTCTTCATCCAGCGCAACGACTATATCCCCTTCGAGAGCAGGGCAATTACGCTCGATGACAAGCAGATCGTCCTCATCGATTCCGGCATCTGCCATAGAATCGCCTTTGGCGCGGAGAATGTAGAAATCCCCCTTGCCAAACATAGAGACCGGGAGGCTGACATATTCCTCAATCGACTCTTCCTCATCCTCCGGATTGCCGCAGCGAATAGAACCTACTAACGGGGCGGATACATAGGCCGTTTTCATTTTGGCGCTCTGGGGAGCAGACAAGATACCTCTGCCGTAATCAATCAGGTTGCGGTCACTCAGCTCCTGAAGGTAGCGATGCGTAGTGGATCTGGCAACGCCAACGCCTTCAGCAACATCGTTGATCGTAGGAGAGCTGTGATGCTCCTGATAATACTTGTTTACGAACTTCAATATCCTGTCCAGAGTTTCTTGATTCTTTGTTCTCATATCAGCACCTCTGTTTCTATATGGGATTCCAAATCCCATAATGTTATTATACTCATTTCTGAGGATATACATGCATTATCTAAATCAATAGTACTTCCACCCTTCAAATCCAGCGTTACCGGGATGGCCGTAAGCCTTTGTCATGCGACCGCTGTCATTGAGGTACAGATCATAGGTGTCGTGTCCCTTAGCTGCAGAGGACGGGAACAGCAGTTGGACATAGTCCCCGTGGTTTTTCATGATGCTGTAGTCATCCCACGTAATGTCGCATCCGTAACGAATCCACTCCTGAAGAGTCGGGAAGTAATCCCTGGGATTGAAATAAGCCATAGTTTTGAACTCCTTTCATTTTTGCGTTATTGTTTGTCGGTCGATCCGGCATCTCTTATATACGGGAAAGCGTTCTTTTTCTCCAACGCTGACGCTTTATGCCGCTGTCTTCAGTTCTTCTGTATACGGAGCAAGTAGCTCGGTCTCAGCATAAGGAATGTCCCAAATAGTAAGTTGCCCTGGATACTCCTCTGTGTTTGTTTTGCTTTTCTCGATCTCACGCAGTTCAGCTTCCATTACGGCCAGGCTTTCTTCAGCAATAGCAAGGGCATCCATTATATCGGATTCTCTGGAAAAGTATTCGGGCGGAGTGTACGCCACCAGGTTATCTCTGGAGAACCGACAACCCATAAAGCAATATGCGGTAATTCCGTAGTTCCCTGTGGAGATATCCTCTAATCTGCTCCGCAGATCTTCAATTCTCCATTTTAGTTGCAATTCTAGTGATGGGTAGCTATGGTCTTCGTAATAGGTGCCTTCTATCGCCAGATTAGAATAGTAACCCATTGATGTTAACCTCCTCTCGAATATAGTCTTTTGTCAGTTGGTCTTTAGATATGAACAAACCTGCTCGTAGTAATCAACGACGGACGCATTACTGTATTTTTCGGCATCGCGCTCAAGCCTCTGCGAGCTGTACATATAGTACGAGATAGCGGAGTCATCATCAGGAGACATGTAGCTGCCAAACTCATCTTCGTATATCCCAGCGGTATCAAGAACCAGAAGATTGGCGTACTTTGCAGTATCATCGTTGTCTCTGATGGCCTGAAGGAGGTTCACCTGATAGTGTTGGTATCTGTGATAAATCTCATGGCAAAGAACCTGTATCACGGAGTAGCCACCCGCTTCGGAATCAACAACATAGTTATACGAAAGAGTAACCACATCTTTTTCGCTATCGTACTGCCCAAGTAAACCTTCTTCCAAGTAGGCTAGCTCTAATGCTGGAGCGGAGTCCTGCATTCCCAGGTATCTGCACTCAATACGAATTATGGTCTCCAACACCTCGATCTTTTCTTCAAGAGGCAGAGATCCCCATCCTCCATCGGGGTCAATCTTTGCTACGGTTGCAATGTTGGCGGAAAGAGAGTTCTCGTAGTCTGGAATGTCGTTATAAGATTCTGACAGGCTATACGCGATATCACTGTAGCTGATTGTATAGTGTGAGGCAATCAAGACCTTTCCGCAAATACAAGCGCCTAACAGCACCAGACAACAGATAACTCGAGATGCACGGGCGGCTTTTATAACGAACACTCCACGTCTGATGCGAATACGCTTAGCCTGGTTCACCTTTTTTGCAGCCCAAATGAGTCCGATGGCAACCGAAACGAAGCATCCGACAATAATCATGATTCGGATTGCCAATGAATATCGCCACATGCTAATTGCTTCGTATGCCAGCACAGGCATCAAGGTTCCGCTTATCAGGCTGCTCCAGTTTCTCTCCAGTTCCCATGAAAGAACAAGACTGGCTAGGGCAAGGATGGCAACAATAATCACCAATACCCAAATACGGTTCCCATATACAGAGAATGTAGCGAAGCGTTTCGCATAAATAAACACAAGTGCTATTTCTATCATGGCGAACAAGCGAACAAATCGCTCGAACGGAATTCTGTTTTGCACGATCCCTTCCTGCCTGTTTTTTCCTTCCATTACTCTCACTCCTTTCTCACTCTTATGAATTCTCAGAAGACACTGAAGAAGACCGATACAACGTCAAGCCCAATAAGCAGCCAAATGATGACCTTTGAAATCATCGTAATGGAGAAAACAAAGAAGCATGCGTATCCTGGCAAACCGGCACGGAAGAGCTTTTGACGGCGATTTTTGTTGGTGAGCCATTTTCTTGCTACTTCGCCGATGCTGTCAATTCCGCACGCTGCGCTTAACGCTGATTCACCATCAAGTCCCGATGCCGGCAACAGGTTTATACCAGCAAGGAGTACATTGACATTTGCGACGGAGAACATAGTGAGCGACCACTGATAAGGCTGCATAGCCAAAAGGAGACAAACCCCTGCGATAAGAAGATTGACTTCAACCCCAGCCAACGCAAACTGAATCTTTTCCGCTTTCGTTGCATCTTTCTTATCCTCGTGAGCAACATATGCCCCAAGCGGGATAATACCTAGAAGAAGGATTCCGGTATCGCTGATATTGTACCCATACGCCAGTCCTGCAATAAGATGTCCCAACTCGTGAAGTGCAAGGGATAAGGCTATGAGGCCATAATATAGCCACCAATTAAAGTTGTACCCGCTTTCTTCGCCTTCTGATGTCGTTACATATATGCCTATTGCGAAGATGAGAATGGCTACAGCGGGAAGAGCGGCGTTTAGTGCTTTGAAAACCAGCCTTCCGGCTTGCAGTCTATTGCCAATAGAAAACAGAATAAAGCGGTTAAAGAGGCCGTCATCTTGAACAAATCTGGAAGTCCGAACCAGTCCTTGTCGCTTCAGCTTGGGAAGTATCCGGCGTCCATTGTCCGGCAGATCCAAAGGGCGAGTACCATCTGCCTTCAGGAGGGCATCCCATAGTCTGCGGCTGATTTCAAATTTCTCCCCATCAGCGCTTTCAATGAAATAGTGGGTGGCACCGGAATCTTCGTGCTGGAAGGTTCCGATAGACACGCCCTCTTTAAGGACCGGATACATCGCGGATCACCTCTTTACGACGTTTTAATTGTTGCCTTTCCACCGGCGTTAGTAACATCCTTGGCAAATTTCACAGCTTCGCTTTTGGTGCTAAAAGCGATATCAACCGGGAACTGAGCCAGCCTTTTCGCAGCCTTTCCAAGGCTTTCGTCCGTTGCAGCTGCGATTACCTCCGCGATACTTGCAATATGGTTTGGACCTTCGGTGATAATCACATGATATTTTTTCTTTGCCTCCTGCTTCTTCCGCTCTGCCTCTTCCTCAGCTTCGAGTTTGGCTATTTTTGCGTCAATTCGCGAAACAAGGCTGTCGATATCCATGGGACCATCAGACCGCGCTTCTTCAAAGAAAGGGAAACCTGTGGGAACTGCAGGAGTTTTCCTTTCAGCGGAAAACTCCATCTGCTTCTTCTTGATTCCCTTGACCATAGCTTCGAAATCAAGCGATTTGAACGGTCTCCCGCTTGCGGTGGGCTTATACTGAGGGGCTTTCCATTTGGAGTTATCGTACATCTCATCGTAGAAAGGAAGATGAGCAATGAACTTATACTGACTGTCCACCATAACCAGTGCAGTGCCGGTGGGCATTGCAGCCAACTGCGATGCCGTAATCAACTGTTCCTTGATGATATGACCGCTGTTCTCAATCTGCTTCTCTCCGCAACGCTGAGCCCACTCAGTGAGGGTTTCCCAGCTGTTGGTAGAAAAGCCAATCGTGATACCGATGCAGGAGTTGATAATTTCTGCTTTACTTTTCCCGTAAATATCTACCAATTGTGAGGCTCCACTCTGCAGCACGAGCATACACCGTATATTTCGACTTCTTGATGCAACGAGGAGATTGGGCAGTTGGGAAATTGCACGGCCGACGGATCCTAATTCCTCTAGGATAATGTTCACGCGGTTGGGCAACTTGCCACCCATTTCTTGGGCTACTCTAATAAGGTGCTGAGAAACCTGAGAAACGAGCAGACCTGCAAGCGCCGAATAGACGTCCGTTTCATCCGGGGTTATGACTGTCAGAATGAAGGGACGGTTTACATCGATATCCATAATGTTCAGCGTATCGTCACTGAGCATTTCCATAAGGCCCTTGCTGCGGCTGAAGACTTCGAGACCGGAGGCGGCCACACTGTGAATGGAAGCCCTCGTCTCGTTAGGAGCGGTAACATAGGTTGCGAGGTTACGTTTGGCCAGCGAATCAAGCGGAAGCTGCTCGTAAAACTCTTTCAGGATGGTGTTACCGAGGCCGCCAAAGCGAATCTCAGATTGCTCCATCATAACCGCAACGCTGTCAAGATTGATGGCTTCCTTTCCGGCGGTCTCAAACAGCCCATAAGTCAATCCTTTTGCGTAATTCACAGAGGAGTCCGTCCAGAACTTGTCGGAATGACCGTCATAGGGATAAACACCATTCCAAAGCTCACTGAGCATAGAGCTTGCGATATCGTTATCATCGGGATCTTTGGAGCAAAAGAGGCGATACGGAGTACTCAGCGGGTTCCACTTGGTAGGGCTCTTGCGAGGGTTACGGAAGTCAACGCAAAAGACCTGATAGTGTTTAGGAATGTAGTAGGCGTTCTTTTTATAGCCCTCGCCTTTGGGGTCGAGCATAATGAGGCTTTCCCCTTTTTTGAGGATCTCTCGCATATACGGAAGGCTGCAGCACTGGCTTTTGCCCTTGCCGGTACGGCCGATCACAGCGATGTGCGACTCACTGTCATCAGAGTACTTTCTACCGTTTTCGACATACACCACCGGGCCGGCGCCGTTCACCGGGTCCGTGGTTTCGTGAAACCTGCGTTTGATTTCGTTTACGGTATTCCAACGCTCACTTCTGCTCATTTCACTTCGCTCCTCTCTGCATCATTGTGCCAACGGGTAATCATAGATTTCAGGCTGCTTTCGTCAACGGTGGGAGTGAAACCCGAAAAGTCGGCAAAATGGACAAGCGCATCGGCAGTGGTAATTGCGTCCTTAACACTTGCAATACAGAACTCCGAAACCATATCTGCAAGCACGGCGCGGAATACATTTTCATGCTTGATCTCAATGCCATGCTCCTCAACCGTCTTGATAATCAAAGCGCAGATATCTTCCTTGGTATAAGGTTCGACTTCAAGACGCTTGATGTTATCAACGGTTTCGCACAGCTTTTCCAGGAGCTTTTCTTCGTTCCTGTTGGGAGCCGTATGGACAAAGAAGATAACGCATGCGTACTCGCACACTCTCTTGCAGTTCTTCATGAACTCGGAAAGCTGAGTCTCACCGAGGTGAGCAGAGATACCGCTGATATCCATGCCGATAATATTGCAGTATTCGTTTGTATACACAGCGGCGGAGTCGATTGCGGCGAATGCCTGCTTGAGCTGCTGAAGAGAACCATCAAAGGCGATTTCGATATAGTCATCGAGGCCGCTGGTGAAGCTCAGGACGCCTGCTTCCTTGTACTTGTCGGTCATGTATTCGACCAGAGTCGTCCTGCCGTAGCCGGAGTCAAGAGGAATGATATAGTGCTTCGGGCGAAGGCCACACCTCTTATACATATGGGCATTATTGCATGTACTCTCGATCTCTTTACAGGGGGTTTCAAGCCCAATGGGCTTAGTGATGTCATAGTGTTTCATATCGTGCCTCCATTCACCATTCGGAAATAGGATCGCCAACCTTGTCCACAAGGCCATATTTGAGAGCTTCTTCTGCGCTCATGATGTTGTCGCGCTCGGTATCATTCTCAATCTTCTCGGAAGACTGTCCAGTACAATCAGAGAAAATCTTGTTGAGTTTGGCTCTCGTTTTGAGGATATGTTCGGCATGAATACGAATATCTGTGGCCTGACCGCTTGTTCCGCCAAGCGGCTGATGGATAAGAACCTCCGCATTCGGCTGGCACCAACGCTTACCCTTTGTTCCAGCGGCGGCCAGAAGAAAGGCTCCCATACTTGCCGCCATACCGCAAGCGACAGTAACAACATCGCATTTCAATGCCTTCACGGTATCGTAGATGCTGAAACCGGCGGAGACAGATCCTCCAGGACTCTGAATGTAGATGATGATGTCATCTTCCGAGTCTCTGGCAAGACACCTGAGGGCGGAGTTCATTACTGTGGCTACATCTTCGTCGATTTCACCGGTGAGAGAAATGGAGCGATGGGCGAAGTCGATGTCCAAAGGCGCCAGCATCATGTCCTGGCCGTTGAGATTAACGGCCTTCTTCATCAGATAGTTCATACAATCAAACCTCCCTTATTCTTGCTCACACCCGTTAAGAACCGAGATTCTTGTTCGGTCACCTGGTCCATAAGGATAATCTCCTTTTCGGTGACATAGATTTTCTTCTTTGCCGTAATGATCAGAGAATTGGGCGACTCCTCAATGACCAAGCCCTTCAGATCCACGTTCCCGATGCTCATGATTCCTTCATAATTCTTCATCGTTTTCATCCTTTCTGTCTTGTTGTCTCTGAATACGGAGACATCGAGCAAATCTCCACAACAAAGCATTGTTTGTTTTTGCTTACATCCATCAATACGGAGGATTACGAAAAATCTCCAAAAGAAAAGAAGAGAGCGTGGTTGCTCTCTTCCTCTCAGTTTCAGACAAAGTGGACAAGAAACACAAAGAAATCCTGGAATGGATCGAAATCTAATTAAGTAGCATCCTCCTAGTTTCCCCACAGGGCGTTCCCGCCTGTGTGCCCGACAGAATGATCATCTTGTGATACCAGGTCAAAACTACCTGTTTCAGGATTGTGCTGCCATGTGAAACCCTCAGGCGTATATCCCTGCGGGGAATCCATTCTTTCCATTGCTCCAAAAGTTATGCCCTGCAGTTTTTCGGGACTATCATACATATGATCCTGAAAATCCTCTCTGCAGGCGCTGAACTGCTGGTGAAGGCTCATATCGTTCGCAGCACTTCCAAGTTCAACGTGGTGCTTGCTATCAAAATCAGGGAAAACCCCCTCGACAGATAGCCCATCGGTAAGTTCCGCTGTTCTTCTTTCAAACGAGACGCCGTTTTCAGATTCAAGGCCATCGAGAGCTATATTGCGGGTGGTTATTGGAATGGGGTTGCCTGGAACGAATTCATCTCCATCGTAATGCCGCTCAATATAATCGGCGGCTTTGTCAAAGCCATAAGAGCGAGCATAATCTGCTGCTTTTTCTGCTTCGGATTGAATACCACTGTCACCGAATGCTGACGCCAACGAAAGGTCTGGAGTAGCTCCAGCGCCGATGCTTTCAGCCGTGTCAATGTTGATATCATCCGTTCCTACGGGATCAAAATCAGTCCAATCACTCGTCTCTGGCACATCAATCCCATCAGTTTCAGAAAATTCTGTTGATGTGTTATTGAATTCATTCATTGCCGTTTCCTTCCTTCCCGTGATTATTCATATCTGTCAAAAGCTTTTTGACGGTCTGCACCCCAAATGAGATACCGTTCTCCACAGAGCATTTTCTTAAGAGATGTACGGCTATGCAGCTGCACTTTTTCCTGAACATAGCCGCATTCTCAGTATTAATCCGAAATGATAAAACAGACGGGATGCGGATAATGTGTGCGGCAACCTCTTCCGGAGTGCTCAGTTTAAGCTGCCGCTCAGCAAATATCTGTTCTGCAAACATATTTGCTTCTTCCCGAACAGCAACTGAGCAATGGTTACACCCTGCCTTTTCGCAGAAGGCGAACGGGCAATAATCCTTGCCATGGGCAGTCAAATACTTTGTGTGTGTTTTGACTATTTGCTCATCTGAAACATGCTTCAGATGTTCTTTGTCGGACGAGTAATCCATTCTGGCGGGCAGAGCCGATCTAAGGAAACGATTTTTAAGCACGAATTCACCGGCGGACATCAGAGGAAGCACATCACAGAGGTTGTTATCCGCTCCGATATGTTCTCTCAGCATTTCTGCCTCCTTGCCGCTTAGCCGGAAAGAGATAATACTGTCAACATTATCGAGCATTCGCCCGCCAACACGCGAAGGGGATTGATCTGAAAAGATGACGCCGACTCCGTATGCCCTAATCTCAGTAATGACGTTGATCATTAACTGTGTCATAGTGCTGTTCAGAGCTTTTTCCTCTTGTGTTGCACCCTCTCCCTGATCCAGCAAAGCGTGAGCTTCGTCGATCAAAACGATATTTCTAAGCCGGTGATCGCTCTGTCTTGTGGATTTCAAATAGGCAAGTATGCTGATGAGAGTCAAAGCTGAAACTAACGATTTTTGCTCTGGCTCAAGACTTCCCATTTCGAGAACTGCGCATCCGGTCAAAAGATCCTCCACAGACGTAGAATGTATCGTATTAAACGTGCGAGGGCATCTCTCTATCAGACTTTGAAGCCTGAAAGCGCCTCCGGACATCATATTTCCTTTTACCTCATTGCTGTAACTGGATTTGGAAATAACACGCTTAAAGACTCGAACAAAGTCAGACATATCAAAAATGGAGACATTGCCGTCTTCACTCGTACTTACGTCTGTCCAGCCGTTCAGAGTATATGCCTCCGCAATCGCCTTTTCAAAAAGCGCTGGCAAAGGATCGGGCAAAGAAAAAGCGGCCTTAAACGCAGACAACAAACTGCTTCTGTATTCACCGAGAGGCACATCCTTTGGAACATAAAATGGGTTGATAAGCAATGGAACCTGTCTCTTATACACATCTGACGCTGCCGACGA
>ERZ1026921.991-NODE-991-length-11246-cov-3.800107_pt1 | contig 11246 bp, 6 predicted proteins | sample MGYA00519571_ERZ1026921 | MGnify/ENA primary metagenome ERZ1026921 (study PRJEB26926, sample SAMN06164877) | human gut metagenome | biome: ENVO:00009003; feature: ENVO:2100002; material: ENVO:00002003 | host: Homo sapiens | place: USA | collected 2012 ... | reverse complement strand
GAGATGTGTATAAGAGACAGACATTTTTTCTAATAAAATTCCTTTGATATTAAAATCCGAATAATGATTTTATGGCGGATTTTATTGAATTTAGTAAATTTCGATTTCTTGTGAATAAAGATGTATTGGCGTATCCCATTCTCCATCCGAAATATTCTGCGTTTCGAGTGGAAATTCCTTCAATTCCAATATGCGCATTAGCATTTCGGTTTGAACTCGATTCTTTTATCGAAGTTGATATCTGATAAGTATCAAAGGCTACCCTCGCTTCCTTCCAAGAAATGCCATTTATTCCGGCCACATATCCAGCTGCAATGTTCCCAACATCTCTTGCAGATGTATATATTGCTTGTCCGTTTTTTGTTTTGCCTATTGGCATTCCTCGGTAAATATTTAATGAATTATCGGCCACACTAGTGCCATTTGTTTTCTTAAAATCATATCTTTCATTATTCCCGGCATTCGCTATATAATTATCCAATGTTGGTGGATTATTCATCATATCCGCAAGGAACTCTTGCCCACTGGTGTCGCCGGGATCAATAGTGCCTCCCCATTGTCCGCTATCACTATTGTAGAACGAAGTCATAGAGGTAGTAACACCAATTGACTCTCCTTTCACAGTATAATTACCGTCCTTATCCTGTGAATACACATAAATATTTCTGTCCTTGTCATTCAAATCACCGCCGAGAACCTCATACTTGCCGTCGTCCGCACGTTTTACCATTGTACTGTTTCCGGTGGGATCGATTGCGTTCACCGGGTTACAGGCGCAGTAGGCGAAAGGAGACAGCCAGGGAGTGTCGATGGCTTTCTTGTCGGGTGTGGAAAAACGGCCCAGCGGGGCGCGGTACATGCGCGCCTCGAAGTTGTACAGGCCCAGGCCGAACTGCGTTATCCTCTCCTTGCCTCCATACAGGAAACGGTTCTTGATGAAGCTTGGATATGTGTCAGCCATTGCCCAGTCCCATTCCAACCACGGCTCGCCGTATGGGTAATAGTCCATCGGCTGACCTCTATTCGCTTCTGTCTCAATATATCTATGAGAACACATGACTCTACACATTAATACTCGATATTATATAAACCTTAATCAACTATATATTTGGCTTCGATTTGATTTATCAAGTCCTCATACGAATACTTTTTAAAGTATGATGACCTCCAAATCAAATCATCTTTGACAATGCGTAGGTATTCCCCTTTTATAAGAAACTGATCCAATGTCAGGTCCGTAATATTTGGAATATAAATAGTCATGTCGGATACGTTTCCTATATCCAAACCGTCAGCGAAGGGATAGATTTTGTATTCTGTCACTCCTAAATATTGTCCCCATGAATTATTTGGGCTATTTTTTATGGGGCAGATATAAAATGGTATGTAGTGGGATAACCAAGACACAGACTTCTTGTTTATTGTTATTACGGCTTTACCACCAATGATGGAATCGCATATTGTTCTCTTACCTTTAATAAAAGAAGATATTATAAGATTACGGGATACATTGGGTAGCTCAAAATGAATGGTAATATTTGAATAGACATCACGCTTTCTGAGTGTATCAGCTGTTATACGAATATCTTTTAGAGCAGTTATCGCAGATCCCGATATGGAATTAATCTCATAAAAGTTATCAGAGTATTTTTCGATGCGACATATCGCCAATTGGCGTTGCATTGTATCTCCAAGTAAGAAATCACACTCATCATATATCAATAATGAGTCATTCTTGATTTGGATAATATCTCCGAACCACTCATCATCAGAGTAGTAATATCCATCTATATTCTCAATCGAATTTTGAGAATACAATGGACTTGTTGATATAATGGAAAGCATTAAAAATACCACCATAAAAATTAGGTTGATCAACTTCATTTCTTGCTTATTTTTAATTTGTTGTTAATTAATCATTTCTTTTTTAACCTTGTCATCATATTATGAATTTCACGATAACTGGGAGTCCCATCTGAGTTAAAAAGTGAACCGACATAGTTAATGTCAATATCAGAAACTTTTGATCTCCGAACAGGCATGCTGGAGGGGCTTACAGAATATTGTATCTGATATGCTTCAACTTCGTTTCCAGCTATATTTTGGTCTCTTTTCCCCTCTGCACTGAATATTCCTGCATTGAGTAAATTTCCATTACGCGAAAATCTTAATCCTCCGCTATTAATACTTTGACGAACATGAGCCATTTCATGACAGGTCAAGGCATCCTGAGATGTCTCAATAATTACCTTTCCGTGTTCTCCTTTTCGTACCATATGCGCTCCATCACCATTGACTTCGCTTAATACATATATATGAGGATCATTACCTAATAACTCTATATCGGACTTGCTCATTTCCAAAAATCCAATTTGGTCGGTCAAATCTGCTATTTTACTATTATATTTATCTATGGCCTTTTGAGACAGATCTGCTCTCTTTAGCTTTTCATTCAATTTTGCGACTTCATCGTTACACGACTTGATGCGACTGTCAATTCGATTACTTAACGCTTGTGCCTCCTTAGGATCTTCCCATATCATACCTGTCGGATCAATAAAGTTCACCGGGTTGCAGGCGCAGTAGGCGAAGGGGGACAGCCAGGGAGTGTCGATGGCTTTCTTGTCGGGAGTGGAGAAACGGCCCAGCGGGGCGCGGTACATGCGCGCCTCGAAGTTGTACAGGCCCAGGCCGAACTGCGTGATGCGCTCCTTGCCTCCGTACAGGAAACGGTTCTTTATCATGTACGAGTTCGTGTCGGCACGTGCCCAGTCCCATTCCTGCCACGGCTCGCCGTAGGGATAATAGTCCATCGGCTGACCGCCGAGACCTGTCTCGTCTATCACCCTGACCACGTTGCCCTGGTAGTCCGTCAGGTAATAGTGCGGTTTGCCGTCGGCATCGAAGTAACCTCCCTCGAACCGCGACATCTCCAGTGTCCCGTTCACAGCCATGTGTCCGTCGCCGTCATAGAGCACATATCTGTCCGACATATCGCCCTTGACATCCTTGCCGCTGCCGTCGGGGGTAGAGTATTCCGCACTCAACAGATTGCCGAATCCGTCCCGGCGGTATTTCACCGAGCAGCCGCCGACCGTGACTTCGGTCAGATAGCCGTTGTTGTCGTATTGCGCGTCCTTCACCCCTCTGGAAGTATCGCCTGTAAGACGTCCGGATACGTCATACCCGACTTTGTGGCAGATGGCAAACCTGTCGTCGAATACATCTGTCAGACTCGCCGAGAGTTCATCCCGGCTGTCGTACAGTTCCGTTATGCCCGATACACGGCTGCCTCCGAAGCTCGCATCCAATGTCCATGGAGAATAAGCAGTGTATCCTGTAAGCCGGTTTCCGGTGTACGTGGCCTCGATGTCATCGAGCCATCCGAACGTAAGCTTCCCCGAGGGATGACGGTCTATGGCGCCTTTTCGCTGAATCTTCTTTACGTTTCCCCTTATGTCGTACTCGAAGCTGACGGACCTGTCGAACTTCACTCCCTGGTTCGCCCCCGTGGCCTGGTCGTTGCCCGGAAGTTCGGAATATGCGGCATCTATAAGGAATCCGTTCGGGTCATATTCGTAGTCGTAGGCATGCTTCTGCCATTCCTTCCGGCTCACGAAGCCGTTGTAGCGCGGATGCGCGGCCTTGGTGTCGGCATAATAAAGCCGCTCGATATAATCGTTCTTGTGTGCCGACCCTTTCAGTTCGGTCTCGGCCTTAAGTTGCCAGCCGTGTATGTCGTAGGTGATCTTCTTCCGCGACGGACCCATTACCACTGCCTCCAGAAGTCCTGTCGGGCCGTATTCGTATTTTATGGTCGCGCTGTCGGTATGCGCCACGCGACCATTGACACGCTCCTCTTTTACAAGCATGCCTGTCTTGCGTCCGCATTCATCATATTCGTAATGCACTTCACGATATGGTAACATGCCACCGTACGATATGTGTACATCAGACACAGACAGATCATAATTGTAATATGTCGTCCTTCTTCCGAGATTGAAACCCTGCGCCACTCTCTGACACTCCAGACCCATACGGTTGTAATAGTAGGCCTCGTATGCCGATCCTGTGCATTGGCCCGTGAGTCTTCCGACAGAACCGCCAAGTTCAATATCCTTGGATTGAAACCCATAATTTTTTAATCCTGCGACCCCTATGAAATCATAATTGTCGTAGTACCGGGCAGTCACGACATCGGCCTGCGCGAGGTTTCCCGTCGGTGTCGGCAATATTGAATAACCTCTGACAGATCCATCCGCACCCTTGAAAGTCGCCGTACGGCACACGTTGCCATACAATGATGCCGCACTGTCCGTGATCTTCGCGTCAAGAACAAGCACCTCGCGTCCGCAACCGTCGTAGAAGAACAGCCTCCACACTCCGTCGGCATGGTCGCGCGAATGCATCGCCACCATCCTGTCCGCTGGATCGTAGACCATCTTTTCCTCAGCCATGCCCGGTGACTTCCTCGATATGCATCGTCCGTAGTCATCGTAGTCGAACCAATAGGCCAGTTCCTTCATCGTCACCGACGAACGCGAACCTCCCGCCTCGGCCCCGGGAGGCAGGATATATCTGAGGTCGCCGTAATCGTCGTAGACGTATGCAGTGACACCCTCTCCGTGTCTTTCAGCCACTTTCAGCCCGCGCATGTCGGTGAACGTCTCTGTCACGATGCCGTCCTCGTCCACGGTTCGCTCTATCCTGAGAGTGCCTGCCGTTCCCGGACCGTTCTGTCTTAAGCCGTCCTCAAGTATGCGGTACGACATGCAGAAACGCTCACCGCCTGTGTTTGAGTTGGTCCAAATCCTTGACGTCACGCTCTTACCTTCCGACTGCCATGGGTCGCCGGCCTTGGTCGTGGCCAATACGAGGTTTCTGGGCGAGGCCTCGTATGTTGTCGAGGAGTATGGGTGGCTCGTACCATAGCGGGATGCGGTCGCGGACTTGACCTCCGATTCCGTCGGAAGCAGACCTGAAACCGGAGCCGGAGCCCATACCCTATAAGGGCGTCCCATGCGGTCGTATTCGGTCAGTACGGCCGACGCGCCTGAGGGCTGCATAATTACATCCAGTGAACCGCGCCCCAGACCGTCGAAGATGCTTATTGATCTTCTGGTTTTCGAAAGTCCAAGATGCTTTGCCGTGGTAACGCAATTTATGGCGTCCTGTCCGGTGGAATGAATGGAATATGTGTGGGTGGTAAGCAGCCTTCCACCTAATGAGACTGAATACAATCTTCCATCTTTGTCGTAGGTATATTCCTCTTTAAGTCCGGATGGGTCGGTAAGCGACTTGACTCCGACAAGAGGTACCCATTCGGCTCGGGATGTAAGAAGATTGCCCGTCTTCTGTGCGATGGGATACAATCCGTCATTGTCCCATGTCCATTCGGTCTTTAATCTTGCCGGGTCCATGACCGATGCGAGGGTTCCGTTGACGTTCCAGGCATATTTTTTCAGCGTGCGCCATGCCGAGAGGGTTGTGCCCCGTCGTGAAAGTATGCTTTGCGGACGGAACAGGGACGGGGACGAAGTACCCACTCGCGTATAGTCGGCGCGCGTTTCCCACGAGCAGTCTCCGTAACGTTCCTTCACACCTGTCACCACACCAACGACATTGGCGTTCTTCATGGCAGCTGCGATAGCCTGTGACTGTCCTTCGGTATAGCTATATTCTGTTGTGAACCTGTTGTGGCTTCCGCACGAGATTGTTTTGGCACTTGTCAGGCCGGTACCGCTCACATATTCGTATGCCTCGCAGTCCCGGATGGAGTCGCCATCGGCGGTGTAGGTGGTGACAATACGCTCGTCAAGGCGGATAACCATCCCGTCTATGCTGTACGGATGGACATCGTATATCTGGCCCTCGCTGTAGCCGTATTTTCCATAACCCGGGGCACTCAGATAGAGTTTCTCGTCGAAATCAGGAGCCGTCTGGACGCCGAATCCCTGTATTTCCTTGCGTTTTATCAGACAACTCGAGAAACATCCGGTTTCGGATGCGCCGGAATACACATTCTCTACTTTTTCAACAAGACTGTAACTGCCGTCCAGACCTGAATAAGTGAGCGTTTCTATTTCAAATACACTGGGGGTAAATACGGTAGTAAGTAAATAAGGCGCCGCGCCATGCTTCGGAACGAGATTGATTTCATTAGGTTCGGGCTTGTCGAACCTATGTACGGTTTTCCCTTCGGGATATATCTCGGTCACTTCGGAGTACCATATCGGATCGTCACCGAACCTATAGTCGGAAATGGATGAATGGAGATTGGCGGATACAAGTCCGTGATGAATGTAATCCGGCACATGCACTTCCGACCCTTGTCCACTCTGGGGAGGCATTGCCGTATATATGCTTTGGGTCAGGAATGTCGAAGCCAACGGAAGTACATCGGCGTTAGCGAGTCCGTTGCCGTCCGTGCCGTAACGGTATTCAACGCATTGAGGCTCCGTGTCGTCGGGACCGTCTGACAAGGTCGTGGAGGCCAGTCTTAATCCGCCGCCGTAAGATAAATCGGGGTCTCCGGAGACATGAATACTTGGATCGTCAACGAATTTTTCAGATTGAAACCGGTGGGGCTCATATTCAAAAGTCAGTCTTCCGCCAGTCGGATATGTTACGCCCGTCAATATACGGGCTTTCATATACTGTTCGGAAGGAGACCTGTCCGAACCGGGTATCGTTATATTCTGAGGCTGGTATTCGAATCCCCTCAGATTCATTTCCGGAGCCGAGGTTTGGCCATAGGCCTTGCGATTGTAATATCCCCAGTAATCCTGACTGTCATTGGCGGAAAACGTCTCCGGATTGTATTCGAACGTCCATTTCTCGCCACCCGAAAACGATACCGCGTCAAGCATCGTGTGGCGGTACGGCGATGCTCCGTATGTAAACGAGACTGTCTTGATTTCCTTGCCCGTATGATCCTTGACATGAATCTTATTCAGTGTCGTCGGGTTCTTGCCGCCATTGTATGAGAACGACACCGCTCCCCCGGGGAATATGATTCCGGTCAGATTAAGGCTGCTGGCCGGAGGACTCTGCCGGATGTTTCGGTCTCCGTTCCATTGCGAATAGTCGCACTGGGTCGAGGGTGAGTTCGGATAGAATGCGTCATACGAATGGTAAGCGCCGCCTGTGAAGGCGCCATGCGCCCCGAAGGTCCATCCGAATGTTACAGTACGTCCCGATGCAAGTTTTATCGACGTAAGTCCCCATTCAATCGGATCTTCTGTCATCCATTTCGCCCCAATTTCCGAATACGTCCATATGTTGCCCGTCGGGTCGGTGACCGTGATCGACGACAGGTCGGAGGCGGCTTTGACCTTATATTCCTCATGGCCCGGTGTCATGATTACTCCGTCTTCAAGAATGCCATTGAAGGATATGCCTGCGAGGTTTATGGTAAAGATATCCCGTTCCGCGTCAAGACCTGGGGACTTGCCTAAAAAGGACTTGTTGACCATGCACCTGTGCGCCGTCGCGTGGTCTATATCGGAAGGGCTACGGTCGCCGACAAATTCGTATTTGCCGTCGGGACGTCCGAGCACGGTACGCGTCACGCGTAGAGAGGGAGTGAATGTCCAGCCATAGCCGACGGGATACGGGTCATCGTCCACGCGTATGCCGTTGGAACGGTAACGGAGTTCCAACGGGATGGAGAGGTCTTCGGCCTGAATGGTGTAAAGAGGAATACTGAGGTTGGCTGCGCCGGTGGCAAGGTCGGGCGTCGGCATCCTGACCTCGTTGAACTTATACGCCTGCGGTGCCTGCGGCCATACATCCTGCTCGGGCTGAGTCACGGGACTTGCCGCCCCCAGGCCCTCCGCGTTCATCAGAACGAGGGCCCAGATAAATATGATACGCAATATGGAATACAAGCGTTCCATGGCCGGCGCAAATGAATGGTGCGTAGGTTGGTTAGTTGCCTCAAATTTACGCTTTTATTTTCAATTTTGCAAGAAAAAAGAGGAAAGTGGAGACAAAATGACAGAAATTGACAAGCAACTAACAACAATTGACAGAAACGAGATAAGTAGAACCCACCCCAAATAATAATGAAAAAAGGTGTGACGGAAACTGCGTTCCGACACACCCCGGTAGTGATTAACCTTCAACCCTTTGTATCCCTGGTGTATTTTATAGTTTGTGAAGTTGAGAAAGTCATCAGGAGTAGTTTATAAAGTTAAAAAAGTTAAGATGATAGTGCAGACATTCGCAAACTGAGGTATTCTCTTAACTTTATAAACTTTTTCAACTCTTTCAACTTTAATTTTCGCATGCGAAAATTACTTGTATTCGCTCAGCATGCTCTGCAGACGCTTGCGGGCGAAGAAGATGCGGCTCTTGACCGTGCCCAAAGGCAGACCCATCTTTTCGGCTATCTCGCCATACTTGTAACTGGCGATGTACATGGAGAAGGGCACGCGATATTCCTGATTGAAAGCGCCGATGGCCTTGGAAATCTCCTTGACGGCGTACGAGCCCTCGGGCGTGGTCAGTCCGGACTCCTGCGAGACATTGAGATGATACAGATCCTCGGTGGTGTCCACTATTGTCGCGCTACGCGTCTGGCGACGGTAGTTGTTGATGAAGATGTTGCGCATGATGGTGAACACCCATCCCTTGAAGTTGACGTTGTCAACGTATTTGGACTGATTGTCTAAAACCTTGAGCGTAGTGTCCTGAACCAGATCCTGTGCGGTGTCTCGATTGGCTGTGAGACGGCAGGCGAAGTTGAACAGATTTCCCTGCAGTCCTACCAGCTTATCCCGTAATGATAAATTGTCAGCCATAGTGGATCGTTTTTAAGATTATACTCCTTAAACAATAATGCCGGGCATTTTGTTTCACATTCTTTATTAAAAATTTTAACATATACCTATCGGTCCAATAATATCCCGATTCATATATTATTCATCAACCCGTACCGGCTCAAAATTTGTTTAAAAGTCACAGATTTAGTAATTTTGCAGAGATTATGATAACAGCATCAGCGAAAAAGAGAGAGAATATAGCCGAATATCTGCTGTATATGTGGCAGATCGAGGACCTGATACGCGCCTACGGGCTTGACATAGACCGCATTCAGAAGGAAATAATCGACCGTTACGAGGGACTGACCGACGATCAGCGCCGCGACATGCGCGACTGGTACGAAAGCCTGATTGACATGATGCGTCGCGAGGGCGTGGCCGAACATGGCCACCTGCAGCTCAACAAGAATACCCTGGCCGACCTGGAGCGTCTGCACCGCCAGCTTTTGGCCGATCCGAAATTCTCGGCCTACTCCAACCAGTACTACGCCACGCTGCCGCTCATAGTCGAACTCCGCTCCAAGGCCGGAGACAACAAGAAAGACGAGATCGAGACCCTGTTCGAAGCCATGTACGGCCTGCTGATGCTGCGCATCCAGCACAAACCCGTGAGCGACGACACCCTTGCCGCATCCAAACAGATTTCGAAATTCCTCGCCCTTCTCGCCTCATACTATAAAAAGGATTACAACAACGAGCTTTTCAATCAGGATTGACCCTATGCGAATATTAGTGACAGGAAGCAATGGCCAGCTCGGTCAGTCGCTGCGGCGCGCGTTCGCCGGCGACCCCGACATCACGGCACAATACACGGACTACGACACGCTCGACATCACTGACGCCGATGCGGTGGCTGCCTATCTTGAGTCCAACCCTGCCGACCTCATCATCAACTGCGCCGCATACACGGCCGTGGACCGCGCCGAAAGCGACCCGGAAGCCGCACGCCGTCTCAACGCCTTGGCTCCAGGCATCTTAGGCAAAGCCGCCTCTAAAGCCGGTGCCAGAATAATACACGTATCAACCGACTATGTGTTTAACGGCGAGAACTTCAAGCCCTACACCGAGCTGGACGAGGCCGACCCCAAAAGCGTGTACGGCCGCACCAAACTCGAGGGCGAGTCGATGGTCAAGGCCGCAAACCATGACGCCGTCGTGATCCGCACGGCGTGGCTTTACTCCGAATTCGGCAACAACTTCGTGAAGACCATGCTCCGCCTCGGCGCCGAGCGCAAGGAAATTTCGGTAGTGGCCGACCAGATCGGAACCCCGACTTACGCCCAGGACCTGGCCGACGCCATATATGCCGTCGTGAAGAATCCGGAATGGCATCCCGGCGTGTACCATTTCACCGACGAAGGCGTCGCATCTTGGTACGACTTCGCCATGGAAATATTCCGCCTCGCCGGCAACACCGACGTGACGGTGCATCCCATCAACACCGCCCGGTATCCCACTCCCGCACGACGCCCGCACTATTCAGTGCTGGCCAAGGACAAGATCAAGTCCACTTACGGCATCGAGATACCCTACTGGCGCGACTCGCTCATTAAATGTATTGACAATCTCTGATTTCCCGAACTCATTTCATCATAATGTCTGACGAACTGACCAAAGAAATAAAGCGCCGGCGCACATTCGCCATCATCTCGCACCCCGACGCCGGCAAGACGACCCTGACCGAGAAGTTCCTGCTCTACGGAGGAGCCATCAACCTGGCAGGAAGCGTAAAGGGTAAGGCAACGGCCAGACATGCGGTATCCGACTGGATGCAGATTGAGAAAGACAGAGGTATTTCCGTTACCTCTTCCGTATTGCAGTTTGAATATGACGGTTACTGCATCAATATTCTGGATACCCCGGGACATCAGGATTTCTCTGAGGATACCTACCGTACCCTGATGGCAGCGGACTCCGCTGTTATGGTCATCGATGCTGCAAAGGGCGTTGAGGCCCAGACCATCAAGCTGTTCAAGGTCTGCACCCTGCGCCACATCCCCATCTTCACCTTCATCAACAAGATGGACCGCGAAGCCCGCGACCCCTTTGAGCTGATGGAGAACATCGAGGAGATCCTGGGCATCAAGACCTACCCCATGAACTGGCCCATCGGCTGCGGCAAGGAGTTCAAGGGCGTGTTCGACCGCAACACCCGCAAGGTGCTGGCTTTCTCCAGCGACGGCCGCGCCAACGGCGTGAAGAAGGTGGACGAGACCGAGGCCGAGCTGGGCGATCCCGCACTGGACGAGCTGCTGACCCCCTACCTGCACCAGCAGCTGGTGGACGAGATCGAGCTGCTGGACGGCGCTGCCGAGGAATTTGACCTCGACAAGGTGCTGCGCGGTGAGCTGAGCCCTGTGTTCTTTGGCTCTGCTCTGACCAACTTCGGTGTGGAGCCCTTCCTGGAAAACTTCCTGCGGC
>ERZ1026921.988-NODE-988-length-11305-cov-4.326311_pt1 | contig 11305 bp, 10 predicted proteins | sample MGYA00519571_ERZ1026921 | MGnify/ENA primary metagenome ERZ1026921 (study PRJEB26926, sample SAMN06164877) | human gut metagenome | biome: ENVO:00009003; feature: ENVO:2100002; material: ENVO:00002003 | host: Homo sapiens | place: USA | collected 2012 ... | reverse complement strand
GGAGGGCACCGTCACCGCCTACGACGGCAGCGAGCTGGCCATCCGCAACATCATCGGGTCGTTCTCGCCCGAGAAAAAAAACCGCATACTCCTTTTTGCACACTGGGATACCCGCCCCTATGCCGACAACGATGCCGACAAGAGCAAGCATCGCCAGCCCATTGCCGGTGCCGACGACGGTGCGAGCGGGGTGGGCGTGTTGCTCGAGATAGCCCGACAGGTGGGGCAGAAGCTCCCCGATGCGGGGGTCGACATTGCCTTCTTCGATGCCGAGGACTACGGAGCCCCCTATTGGAGCACGTCGAACGACGAGGATACCTGGGCCCTGGGTACACAATACTGGACCCGCCGTCCGCACAAGCCCGGCTACCGGGCCCGGTTCGGCATTCTGCTCGACATGGTGGGTGGCTCGGGTGCCCGCTTCTGCCGCGAGATGTTTTCGGAGTATTACGCCTCGGGTATCGTGAAGCAGGTGTGGGAGACGGCCCGTCGTCTGGGATACGGCGACTATTTCGTAGATGAGAAGGGAGGCTATGTGACCGACGACCATGTGTATGTGAACCGTTACGGCATACCCAGTGTCGACATCATCGCCTGCTCGCGCGAGACGGTTACGGGGTTCCCGCCCTACTGGCACACCGTAGACGACACGATGAAGAATATCGACCCCGCCACGCTGAAGGCGGTGGGGCAAACCGTACTGACGGTCATTTATGAAGAGTGATTGATAAAACTAAACTACTTATATGAAAAGTATCGACGAAATACAAGACGAGATTATAGACGAGTTTTCGGTCTTCGACGACTGGATGGATAAATACGCCTTACTCATCGACCTGGGCAACAGCCTGCCCCCGATCGAGGAGAAATACAAAACCAACGAGAATCTGATTGAAGGCTGTCAAAGCCGGGTGTGGCTGCAAGCCGACTACCGCGACGGCCGCATCTGGTTCGAGGCCGAGAGTGATGCCATCATCGTGAAGGGCATCGTGTCGCTGCTGGTGCGGGTGCTTTCGGGCCGTACCCCCGACGAGATTCTCAACGCCGACCTCTACTTTATCGATCGGATAGGGCTCACCGAGCACCTGTCGCCCACCCGCTCCAACGGGTTGGTGGCCATGGTCAAGCAGATGCGCATGTATGCCTTGGCCTTCAAAGTGAAAAACAACTAAATCATTTAATACTTAAAATCTAACATTATGTTTAAAGGACATCCTAAGGGTTTGATAGCTGCGGCACTCTCCAACATGGGCGAACGCTTCGGCTATTACATTATGAATGCCGTGCTGGTACTGTTTCTATGCTCCAAATTCGGTTTGAGCGAAGAGACTTCGGGTACCATATATTCATTCTTCTATGCCGGTATCTATCTGTTGGCGTTGGTAGGCGGTATCATTGCCGACCGTACGCAAAACTACAAAGGTACCATCAAGACCGGTTTGATTATCATGGCTGCAGGCTATGTGTTGCTGTCGATTCCTATCCTGGCTACCAGCGGAAACGTGGCATGGTTGCTCCCGCTCACCTGTTTCTCGCTCTTCCTCATTGCCTTCGGTAACGGTCTGTTCAAGGGTAACCTGCAGGCCATCGTGGGCCAGCTCTACGACGATTTCGAGGCCGAAGCTGCCAAGCAGGGCCCCGAAGCCTTGAAGGAGGCCAAGAGCAAACGCGACAGCGGATTCCAGATATTCTATGTATTTATCAACGTGGGCGGACTCATTGCCCCGTTTGTGGCTCCGTTGCTGCGCGAGTGGTGGCTGGGTGCGAACGGTATGGCCTACAATGCCCAGTTGCCGGCCCTGTGCCACCAGTTTATCAACAGCGGTGCCCAGATGAGTCAGGCCGCTCTCGATAACCTCAATGCCTTGATGGCAGCTGCCGGCGGCAACGTGACCGACCTGGCCAGCGCCTGCCAGAACTACCTCCAGATTTTCAACGAGGGTATCCACTACTCGTTCATCGCTTCGGTGGTAGCCATGCTCATCTCGTTGGTTATCTTTGTGGCTTACCAACGTCGGTTCCCCACTCCGGGCAAGAAGACCAAAGTCGAGTCACAATCCTATACCGCCGAAGAGAAGCGGGCCATGGCCAAGGAGATTCGCCAACGTATGGCCGCTCTGTTTGCCGTGTTGGGTGTGGTTATCTTCTTCTGGTTCTCGTTCCACCAGAACGGTATGTCGCTCTCGTTCTTTGCTCGCGACTTCGTAGACTCGAGTGCCGTGGCTCCCGAAATCTGGCAAGCCATCAACCCCTTCTTTGTAATTACGCTCACCCCTATTGTCATGGCGCTGTTTGCCTGGTTGACTCGCCGGGGTAAAGCCATCTCCACGCCCCGCAAGATTGCCATCGGTATGTTCATTGCCGGGTTGGCCTTCCTCTTCCTGGCCATCTTCTCGGCCATGAAAGGTTATCCTTCGGCCGACGACTTCAAGCTCCTCCCCGTGGCCGAGCAAATGGCTCGCAAGGCCCACTGGTGGGTACTGATTGTGACCTACTTCTTCCTGACGGTGGCCGAGTTGTTTATTTCTCCGTTGGGGCTGTCGTTCGTTTCGAAGGTGGCCCCCAAGCACCTGTTGGGTCTCTGCCAGGGCCTCTGGCTGGGAGCCACTGCCGCAGGTAACCTGCTGTTGTGGGTAGGTCCGCTCATGTACAACGCCTGGCCCATCTGGCAATGCTGGACGGTATTCCTGGTGGTATGTCTCATTTCGATGGGCGTAATGCTGGGTATGCTCCGGTGGTTGGAGCGGGTGGCCGAATAGTGCGCCTGTTTACGTCTAACACCTTATAAGGCAAGGCTCTCGGGAAAGTGCTCCCGGGGGCCTTGTTGTTTCATAGCTCTTTTCGCAACCGGAATTTCAGAGGCGAGAGCCCCGTCTTCTTGACGAAGAATTTGCCGAATACCGACTGGTCCGAGAAGCCCAATTGCGAGGCAATCTCCTTGATGTCGAGGTCGGTACATACCAGCATGCGGCGGGCATCGGCGCAGATGAGTTCCGAGATGAGGAATCGCACGGTGTTGCCGGTCGTCTGCTTGACTATTCGCGAGAGGTAGGTGGTCGAGATGTGCAGCTCGTCGGCATAGAAGCCGATGTCGTGGTGCTGCCTGTAATGGGCTGTCAACAGTTTGCGGAACTTGCGGAATATCTCGCCCGAGCGTTTTACGTAGACCGGCATGTGGCGGTTGCTCTGGCAGAAGGTATCGGCCGTTTGCAACAGCAGCAGGCAGCACAAGTGGCTGATGATGCCGTGGGTGTAGATTTTGAAACCCCGCAGGTCGCTCGAGAAGAGGTCGAAGGTCTGCCGCAGATAGCGACTTTTCTCGGGTTTCAACGACACGATGGGGAGGTGGTCGACCTGGATGAACTCGGCCAGTTGGCTGTATAGCAGCTGGCTGCCGGGCAGGCTGTCGAAGTCCTGTTCATGCTGTTTGAGTTGCCGTTCATGACGCACGAGTCGTTCAAGGAAGATTTGCGTCCCTACCTGCTGCAGATACCCATTTCGCTCAGTTTCGGTATCTTTATCGACTGGGGTATGAACATGTTGTTTTGGGTAGCCCCCGTCAATTTTGTGCAACAGATTGTTTATCTGCTTATTGGCTGTTGTGTGTTGGCCATGGGTATTGCCCTCGAGATGAAGGTGAATGTGGCCATGACGGCCGGCGAGTTTTTTGTGAAGGTGATAGCCCAGCGGTTGAAGCATCCCTTTGGTTTCGTGAAACTGGGATTCGACGTGACGCTGGTGCTGATAGCTTGCATCATGTCGTATCTCTTCTCGTCGACGGTTACCGGCGTAGGGCTGGGTACGGTGGTTTCGGCCTTGCTTGTGGGCCCTATTGTACATATGGTGAGCCCCTTCTACCGTGTGCTCGACCGGTGGTTGCTTTCGCCCGCAGCATAAACGAGTTCCGTAATCAGAAAATGGAGAGTTGCCGCTCGAGCAACTGAAACGATAGCCTGTGGTAAGGCGAAGGCCCGTATTGAGCAATGGCTGCTCGATGAGCTTTGGTGGGATACCCCTTGTTCGATTTCCAGTCGTACATGGAGTATTTTTCGTGCAGTTCGTTCATGTAGTCGTCGCGGTAGGTCTTGGCCAGAATCGAGGCGGCGGCGATGGCCTCGTATTTGCCGTCGCCCTTCACCACGCAGGTGTGGGCAATGCCGGGATAGGGTTTGAAGCGGTTGCCGTCGATGAGCAGATGCTGGGGGGTGACCCGCAGCTGCTCGATGGCCCGGTGCATGGCCAGGAACGAGGCGTTGAGAATGTTGATGCGGTCAATCTCCTGCGGGGTGACAATCCCCACAGCCCAAGCCAGGGCCGCCTCTTCGATGAGGGGGCGCAGGGCATAGCGCTGTTTCTCGGTCAGTTTTTTCGAGTCGTTGAGCAGTTCGTTGCGGAAGTCGGGTGGCAGCACCACGGCTGCGGCATAGACCGCCCCGGCCAGACAGCCGCGACCCGCCTCGTCGCAGCCGGCTTCGACCACTCCGCTGTTCATGTAGGGCAGCAACATATTCTCTCGGTTATTTCCCTAATTGACGGATAGCCCCGGTCTGGGGATAGAAGGTGGCGCAGGTGGGGTTCTTCTTGTCGGTGAAGAGCGACGGGTCGAGCCCGAAGATAACGCCGAACTGGGCCACCGGCACTTCGCCTTTGAACAGGGCTTTTTTGCCGTCGGTGAGAGTCACCTCGGCCTTGCCGGGAATGGCGTAGGGCACGGCATTCTTGGGCATCTTTTTCACCTCGCCCTTGTTGTCGACGGGGAGTTGTCCCTCCTCGGTAATTTGCAGGTTGAGGTATATGGGGGCGCCGCTCAGGTTATTGGAGTCGACTATGCCATAGAGGTCGGAGATGCGGAACACCACCTCGTTGGTTGCCTCAGCTACGGGGATATAGTCGATGTGCTTGACCACCGTTTCGGTTTGGGTCGTACCCATGAAGAGGGCGGTGAGGGCAGCCTCCTGCTCGTCGAGCTGTTGGATGACGAGTTTGAACGATTCGCCGTCGGCCGGCAGCTCGTCCACCTCGCCGGTAACCAGGTTCAGGCGGCTTTCGCGTATGCGGTAGAGCTGCTTGGCAGCCACCTCGGCCATCTTGGCGGTCGAGGCCGACATGAGCAGCTCTTCGGAGTATACCTTGGCATAGTCGTGGTTATCGAGGGGCGACTTCTTTTTGGCTTTAGGTTCGATGGGGACAATCGTGTCGACCACGGGTTCGGTGTTGATCGAGAGCAACAGGCCGTTTTCGTCGAGTACGATGTAGCCGTCGCTACCCGACTTGAACTGCATGAGGTATTGCTCCTCGGGGTCGGGCACTCCGTAGGGGTTGACCTTGACCGCAGTGAGGCTCCACGATTCGGAGTCCTGGGTGATGGCACCCGGTATGCCCAGATATTTCTCGGCATACTGATAGTAGGGGCCTGCCTTGCGGATGGTCTTTGTGGCTACGACCTCGAGGTCGAGGTGAGTTTGCGGCAAAGAGAATATGAGTCCGTACTCGTTATGTTTGTCGGCGGTGAGTCTTTTCGTCTCCTGAGCCAATCCTATGCTGGTCGTGAAGAGCAGGCAGAGGGATAAGAGGGCGTATTTCATAGAGCTTTGTATTGTTTTGCTGTTGGTTTACATTCGGGAGAACTCGGAGTAGGGAGCCGTACATAGGCTTTTTCCCCTCGCCGGGTTATTCTATCTTTTACAAAGATAGCGAATGTTTTGAAATTTATTGCATTCGCTCCGTTTTTATCTGTTTGAAGGCTTGTCCCAGACGGGCCACGATGTCGCCGGCTGTGACGAACTCTTCGCCCTCCTGTCGGGCGGCAATGTCGCCGGCCGTACCATGAACGAATACTCCGATGATAGCCGCCTCTTCGGGGGAATAGCCTTGGGCCAGCAGAGAGCCGATGATGCCGGTAAGCACGTCGCCGCTGCCGGCGGTAGCCATACCGGGGTTGCCCGTGGAGTTGAAGTAGATTGAGCCGTCGGGCATGGCTATGGCCGTATGGGCCCCTTTCAGCACCACGATAATATCGTATTTGACAGCTACATGAGTGGCACATTTCAGCCGGTCGGCATCGCTGGTTTGCGGGCCGAACATGCGCTCCAGTTCAATGACATGCGGGGTGAGTATGGTGCGGGAGGGCAGCGATTGCAGAATGCTCGGGTCCTGAGCAATGCAGTTCAGCGCGTCGGCATCGAGCACGAGGGGTTGCTTCACCTCCTGAAGCAGATGCTTGAGAGCCGCTATCGAGGTGGCGTTGCACCCCATGCCCGGGCCTGCGGCCAGCGCCGTGTAACGCCGGTTCGAGGGAATCTCTTCGATATGCTCTTCGCCTTTGTCGGGCGAGAAGAGCGCTTCGGGTACAGCTGTTTGCAGAATGAGGTTGGCGCAGCGAGGCGCGTGGACCGATACCAGACCGGCCCCGCTGTGCAGGGCAGCCCGGGCGGCGAGAACCGAAGCTCCCACCATGCCGTATTGTCCGGCGGCAAGCAGCAGGTGGCCGTAGTCGTGCTTGTCGGTGTATTTGGCCCGAGTATGCAGGTGGCGGACTACATCGATGGCCGTAGTGAGGTAGTAGTCGGTGGCCGTCTCGGCGATAGCCCGGGGGTGCAGACCGATGTCGAGCACCTTGACCCGACCGGTAAACTGGGTATTCTCGGCAAAGAAGAAAGCCAGTTTAGGAGTCTGGAGGGTAAGGGTGAGGTCGGCTTTGACCACACGGTCGGGCGAGGCGTCGGGATTCCATTCGCCGAAGAGGCCCGAGGGGATGTCGATGGAGATGACAAAGGCCTCGGACTCGTTGATATATCGGGCCAGCGAGGCAAATCCGCCCGAAAGCGGGTCGTGCAGTCCGGCCCCGAACAGGCCGTCGATGATGACATCGCCTCGTTGTATTTCGGGCGGAGTAAACTGGTTGGTGATTTCGTAGAACTGGGTGATGCCGGTAGCCCTCAATCGGTCGCAGTTGCGCGCGCAGTCGGTCGACAGGCGATGGCTGGGCATGGTATTGAACAGATAGACGGCCGGTTGATAGCCCAATCCCAGCAGCAGGCGAGCCGTAGCCAGGGCATCGCCCCCGTTGTTGCCGGGGCCGGCAAAGATATAGAGGCGGCGGTCGGGCGATACGGTTTTACTGATCTCTTCGGTGAGAGCTTCGGCTGCCCGCTCCATCAGGTCGATCGAGTCGATAGGCTCGTATTCTAAAGTAAGTTGGTCGAGCAACTTGGTCGATTGGGTCGTAAACAGTTTCATGTCGTACAGGTTTTACCCTCGGCTACAGGGCCGGGAGGAGTCTTACAAAGATAGTGAAAGGTGAGTGCAGAGACAAAAAGAAAACGAAGTTTTCGTTTTTGATTTATGCCGAACCGCATCTTATCATCTATAAAGAGAGCGAAAGTCGAAAGAGGAAGAGCTAGCTTGCTTGATTTTTTATATTGAAGCATATTCTGTCTACTTCGAAAACATGCGAAAAAAACGGGCTAAGAAATATTTTGGCAGGTCAAGAGGCGATGCAAACGGTAATTCTGCAAAAATATAGTGTGTCGTTATCGGAGTTTTTGCGATTTATTATAACTTTGTGCAACATTCAGAATAACACCAATGGACACAAAGATTCAGATTAAGGACCGTTTTTTCACGCCCTATATTTCGAGAGAAAAGATTGCCGAGGCTGTGGCTCGTGTCGCTTCGCAGATGAACGAAGACCTGGCCGGAAAGAACCCCCTCTTTTTATGCGTATTGAACGGTGCATTTGTTTTTGCCGCCGATCTGTTTCGCGAAATCAAGGTCGATTCCGAGATTTCGTTTATCCGCATGAAATCGTACGAGGGCATGTACTCGACGGGCGAAGTAAAACAAATCTATGGTTTGCAACAAGATATTACCGACCGCACGGTAGTGGTGGTCGAGGATATTGTCGATACGGGTTTCACCATCCAGCAGCTGCTCAAGCAGCTTTATGCCCACAATCCCAAAGAGGTGAAGGTGGCCACGCTGCTGTTCAAGCCCGAGTCGCTCAAGTGCGATGTAAAGCCCGACTATGTGGCGCTCGAGATTCCCCCCGCCTTTATCGTGGGTTATGGCCTCGACTATGACGAGCAGGGGCGTAATCTGAAAGATATTTATGTCGTTGTCGAAGATTGAACAAACACAAGGTTGAATAGGATAATATTAAGGTAAAATGTTGAATGTAGTTATTTTTGGCGCTCCGGGTTCGGGTAAAGGAACTCAGAGCGAGAATCTTATCAAGGAGTATGGTCTGTTCCATATTTCTACGGGTGATGTATTGCGCGAGCAGATTGCCAAAGGTACCGAACTGGGCAAGACAGCCGATTCGTATATTTCGAAAGGTCAGCTTATTCCCGACGAGTTGATGGTCGATATTCTGGCTCATGTACTCGACTCGCACGAAGAGGCCAAGAAGGGCGTCATCTTCGACGGTTTTCCCCGTACCATTGCACAGGCCGAGGCTTTGAACCGCATGTTGGCCGAGCGTCAGGCTCAGGTAGATGTGGTGCTGGGTCTCGAGGTCGAGGAGCAGGAGCTGATCGACCGTCTGCTGAAACGCGGACAGGTATCGGGCCGCAGCGACGACAACCTGGAGACTATCCAGAAACGTCTCGATGTCTATCACAACCAGACCAGACCGCTCAAGGACTTCTATCAGAAAGAGAAGAAATATCGTGCTATCCCCGGCATGGGCAGCATTGACGATATTTTCGAGAGCATCAAGAAAGAGATTGCCAGCTTGTAAACCGCATGCAAGCCGGCAGAAAGGAGTGCCCCCGGACGGGGTGCTCCTTTTTTTTGTGTCTGGTGTTGCCTCAATTGCCCGTGCAGGGAAGAGTCGATAGAGAAGAAGAGGGTGCCCTCAAGTCGATGACTTGACAAGGCACCCTCTTTTGCAAGTGGCGTGTTTGGAAAATTATTTGACCACTTTGAATGTTTTGACAGTTCCACCAGAAGTTACCCGAATGAGGTAGAGACCTTGGGCAGCAGGTTGGAACGAAACCGAACCTTGAGCCCCGTCGATGCGATCGACAAGGTTGCCCGTAGCGTTGAAGAGCTCGACCGTACAGTTGCTCAGCTCGCCCAATACCACCTGCAGCATGCCGGCATTTTGGGCTACGAAGCAGGCATTGCCTTCGAGTTGTTCGATACCCGACTGAACCTTGCCGGTGTAGTGGAGCACGATTTTCTGATTTTGGTCGCCGTCGGCATTTTCGACAATACCGGCCGGGATAGTCACATAATACTCTTCGCCGCTTTCCAGAACAATGGGTTGAACGCCCTCTTGATACTCATCGGCCGGGAATACATTTACCGTTTTTCCGCTGGCATAGGCCTTCCAGCCACCTTCGTTCACGACCGGTTCGCCATAGAGCTCTTGGCCTTTTACGACGGTTACCTCGGGGTATTGTTGCACGAGCGAGATGTTGTCGGCAAAGGTAATTTCGAGTGTGCCGAGGGTCTCGAGCTCCGAATCGTTGGCAGGGAGCACACTCTCGTAAGCCAAGACTCCGGTAGCCGACTCGACGATGTGGTCGAACTGGTAGCCCCACTCGCTGTCCTCATAGTCGGCTTTGCAGCCTTTGGGAACATACACGGTTACCTGTGAGGCTTCAAGGTTGCCAAAGGGGTGGTCGTAACCCTCGTAATAGTTCAGTACGGGAGGGGTGGCACCCAGGCAGAATACTTCGGTGAGAGCGGTGCAGCCGTTGAAGGCGTAGGCCTCGATGTCGCGGATGCTTGCGGGAATCGTTATCGATTTCAGAGCGGTACACTGGGCAAAGGTCCCTTCATACACGGCAGTCATGTTTTCGGGAAGAACTAGTGTGGTCAGTTGCGTCAAGGCAAAAGCCTGGTTACCCATCAGTACGAGCGATGCGGGGAAGTTGATTTCGGACAGGGCCGACTCGGAGAAGGCGTTGTCGTCGAAGGCACGCATACCATCGGGCACAACTATTTTCTGTACGTTTGAGTGCGCAAATGCACCTTCGCCCACACCCAGACAGCCGTCGGCAATGGTGTATTCGGTAGCTTCGGCTTTTGTCGGATAGGCCATGAGCACTTTACCGTCGGCCGAGTACAATACCCCGTTTATGGCTTGGCATACGGTGTTGCCGGCCTCTACTTCGAAGGCTGTTACTCCCGTGTAGGAGAAGGCCGCGTCGCCAATCTCGGTTACGCCGGCCGGGATGGTTACCGAAGCGAGCGACGAGTCATCGAGGAAAGCATATTCTCCTATCGACTTGAGGCTGGCGGGGAGGTTTATTTCGGTCAGTTTGCTGCACTCTCTGAAGGCACCTTCGCTCAGCACTTCTACTCCTTCGCCCAGAGTTACCCGGGCCAGGTTGGGGCAGAGCTGGAAGGCATTGTTGCCAATCGTCTTGCAGCTGCCGGGAATCTCAATCTCGGTAATGGCCGTCTTGTAGAAGGCTCCACTGCCTATCGAGGTGAAGTCACCGGCAAAGGTGATAGTGTTCAGTCCCTGGTCATTGAAGAAACAACTTTGCGGAATCTCGGTCACTCCGGCCGGAATAGCCAGCGAGCTCAGTTTGCTGTTCGAAGCCAGGGCATAGGCTCCCAGTGTGGTGAGGTTTTGCGACAGTACTACCTCTTCCAGATCGTAGTTGTAGTAGATGGCGTTGTTTTTCAGGGCCGTTACAGTGTTGGGCATTTCGATTTTGCGAATGTCCGACAACCACTGGAAGGCATACTCTTCGAGCGAAGTCACGGTGTAGTTTTTCCCTTCGTAAGCGACCGATTCGGGAATGATAACTTCGGTCATCGGGGTTTCGTCCGATCCATACGTCTCGTTAAATCCCGACACGCCTACCGTATTCTCGCCGGTAACGGTGTATTGGATTCGATTTACCTCAAATGTTGTAGCATCTGCGGCTTTGGACTGGAACGGGCAAAGAGCTGTAATGAGAGCAAAAAAAGTAAGAAATCTCTTCATAGTTATACCTGTTTTAGTTAATACGATTGCAAAGGTATATGTTTCCATAATATATGGAAATATATACATAAAATCTTTATTAAAAAGAGTTATTGTGAATTTTTATTTATTTTTCTTATCGGTAGATTTTACTTGAAATCTCGATAAGGGACTATCGCTGTACAAATCGGTATTCCTATTTAAAAAAGATAAAGTGTCTGAAACCCGATGGGGTTTGACTTTTTGTTTCTATCTTTATGGATAGAAGATGGGATGCGGTTCGGGATAATCAGACTCGAAATTTTGTTTCGGTTTGCCTCTCCGACCACTTTTCACTATCGTTTGTTACACGAAGACAGGAGGTGGCTCGACATGGTC
>ERZ1026921.984-NODE-984-length-11359-cov-4.947275_pt1 | contig 11359 bp, 5 predicted proteins | sample MGYA00519571_ERZ1026921 | MGnify/ENA primary metagenome ERZ1026921 (study PRJEB26926, sample SAMN06164877) | human gut metagenome | biome: ENVO:00009003; feature: ENVO:2100002; material: ENVO:00002003 | host: Homo sapiens | place: USA | collected 2012 ... | reverse complement strand
TGGGTCTCGTCGTCCCACTCGAACAGCGGGAAGTCGATGACCCACAGCGGAGCGAACTTCTTCGGGTCGCGCAGGCCCAGCTGCTGAGCGACCTCCAGACGCAGGGCGCAGAGCTGGGTGAGGGTCTTGAATTTCTTGCCGCAGAGGATTAGCACCAGGTCGCCGGCTTTTGCGCCCGCGCGTTCGGCCATCGCCCGCACCTGCTCGGGCGAGTAGAATTTATCGACGGACGACTTGACGTTGCCGTCCGCTTCGACGCGGATCCAGACGAGTCCCTTGGCACCGATCTGCTGGCGTTTGACGAACTCCGTGAGGGCGTCGATCTGTTTGCGGGTGTAGCCGGCGCAGCCCGTCGCGGCGAAGCCGGTGACGTACTCCGCGTCGTCGAAAACCGCGAAGCCGTGACCTTGGGCCAGGTCCGTCAGGTCGGCGAACTCCATACCGAAGCGCAGGTCGGGTTTGTCCGAGCCGTATTTCTCCATCGCTTCGATCCAGGGCATGCGGCGCAGCGGCTCCGTAAGTTCGATGCCCATCACTTCGCGGAACATGTGCTTGGCCCAGCGCTCGAAGATTTCGAGCACGTCCTCCTGCTCGACGAACGACATTTCGCAGTCGATCTGCGTGAATTCGGGCTGGCGGTCGGCCCGCAGGTCTTCGTCGCGGAAACAGCGCACGATCTGGAAGTATTTGTCGTAGCCGGCGACCATCAGCAGCTGCTTGAGGGTCTGGGGCGACTGGGGCAGGGCGTAGAATTGGTTGGGGCTCATGCGGCTCGGGACGACGAAGTCGCGGGCGCCTTCGGGCGTGGAATTGACCAGGTAGGGGGTTTCGATCTCCAGGAAACCTTCGTCGCTCAGGAAGCGGCGAATCTCCTGGGCCATCTTGTGACGCAGGATCATGTTGCGCTGCAGGGGAGGACGGCGCAGGTCGAGGTAGCGGTATTTCATACGCAGGTCGTCGCCGCCGTCCGAGTTCTCCTCGATGGTGAACGGGGGCACTTCGGCCTCGTGCAGCACCACGAGCTTCGAGGCGACGACTTCGATGTCGCCCGTAGGCATCTTCGGGTTCTTGGACGAACGCTCTACCACGCGGCCTTCGACCTGAAGGACGTATTCGCGGCCCAGTCCGCCGGCCACGGCCTTGACATCGGCCGGAGAGTGTTCTTCGACGACGATCTGGGTGATGCCGTAACGGTCCCGCAGGTCGATGAAGGTCATCGCACCCAGGTTGCGGACTTTCTGCACCCAGCCGGCCAGGGTGACCGTTTCGTTTACATTTGCGGCACGCAACTGGCCGCAGGTATGGGTTCTGTACATGGTCGTATCTGTTTTTTTCGTTGTTGTCGTATTGTGATTCACAAAGGTAGTGAAAACGAAGGTATAAAAAACAAACTCGCGCGTTTTTTATACCGGATGCCATCTCTTTTCTTCGACAGGGGAGGTGTGCGAGGCTGAATCCGGCGGGTTCGTCGGGAGGGGTGGCGGCGACTTTCCGTCTTTTGTAAAGGAAGAAAAGTGAGTGCGGAGTGGTGCGAACTAATTCGTTTCTTGTCGGAATTCCTGCTATTTACGAATACAGGCAGAACGGAAGAGAGGCGGCGATGTGGAGCCGGGTGAAAATTAGAGGCATATCGGATTTTCCGTTAAATTATTAATTTTGCCGAAAAACCGAAACGATGGAACAGCAGCAAACCGATGAAAAATTCATGCGCCTGGCACTAAACGAGGCGGAAAAAGCGTTAGAAGAGCAGGAAGTACCCATCGGTGCCGTGGTGGTCGCGGACGGACGTATCGTCGGTCGGGGGCACAACCTGGTCGAAACCTTGGCGGACGCTACGGCTCATGCGGAAATGCAGGCCCTGACAGCCGCAGCCTCGACCGTCGGAGGCAAATACTTGTCCGAATGTACGTTGTATGTGACGGTCGAGCCTTGCATCATGTGTGCGGGGGCGATTGCGTGGAGCCAGGTAGGGCGGGTGGTCTATGGCGCCGACGATCCGAAGCGTGGCTATCGCCGCTATTCGGAGCAGGTGTTTCCGCCCCGAACGACGGTGACGCGGGGGGTATTGGCCGAGGAGTGCGAGAGGCTCGTCCGTTCGTTCTTCGCTGCGTTGAGAAGGTGATTTTTGGAAAGTGCCGAAAAAAAACTAAATTTGCATTCCCTGCTTTCCGGCGGGAGTTTCGACGGATGGTTGCGACCTACAGGACGGGGCGATATTTCCGATGGGTTTGCAGGGAATGGTGATAAAAATGGACGGAACCAATTTTAACCTATAATTTATACAATATTTATGAAAAAACTTTTGATTTCCGCGCTTGCCCTGTTCGTTGTGGGGTCTGTGGCTGCGCAGGCAGGATTGGGCGAAACTTACAATAAGGCTGTCGCCGCTTACAATTCGAAGGATTTTGCATCCGCAGCTACGGCTTTCGAAACGCTTATCGATCAGGGGCTCGATTCCGAGGATCTCGATGTCCAGAGTTGGGTTGCAACGGCCAAGAAGAGTGTGCCGGTGTGCTATTTCCAAATGGGTCTTACGGCTGCTAAGGGAAATGATTTCAACACGGCGGTCGAGAATCTTACCAAGTCGGCCAATAAGGCGGCTCTTTACGGTGAGTTGCAGCAGGAGCGTATGTCGAATATGTTGATGGCGAAGATATATCTGATGTGGGGCGGAAAGCCTTTCAACGAAAAGAACTACGCCGAGGCTGCTGAAATTTTCGCCAAAGGTTATGCCGCCGATCCGAAAAATATGGAGATGGCCAACTTCTTGGGCATTTGCTATTGCGAGCTGGGCGACTTCCAGAAAGGTTTGGTTATTTTCAACGAAATCGCTTCTCAGGACAATCCCAAATATGCGGAGGATGTCGTGAAGGTAAAGGAGAACATCAAGCTCTATACCAATAACCGTATTGCCAAGTTGCAGGGCGAGAATGATTTCGACGGTATTATCGCCGTTGCCGACGAGATGCTGGCCGTGAATCCGCAGGATGCGCTGGCCCAGAAGATTCGTTTGCAGGCACTCTTCGACAAGAAGGATTACGCTGGCGTGATCGCTTCTGCTGAGGAGGCTGCTGCCGTGCAGACCGACGAAGAGGAGCGCAGCGACGTTTATTTCATTTTGGGTGCAGCTTACAATGCCCGCACGATGCCCCAGCAGGCGATCGACGCCCTTTCGAAAGTAACGGCCGGTGCGAATGTGGCTGCGGCACAGAAAACGGTGGCACAGCTTAAGGAGAACGCAGCCAAAGCGAACAGTTAGCGGGGTATTCCTGTTTTTGAAATGCGGGGCAGACTTTTTCGGAAGTCTGCCCCGTTTTATTCGAAAGGGCTTTGACTTCCGGGATGCACGCGGGGGCGGTTCAGCGGATGGTTTTGCACTTTATCGCGGCGGGTCGGTTGTCGGGCCGATTCAGGAGGAGCGGGAGCCTTTGTGCCGCAAGTCGGGGCGGTGGCGGTGAGCCGGCCGGTCGGGTTCCGGTTTTCCTGTCCTTTCGTACGGAAGGTTTCCCGAACAGCCTGCGGACAATATCCGGAGAGGTTTCGGGTCGGTTTGCTGTCTGCCTCTCCGCCCAATGGCGGGCCCTACTCTTCGTTCTTTTCCTGGTTTATCCGCACGTTTTGCTGGATGCGCCGCAGTCCGCTGCGTGCGAGAGGTGTATTGCCGAACCGCAGGAGAAACTCCTCTTCGCTCATTGCGAGCCACTCCCGATCCGAAATCGTCAGCGGGTCGAACAGGGGATCGAAATGCGGCGAGCGGTGCATGGGGGCTTTTTGGTTGTGGGGACAGCAGCTCTGGCAGCGATCGCAGCCGAAGATCCATCCGTCGAGGTCGGGCAGGGCGCTGTCGGACTCCTTTTCGATCGTACGACAGGAGATGCAACGGTTCGTGTCGATCACCTTGGGCGCGACGATGGCTCCCGTCGGACAACTGTCCAGGCAGTTCCGGCAGCGGCCGCAACGGGCTCCTGCGAACGGGGCATCGTACTGGTCGGACGGCAGGGTAAGTACCAACTCGCCCAGCAGGACATAGGAACCGTATTGGGGCGTGAGCAGCAGGGATTGCCGCCCGATCCAGCCCAGACCCGCTTCGACGGCCAGTTGTTTTTCCAGCAGCGGAGCCGTATCGACGAACGTGCGGCCCGTGAGCCCGGGGTATTGCCGGCGCAGGGCTTCGAGCATCGTGCCCAGCATCCCCTTGAGGACGGGGTGGTAGTCGCGGTTGCGGGCGTAGGAGGCGATTTTTGTGCGGCACCCGGGCGGATAACCTTCGCCCAGCGGGTTTTTGTAGCTCACGGCGCAGACCACGACCGTCTGCGCCCCTTCGACCAGGCGTCGGACGTCGAAGCGTTTGTCGAGGTTGCGTTCGAGGTATTCCAGCGAGGAACCGTAGCCTTTGGCGAGCCATTCGCGGAAGTAGGATTCGTTCTCCGCAAGATGCTTGCAGGGCGTGATTCCGCAGAGGTCGAAGCCTGCATTCTCGGCAAGTTTTTTGATGTATTGACCAGAGATCATGGCGATAATTCGGCTCAAAAATAGTGTATTTACGGCAAATAATAGTAAATTTGCCCCGAGTATATTCTCATTTTAATTCGAAAGAAAATGACTATCCATACACTTTACGAACTGGTTCAGCACAGTGTAAAGAGTTTTGCATCGAAAGTCGCTTTTGCCATGTACGGCGGGGAGGAGCTCTCCTATGCCGAGGTGGGAACCCGCGTCAAACACGTGCAGGACCTTTTGATCGGAGCCGGTTTGAAAGCGGGCGACAAGGTGGCGCTGTTGAGCAGCAACATGCCCAACTGGTGCGTTTCGTACCTGGCCGTCACCTCTGCCGGCATGGTCGCCGTGCCGATCCTGCCCGATTTCTCGACCGAAGAGCTGGAGATGATTATCGCCCACTCCGAGGCCAAGGCGCTGATGGTTTCCGACAAGCTCTTCGCTAAATTGGCGAAGTCCACGATCGAATCCCTCCATATCGTGATTCGTACCAAGAATCTGGGCGTGATCGCCTCCCGTCCTGCGGCGGAGAAGGGAGCGGTCGGAATTCCGAATCCCGAAGACCTCGCGGTCATCATCTATACCTCGGGTACGACGTCGCGTCCCAAGGGCGTGATGCTCTCCCACGCGAATCTCTGTGCGCAGATCTCCATGAGCGTTGCCATTTTCCCGATCTTTCCCGACGATACGTTTCTCTCGGTGCTGCCGTTGGCGCACACCTACGAGTGCTCGATAGGTATGATCTATCCTTTCTCGATGGGGGCCCGGGTCGTTTACCTGGATCGTCCGCCTACGGCCTCGGTTCTGATGCCGACGCTTGCCGAGGTACGGCCTTCGGTGATGCTCATCGTGCCGCTGATTATCGAAAAGATTTATCGCCATCAGATTCTCGCCAAGTTTACCTCCAGCGGATTCTGGCGTGCGCTCTACAAGATCGATTTCATGCGCCGTTATTTGCATCGTGTTGCGGGTAAGAAGCTGATGAAGGTCTTCGGCGGGCGGCTGCGCTTCCTCGGTATCGGGGGTGCGAAGCTGGACGGCGGCGCCGAGAAGTTCCTGCTCGAAGCCCGTTTTCCGTACGCTATCGGCTATGGCTTGACGGAGACGGCACCCCTGTTGGCTGGTGCGGCTCCCTCGCAGGTGCGTCTGGGTTCGACCGGGCCTGCCGCGCCGGGCGTCGAGCTGCGGCTGGAGAATGTCAATCCCGAAACCCGCCAGGGCGAGATCGTTGCCAAGACGCCGAGCGCCATGATCGGTTACTATAAGAACCCCGATGCTACGAAGGAGGTTTTCACCGAAGACGGCTGGTTCCGCACGGGCGATCTGGGCGAATTTTCGGCCGACGGGTGGCTCTATATCAAGGGCCGGCTGAAGAATATGATCGTCGGCCCGAGCGGTGAGAGTATCTATCCCGAGGATATCGAGAGCGTCCTCAATTCGCACGTCTGCGTCGCCGATTCGGTGGTTACCGAGCACGAAGGCCGCCTGGTGGCGCTCGTGCATTTCAACACCGATGCGCTCGAAGCTAAATTCGACGGCTGGAAAGAGGATTTCGAGAACTGGAAGGAGAATCTTAAGAAGGAGGTCGTCGATTATGTGAACTCCAAGGTCAATCGTTTCTCGCGTATCTCCGAGGTCGTGGAGGAGAAGCAGGAGTTTGTCAAGACTCCGACGCAGAAGATACGGCGTTTTCTTTACACCAAACGCAATAATCCCCATCAAGAGCATGGAATGTCCAAGTAGGGGATGTTGATTCCGTTATGGTTCAGGCGCAGACTTGTGTTTGCGCCTGAATTTTTTTTCGGACGGTCGGGTTGCTTTCCGATTGTTCCTTTTGGCCGGGGCCGTCCCGATTTTCCGGCAGAATTGTTCCGGGGGGCGTAGTGCGGGCCGAGCGGATGCCGCAATTTCGGTCCCGCATGATCGTCCGTGTGTGTCGGCTCCGGGAAAATATGCAGGGGGAGGTTTTACCGGGTCGTCTCTTTTTCGAATTCCTGATTTGTACGGTGCACCGCCGCTTCGCGTTGTTCGGTTTTTCGGGAGGAGGGATTTCTTGCGGTGTGGACTTCGCAAATTATATTTTGAGGGTTGCGGGGACGCAGAGAGCGTTGTTAAAATAAAATCGGAAAAGACTCACGGGTCTTTTCCGATTTCGTTGTATGATTGTTCGCAGTCGGCAGGACGGATTTTTTCCCGGATTATTCGGGAATCTGCACCGAGTCCGACGGCGTGGGCAGATCGGGATGGATCAGCTCGTCTTCATAGATGCCCAGCGTGCGGTAGTAGTCGTTGAGCTGGGCCAGTACATCCTGGCGTCCCATGTAGGCCGCCAGATAGTAGAGCCGGTCGAGCGATTGCATCTTGTCGATGAGTGTCTGCGTGACCATGTCGCCCTGAATGCCTTGGAAATCGAGGTAATAGTCGATGTATTGCATCAGGTTGCGGGCATAGCTCATCAGCAGGCTGTCACCCTTGTCCGGGGCACCGGCCATGTAGTAGCCTTCGATGAAGGGGAACGTGTTGGCGTCGGTGTAGCGGATCTGTTGGGGCGGCAGTTTTTCGAGTCCCATGTCGAGCAGCCGGATCGCCTGTATCGAATCCCCACGGAAAACATACTCCTTGGCTGCACGGGCGAAGGATTCACGGGCTTTCGAGGCGCTGAGATTGTATTGGATGAAATAGTCCGCATAAGTACGGGGATCGGCGATGTTGCCGTAGCGGAATGTTTCGGTCAGCAGCGGCGTTATGTAATCCGGATCGATGCGGCCGATCTCGTGCACCGACCGATTGGGGGTGTAGATCGGCACCAGGCGGTAAGAGTAGCCGTCGAACTGGAGGTAGTTGAGCAGTCCGAGCGACTGCAGAATGTAAACCTGTGTGAAGTGGATCGGACGCTTCCAGTCGAAATGGGCCAGCATGTCGAGCAGCATCATCTCGCTCTTGTCGATCGTCCGTTTGGGCAGTTCCAGGTAGATCGTATCGACCATCAGGTCGCGGTCGGACTCCTTGACAATGCCCGAAGCGATCGCGTTGTCCTTGTTTACTGGCAGCGCGAAGCGGTTGTTCGGCAGGTAATCGACCAAGTGTCCATCGCCCAGATCGTATTTGGTACGCGGATCTTCGCTGCGGATGAAGTCGATGGCCTCTTTCAGTTCCAGCGGACGGTCCACGACGTTGAATATGGGAATTATGTCGTTGGTATAAGTGTATTTGCTGCGCGGCAACGTGAAGGGGACGCCGGGCGCATCGTTGGCTTTGGTTTTCATCTCGTCGATGTACCATTCGGCGCCCAGGTAACTCGTGTTCATGATCCGCACGTCCGGGCGCACGCCGTCCACCTCCTGATTGAACCACAGGGGAAAGGTGTCGTTGTCGCCGTAGTTGATGATGATGGCATTGGGCAGTACCGATTGCAAGTAGTTCCAGCCGATGTCGCGGGCCATCGTGCGGTGCGAACGGTCGTGATCGTCCCAGTTCTGGGCCGCGAGAATGCCCGGTACGACCATGCAGACGACCGTAGCGGCTATGGGAGCCATGAGGCCCTTGCGTCGGGTAGCCCAGACGATCAGGTCGCGTACGGCGAGTACGCCCAGGCCGATCCAGATACAGAAGGCGTAGAACGAACCCGCATAAACATAGTCGCGTTCGCGTGGTTCGTTGGGCGAGGTGTTGAAATAAACCACCAGCGCGATGCCCATCATCACGAAGAGCCACATGACGATCGAGAAGTTGCGCGGATCGCGGTTGAGCTGATAGATCAGACCGATAAGTCCCAGGATGAAGGGGAGGAAATAGTAGGTGTTGCGTCCCTTGTTATTCGCTATTTCGTCCGGCAGGTTGTCCTGCGGCCCGAGGTAAAGTTCGTCGATCCACTTGATGCCCGAGAGCCAATTGCCGTCGGTGATGATCGCGTCGGTAGGCTGGATATCGCTCTGGCGCCCCACGAAATTCCAAAGGAAATAGCGCCAGTACATGTGGTTGAGCTGGTAGGTGAAGAAATAGTTGAGGTTCTCACGGAACGTCGGCTCCACGATTACCAGCGGTTCGTAGCCCGAATCGTCGTCCCAGAGCGTCCGGCGTCCGAAATCGAGCACTTCGATCTTGTTCGGGCGTCCCTGCGCGTCGCGGACGATCTCGCCGTTTTCGTCCCGTTCGTAATCGGTTCGGGTGCGGTAGGCGCTCCACGACTTATAGTTTTCCGCACCGGCATTGGCGTTCCACATGCGGGGGAAAAAGTGCATGAACTGGTCGGGATGTTCGTATCCGGAGAGGACCGAAACCGTTTTGTACTTGCCGTCGTCGTCCAGATAGCGGACGTCCTTGTATTTGTAACCGGAGATCGGAGCCGAGAACTGGGGACCGTAGAGCAGCGGTTTGTCTCCGTACTGATCGCGGTTGAGCAGCGAATAGAGGGCGAACGGATTGCTCGGGTTGTTGCTGTTCATCGGGGGATTGGCCGCCGCGCGGATCGTAACCGATGCGTAGGACGAGTAGCCGATGAGGATCATCAGCGTCGAGAGCAGTACGAGGTTGAGTACCGTGCGCCCTTTTTTATGGGTGAAATATACGCCGACGCCGAGCGCTCCCAACAGGGCCACTACGAAGAACACGAGGCCCGAATTGACGGGCAGCCCCAGCGAGTTGACGAAGAAGAGGTCGAACAGGGCGCCGATATAGACCGTATGGGGAATGATGATGCTGTTGATGAAAATAAGAATCGCGCCCGAAATGAGGGTGCTGACCGCGATACCCTTGAAGGTGATGCGCTGTGTTTTGCGGAAATAGTAGATGAATACCAGCGCGGGAATGGTCAGCAGGTTGAGGATGTGCACGCCGATCGAAAGCCCCATCAGGTAGGCGATCAGCACGATCCAGCGCATCGAGTGGGGCTGGTCGGCCTGTTCCTCCCATTTGAGCATGAGCCACACCACCAGGGCGGTGAACATCGACGAGAGGGCATATACTTCGCCTTCGACGGCCGAGAACCAGAAGGTGTCGGTGAAGGTATAGGCGAGTGCTCCCACCGCACCTGTGCCTAATACGGCCACGATGTTGGCTTTCGTAAGCTCCGCGCCCTGACGGGTGAGGATGCGGCGTGCCAGGTGGGTGATCGTCCAGAAAAGGAACAGGATGCAGAACGCGCTGGCCAGGCAGTTCATGGCGTTCACCATGTGAGGTACATAGTAAGTCGAGGGTGCCAGCATCGTGGCCAGGCGGGCCAGCAGCATGAAGAGCGGGGCTCCGGGCGGGTGCCCTACTTCGAGTTTATACGAGGTGGCGATGAATTCGGAGCAGTCCCACAGGCTCGAAGAGGGCTCCATGGTCAGCAGATAGGTCATGGCCGCGATGGCGAAGACGATCCAGCCGACGATGTTGTTCCAGCGTTTGTAGCTATTCATTAGAGTTTCGGTTTGTCCGCAAAACGGCATGTCCCCTGCGTGCGAAGTCGAACGTTCGGTTTTTTAGGGCAGTCCGTCGGATTTAAGTCTGTCGTTGTGCACAAGTACGTGGAAAGTCGCGCGCAAAACCGATTTGCCGGATTTTGCCGCAACGGATTTCCCGTGCTGTGCAAAGATAGTGAAAGCCGAGAGAAAACGGAAACTTGTTCCCGGTTTTCCGAGGCGGATCCTATCTTCTGCAAAGATATTAAGATAACGCTTAAATCGGGTGTTTATTTTTTGTTTTTTGTTCGGATTCTTTATTGTCTTTGGAAAAGTATGGTGTGCCGCTGGCCGGAATTCGGATATATGAGGTGCGGAGTTCGGTCGGTCGTCTTTGCCAAAAATTGTCATAAAAGTATAAAAATGAGAAAGGTAAAAAAATATGGTCGTTGATTTTCGGCCTTGCTTTTCGATCGACCGGAAGAATGGGCGCCCGGACGAGGTTTCGTTCGATCTTTACGTGGAACCGGGAGTTGTGGGTGCTCCAGTCGTCGCCGGGCCTTGAAACTTAACGGCGGGGAGAGCGCATTGGCAGCGGGAGAGGATATGCGGATCGGAATCGTGTTGTAGTTTCGGTTTCGGATGGGGGAGAGGGCGGCTGATATTCTTCGTGTGGGCAGTTGTTAATCGTGCCGGACCTCCGTTGCTGCGGAAGGTACGGTTCTCCGGGGAGCGTCGGATCCGCAAACTTTGTCTTCGTTTTTACTGTTTTTGTGGGAAAAATGTTAATTTTGTGGCTCGGAAGATATTGCTTGTTATGGAATCGAAATTGACCCTTTACAACACGCTCGACCGCCGCAAGGAAACCTTCGAGCCGATCAATCCCCCGCATGTGGGAATGTATGTCTGCGGACCTACCGTATATGGCGATCCGCATCTGGGACACGCCCGGCCGGCGGTGACCTTCGACCTGTTGTTCCGTTACCTCCGGTCGCTCGGCTACAAGGTGCGCTACGTGCGCAACGTGACCGACGTGGGACATCTGGAGCACGATGCCGACGACGGTGAGGACAAGATTTCGAAGAAGGCGCGGCTGGAGCAGCTCGAACCGATGGAGGTGGCGCATTATTACACGGAGCGTTACCACCGGGCGATGGACGAGCTGAATGTGTTGTCTCCCTCGATCGAGCCCTGCGCCAGCGGCCATATCATCGAGCAGATCGCCATGGTGAAGGAGATTCTCGACAACGGTTTCGCCTACGAATCGAACGGGTCGGTCTATTTCGATGTGGAGAAATACAACCGGAAATACAGCTACGGCCGTCTTTCGGGCCGCAACCTCGACGATATTCTGACGAACACGCGCGAGCTGGACGGGCAGGGCGACAAGCGTCATTCGTGCGATTTCGCCCTCTGGAAGAAGGCTTCGCCGGAGCATATCATGCGCTGGCCTTCGCCCTGGAGCGACGGCTTCCCCGGCT
>ERZ1026921.981-NODE-981-length-11378-cov-3.226177_pt1 | contig 11378 bp, 5 predicted proteins | sample MGYA00519571_ERZ1026921 | MGnify/ENA primary metagenome ERZ1026921 (study PRJEB26926, sample SAMN06164877) | human gut metagenome | biome: ENVO:00009003; feature: ENVO:2100002; material: ENVO:00002003 | host: Homo sapiens | place: USA | collected 2012 ... | reverse complement strand
ATCTACACAAGGCTATTCGTCGGCAGCGTCAGATGTGTATAAGAGACAGGATTCGCACTACCGTTCTTTATTCGTTCTTTCATGACATCTACATCAGCTTTATCAAGTGTTGATGCCCAAATACGATATTTGTTGGTCAAGCCATTCAAGAGGTTTCCGGTGCCTGCCGCGCAGTCCCATATATAGTATTCGTCTTGCCAGTTCTCACCCAGCTCGGCTGCAAGGTATTGTTGAGAAAGTTCAACCCATTTCTGAGGTGTGAAGTACGACCCTTTTCTTTCTCTTACGTCAGGAGGCACGAGAAGGTCGCGGCGTTCTACAATGTAGTCCCAGTATTCTCGCTTAGGTGGTCGGTTGTAGCGGTTCCAAAATCGGGTATGGGCTTTTTGGTCATCGTTGAAGTTAGTCTTGCTAACTGTGAAAAGACCTGCGTCGTTTATCTTTCGGTCAAGTTCGTAATAAGATTCTCGCAATAATACGAATAGTTTCTCTTTCAATGTCACGTTATGTTCAGAAAGAATATCGGCCAAATAAAAGTCAGCATCGATAATCCCAGATTTTTTCGCCTTGTTCCAGTCTACATTAATTGTCGGCATTACCTCATCAAGCCATTTTTGATAAATGGCCACAAAGTTATTTTTACTTATACGGATTTTAGATAGTCGTGCCTTTCCTACAATGAAGTTTCGTTTTATAAACTTTTCAAGCTCTTTACGGTCACGGGTATAATTGAATGTGAGCATTTGCCGAGAAAGGATGTCGGTTACTTTTTCAAGAATCAAAGCAAACTCTTTGGTGGTATGATCCGATGGGGTGACTTTCCAGTTGAAATCATTTTGATGGAAAATGTCGAGTACGTCGTTGTAAGGGATAAAGGCTATTTTTTCCGCGTCAAATGCACCGAGGAATCTTGGTGGAAGATGTTGCTCAAATGTACGAGCTTTGCCAATTGTGATGATTAGTTGGACGAATGATTCTTCCAAACTTGATTTAAAGCCTTTTTTTGCTTCGGCCCAAAACAAATACTCTGTTTCAAACAATTGTGGGCCGTTAGTCGGAACTGCAACGCAGAAATCCACATCTCCCAAGACGGGGGTAGTATCGTAGGCTTGAAAAAAATCTGATGCGACTTTGTGTTTCAGTTCTTCTTCTCGTATTTTGTCGGAATAGGCCATATTTAGAGGTGCATTAAAAATTTACGGCGAGAGATTGGAATTCCCTAACCTCTCACCGCAAATATACGCAATTTTCGCGAATCAGCGAATAATTCGCTTGCTATTCACGACGGTGCCGTCGTCGTAACGGGTCGAGACGATTACAATCGAGCCGGGAGCGGGAGAGGTGACGCGTCGGCCCGAAAGGTCGGTGTAAGTCTCGCCGACAATCTGACGGTTTTCGCCGGTGATGCTGCCGATGCCTGACTGCGATGCCGACGATGTGGAATTGGCAACGCCGTCAACAGTATAGGTCACGACCACGTCGACCGTTTTCCACTCGGGTGTGTTGTGGAGGAAAATGGTGTGCAGCGGACCGTTGGCGTAGAAGTCATAGTAGTCGGTAAATCCGTAAGGAATCTCGACCATCGGCTCGTAGATGCCATAGTAACAGTCGGGGGAGAACTCGTAGGGAACTCCGTCAAATTCCACACGGTAGGTCAGGTGCTCGGGGTTGATGAAATTGCCGTCAATGTCGGCTGTCGGGATGGTGATGGAGAGAATGTCGTCAACGGCATTGTGCTCGACCTCCGGGACGGCGGGAACCGCGGGTTTGTCGCCTGCGTAGGGGAACAACTTGACATTCTGAAAACCGTTATAAAACGAGCGGAAGCTGTAGCTTGCCTCTACAATATAATTGTCGGCAGGGTTGAGAGTGAATATTTTACCGTCATCGGTGATGTCAAAGGTATATTCCATAGTCATTGCGAGGGTCGGGAATCCAAACTCGTCGGGTTCTCCCTCGGCCGCTCCGATGAGGCGGATATAGCGCATGGGGTTGGAGGAGAGGATATAACCCGACTTGATGGTCAGGACGTTGTCACTGACTGTACCGAATACATAATCCTCGGGGGCGAGGTCGGAGAGTCCGGCGATATAAACCGTGTCGCCGTCGCGGGCGACTTTCACGCCGCGTGTGCCGCCCGACCACGTCATCAGCCAGTTTTCCACTTCGGCGGTAGCGGGTGGATTGAACGAGGGGATGTCGCCTGTCGGCTCGATGACAAAGTTGTTCATGAAAATGAAGAACCCTGCATCGTCGATGGTCTCTCCGTCATCATATACGGCGAGATACACACTGTTATCAGTCTGCGTGATGCGGTCGCCGTCAATCGTGAAATGCATTTCGGGAAGAAAGTCCTTGACCGTTCCCCGCTCGTCAACGGTTATGGCTTCGAGGTAGAGTTTTTGTCCGTAAAAATCATTCTGATAGATGACTTGTCCTGCTTTTACGGTTATGTCGGTCCCTTCGACGGTTCCCTTGATCCAAGTGTATTCCTCGTCTTCGCTATAACGGTTGAATCCCGGTGTCAGGTCGCGGAACCAGATGGTCTTACCGTCGTCATCGCGTCGGATGGTCATTTTGTAACCTTCCTGTTCGGCCACGCCTAACGGGCCTTGGTCCTCGGTGACACTCATCATGTAGTGCTCGTCGTTACCGGCGGGATTGTAAACCGGAGCCTCGTCCAACGGTACACCCGGAAGTTTGGCCGGAATTTTCACAGGAGCAGCGGCTGCCGTTCCAAAAACAAGAATTGCGCTTGCAAAAGCAAGGATTAATTGTGTAAAAGTTTTCAAAATGTGATGGTTTTAGTGATTCTTGTTGCAAAAGTATATAAAATATGTGGATGTGGTGATGTCTTGAGTGTTAAAATCCCAATTATATTTCCCGGAGATGGTCTTCGAGAATGGTCTCGGCCCGAAGTCCCATTTTGCGCCGCAGCCGGTAACGTGTCGTGTTGACCGACTCTGGGAGCACTGACAGCATCTGTGCTATCTGCTTGGCCGTGAATCCCATTCTGATATAGGCACACATTTTCAGGTCTTTGTCGGTCAGTGAGGGGTAAAGTTCTTTGAGAGTCTTGAAAAACTGAGGGTTGACCTGCTCGAAATGGGCCGTAAAGTCATCCCATGCCCTGTCGTTGTTGAGATGTCCTCGTATTTTTTTTATGAGTGACACCTCCTGTCCCGGCGGGAGGTCAAATTCATGAATTTGTTCCAACAGTTGGTTCAACAATTGGTTCTTGTTTAGCAGCAGGAGCGCTTTGGAGGTAAGCTCTCTTTCCTGACTGTCAATTGCCTGCTGAAACTGCTCGTTCTGCAGCCGTTCGTTCTGCAGGCTGACCGCAAGGCGGTCATTCTCAAGTTCTTTCATCCTACGTTCAATCTGAGAACGGCGGCGCATATAGAACGCTACCAAGATTCCGAGCAGCAGGATGGCCACGCAGAGGACTCCGAGCATTACGCTGCGGTCCCTTTCAAGGGCCGCTTTTGTTTCGGTAAGGGAGATTTTATTTTTTAATCCGAGAATTTCGCTGCGTGCTTTCATCCGGCTGATGATGGCGGTGCTCTGCACGCGGTTGAAAGTGTCCTGAGAGGCAAGTAGTTTTCTCATGTAGAGCAGTGCGCTGTCACGAGGTCCGATGCGGTCATAAATTTCAACCAATCCGCGCAGGGGGACAATCAGATCCTGATCGTTTCTGCGACTGAAAAAACCGAGTACTTTTTTCTGACTTTCAATGCATTGTTGCATTTCGCCGTCGCGGTAATATATTTCGGAAAGATTTTGCAGGCACTTCATCTGCAGCACGCTGTCAGAGGTCATGAGGGCCTCGTCCAAAGCCTTATGGGCATAGGAGTCCTCGTGGGTGAAGTAAAACAGTGACATGAGCGTGTTGCAATAGATTTTGTGATGCAGTCTCACTTGGGGGTCAGCAGCCATGCTGCGCAGGCTTTTTTCGGCCTCGGCCATGTTTCCGGTGGCTGCGAGAGTGTTGCAGAGGTTCAGCTCGTTTTTCAGACTGTCGGCAGGGCTGCCTATTCCCGAAAAATGCTCCCTTGCCGTGTATTGCAGTCTCAAGGCCTCGTCATAATCGTTTATTATGAAAAACAACAACCCCTGATTGGCGATTATGGTGGCGGTTTCGCGCCGAAGGCCTGCATTCTGCGCCCCGATGAGCAGTGACTCACTCACGCGATAAGCCTCCGGGTAGTCCTTCTCGGAATAGAGCAGCAGTTTCAGCCTGAGGTAATTTACGCGGTACCACTCGTAAGGGGTGGCGACCGAGTCTACTTTCCCGATGGCATCGAGCATTGCGTGCAGCTGTTTCTGACTTATGTCGCGATTGTAGGCTGCCTCGGCATCAAAATATGATGACTGTACAGTCGCCACGGGGTTGCCTGAGTGCCTTGCAAGCAGTCTGAAACGGTCAAGAGTGTTAACAAGACTGTCGGGAGCGAGCCTGTCGGTCCGCAGCACCTTGTCGACACTGTCTCTCACCCTGTCAACAGTCGGATTAATAGTTGTCCATTGGCCCGAAACACGTCTCGTTGCATGCACCTGATTTAAAATCAGGCACATAACGGTTAGAAACATAAGGCGTGTAATCGATATATTTTTCATTTGTCTATTGCTTGTCTATGTACTATTTTTGGCGTTGGTTTTCCAACTTGTTATTTTTGCACTACAATTCATGACAAAAATACGCTTTTTATTTCAATATTCAATCATATTTCGCAAAATGCTATGCAAAAGTTAAAATTAACATTTCTGTGGTGTCTATTAATCGGTCTATTGCCGGTAATGGCATCGGGGTCTTCGCCATCTGACATGGCGGAAATCTATCGGGCAAAGCGCTCTGCCGAAGTGGCTGAGTCGTCCCGGCTCCTGCCTCAGCAGAATAGTCGCGGCATCTCCGCGTCCGACGGCACCGTGCTCTACGGAGCCGAGCTGTGGAGCGATGGATGGAGCAGCATGGAGTCGTGGGCCTATCCCTACGGTGTGTACGGTTTCTCATCTGCGAACATTGCTCCCGAATTGCAATACAGTATAATATCCGACGCTATTTCAGCCGTGATGGCCGACGGATATTTCTATGTAGTATCGCGCATCATTAACAATGACAATTACCTCAACGGTATCACTATCACGAAATACAATGCGATTACCGGGCAGTATATAGGTGTGATTGACATTGTCAACCCGAGTTATTCCAAACTTCCCCTGCTGCTTACTCATGATGACACGACCGGCGTGACATACGCCTTGAGCTATACATCCGATAATCAGTCGCATGTATTGGCAACCATCAATCTCGCTACGGGAGAGATGACCACTGTCGGAGTCCTCGGTGCTGTCTCCACTAACCCGAATTACATGACATTCTCAGCCGACGGCAAAGGTTCAATCTATGCCATCGCAACCGATGGAAATCTCCATGTCATAGACACCGCGACCGGCATGTCGAGGATTGTCGGATCTCTCGGGGTCAAGCCGCAATATCTCCAGAGCGCGGTTTATGATACTGAAACCGACACCCTGTGGTGGGCCGCCGCACTCGACGACAACTCTGGCGCGCTGTTCACGGTCGACACCGCTACCGGAGCGGCTACCAAGGTAGGTGATTTCCCTAACAACGAGGAATTCATCGGCCTCTATTTGGAGCCTGCAAAATATGATCCCTCCGCCCCTTCCCAAGTCGTAGATTTGGAATTTGTGCCCACTACCCCCGGTGCAGCTTCGGGACAGTTGCTGTTCATCGTGCCCGAAACTACAATGGGCGGAGTGGAGATTACCGACCCGATTACCGTCTCGATTGCTGTCGATGGCAAGGAAATCACATCGGTAACCGGTGCCCCCGGGGAGGATATGTCAGTGCCTGTCACCGTGGAACCGGGATTCAGGACATTTACCGTCACAGCGTCGACAGCCGCCTTCAGCGGTGTTCCCGCCTCGACAACGGCATGGGTCGGCGAGGACAACCCAGCTCCGGTTTCAAGCCTGAATCTATCGGTGATAGACGGCGTGGCCAATCTGTCATGGATTTCGGCCGGGACCGGAGAGCATGGCGGTTACTGTCCTCTCGGGGATGTCCGCTACCGCATCGTGCGCACTGACGGCACTGTCGCCGCCGAGGCTTGGGAAGGCACGACCTTTACCGAAACACTCCCCGAGGTATATGCAGTGCATGCCTACACTGTCACCCCCTATATCCCCGGCAAGAGCGAAGGGCGGCCGATGACATCCAACTCGGTCAAGGCGGGAAAATATTTCGATATTCCCTTCTCGTTCAATTTCAATAACGACACCGAGTTTTATACCTATTTTACAATCAAGGATAACAATAATGACGGTTATACATGGCAGCATTACTATACTTGGAATGAAAATGTGGCCGTGGCGCAGTATCCTGTCTGCTGGTTGAACCCTGCTGATGACTACCTCATTTTCCCGGGTGTGAAATTCAGCAAAGATATTGTTTACTCGCTGACATTTGACCACTTGGACTATGGCAACAGCACAGGAAGTATCAAGGTGCTTGTCGGTAAAGGCAGCGAGGTTGGCGACCTGACCCGTGAACTTGTCGACTACAAGAATATTTTTGCGCAGCCGACAACTAATCATGAAGTGCGCTTCTCCTTCCCCGAGGATGGTGTCTATTATCTGGCATTTTACGTCTATACTCAGGAGCTCGGTGAGACCGCCTTGTCAATCGACAATGTCAACATCGACGTTGTCGGAGCTACCCTCGCCCCCGCTAAGCCTGCCATCAGTCTTGCAGGTATTTCGGAGAATGACAAGGACAAGGTGCGCGTTTCGGTTAAGGCTCCGTCGCTCACTCTCTCAGGCGAAAATCTTGATGCGATTTCAAGTCTCGCAGTCTATCGTGCAGGCACAGCGGAAGCTGTACATGTATTCAGCAATCCGGCTCCCGGTGCCGATCTTGAATGGATCGACGAGAATCCCGGCAGCGGTGTTATCGTTTACAACGTTGTGGCATCAAATTCTCACGGCATCGGCGAATCGTCGCAGGCCGAAGTCTTTGTCGGCGGTATCATTCCTCCCTACGAGGCGACCTTTGATGCCGGTGAGGACACAAGCTACTTTACTATCGTGGATGCCAACGGCGACAACACTACTTGGCATCAGGATAAGGCTGAGAATGCAATGGTTTACTCCTACAACCTGTTTGGCAGTGCTGATGACTGGTTGTTCTCACCCAAGTTGTACCTGAGCGATAAGCGCGTATATCAGGTCGTTTCGACATTGCGCACCAACGCTGCGGCCGAGAGCCTTGCCATCACCTACGGCCCGACCCCCGAGATTGAGTCCCAGACCATCTTGATCGACATGCCTGAATTTACAAGAATCGAGGCCGATGATGTCGAGTCGTGGCTGAGAGTTCCCGAGACAGGTATTTATTATGTAGGTTTCCATGCCTATTCGCCGAAGAATATGTACCGCATATATCTCGACAACCTGAAAGTTATCGATGCGGCCTCAGTCGATGCTCCCGACGAGATGACTGCCGTTTCGGTTACTGCCGACCCCGCAGGTGGACTGTCAGCAACAATCAAGGCAACTGCGCCGACCTCCACATACAATGGTGACGCGCTTGAATCGCTTGATGCTGTCGAGATTTATCGTGGAAACGAAACCGAGCCTGCTGCGGTTATTACCGATGTGGTTCCCGGCAAGGAAATTTCTTGGACCGATACTGAGGCGGCGCAAGGCATGATGATTTATCGCGTGTGCGCCGTCAATGGCGAAGGATGCGGCCTCAAGAGCAAGGCATCGGCATATGTCGGCCATGACCGCCCCGCCGCTGTGGGTGATTTGGAAGCAAAAGGTGATGTGACCAACGCCAATGCCACCCTGACATGGGAAGCTCCCGTCAAGGGATTCGACGGCGGATATGTCGAGCAGTCGGCTCTGAGATATAACATCTATGCCGGCCCCAACGAGTACACCCTTCAGCAAATTGCCTCCAACCTGACCGAGACCACTTATCTCGACAACTGTAACGCCACCGGCGCGCAGGCAATACGCGCCTATATTGTCGAGGCTTGCAGTGATGCCGGTGTAGGTGCTCGTGACACTGTATTTGTGTCGCTTGGCAAACTTTACGCTTATCCGTTGGTTGAGAAATTTGCCGATTATCTTACAAGCGAGTGGAGCAAAATCATCCTTACCAATTATAATGGGATGTGGATGGTATCTGACGAATATAACGGAGTGACATCGGCCGATGCAGGCACACGTTTCCTCCAGTTCCTCAAGCATGCCGATGATGATGCTGCCAGTGTCGGAATCCTCGGAACTCCGAAGGTGTCGATGGAAGGTTCTCTGCAACCTTATGTGACACTGTCGTTCTATCATGACCCGGCGGCTGACCCGCGGGCCAAGATGACCGTCGGCTACCGTGTGAACGACAACCGTGTGGTCGAGCTTGCCGAGCTCGTGGCTTGTGACGGCGAAAAGGGTTGGAAGGAATATTCTTGGCCCATCGAGGCGAAGACCTCCGACTTTGTGTCTGTCGAGCTCCACGCGGTGACCTATGACATGAACACTCGCATGTTTGTCGACAATATCAGGCTTGACGACCGTCTTGACCACAACCTGACCCTTGACACATTTGATGCTCCCGTTGAAATCGGATTGGATGGCGCAGTTTTCAAGGTAAAGGTTCAGAACAAGGGACAGAAGGACGCATCGGGCTATAGCGTTTCACTCGTGTGCGACGGAACCGATGTTGCCACACTGGACAACCAAAGTCTTAGCGCGGGCGAGGTCCGCACCTGCGAATTTGCAGTAGAGGCTCCCACCGCCGCCGAGGCCGGAAACAAGCGCGTCTACAAGGCCCGCATCGATTACAGCCTCGACCAGAAACCCGCCGACAACACCAGCGAGGAGGTTGAATGTACCGTTTTGACCAGTCCTTATCCCGGAATCACGACCTTGAAAGGCGTAGGTGGCAACAATTCGGTCACTCTGTCATGGGAAACCCCGTCAACATCATGGAGCTCTCCGATAACCGACAGCTTTGATGATTACGATACTTACCCGCCGTTTGCTATCTCTGACATGGGCGAGTGGGTTCTCTACGATGGTGACGGCCAGCGCACAGTCGGAATCCGTTACGGAGTATCGTTTGCCAATTGGTATTCACCCAAGGCATGGCAGGTCTGGGATCCGCAGCTTGCCGGATTGCTTGGTGACGACGTGGCCGCCCACGATGGTTATGTGTGTCTGATGAGTATGTGCAGCGACGGCTCTATCCCCGGTCAGGATGACTATGTCACTCCGGCCAATGACGACTGGCTCATTTCAGAGGAAGTCGCCGGTGGCTCTGACGTTGTCTTCTATCTGAAACAGCCTGTCGACAGCTACGGAGGCAATGAGGCTGCCGAGTTCCTTTATTCGACCACTACCCAGAATCCCGACCAGTTCACAGTCATCGAGACGATTGAACTCAACAACAAGGCCGTGTGGAACCGTTATCGTATCGCCCTCCCCGACGATGCCCGCTATTTCGCTATCCGTCACCATCAGTCCTACTTCGGTCTGTGGCTTGATGACATCACCTATTCGCCTGTGCGCAACGCCAGCCAGCTCGAAATAAAGGGTTATAACATCTATCGCGACGGCGAGCTTATCGGAGTGTCCGAGACAACTTCGTTTACTGATTCCGAGCCTCTTGACGGCGTTCATTCCTATGCCGTGGCTCCGCGATTTGAGACCGGCGAAGGTCGTCTGTCCAACGTTGTCGAGGTTGACGCGTCGCAGGTAGGTATTGCCAATGTCGGAGCCGACGCTGATGTCGAGATTTCGACCATCCCGGGTGCGATTGTGGTCAAGAGTGCTGCTGAAACCGCTGTCGCCATCTATACCCCCGACGGGCGCGTGGTGGTTTCTCAGTCAGTTGATGGCGAGGAATCATTCAGCCTGACTCCCGGTGTCTACATCGTCAAGGCCGCTGCAACTGTCAAGAAAGTGTTGGTAAAGTAACGCCGCTCTGAGCGTTCTAATAAAAAATCGGGACCGAATCTCGCTGATTCGGTCCCGATTTTTATTATGGTAAAACTTGTTTTTATCCGATGGCGGCGAGTCCTCCCTTGGCGGTCTCTTTGTAGAGGCTCGGGAGGTCGTGGCCGGTCTGTTTCATGACTTCAACGATGCGGTCGAAGGAGACGGAGTGTTTGCCGTCGCTGAAAGCGGAGTAGAGGTTTGAGTCGAGGGCGCGTGCGGCAGCGTAGGCGTTGCGCTCGATGCAGGGTATCTGCACGAGGCCGCATACCGGGTCGCACGTCAGTCCCAAGTGATGCTCCAGTCCCATCTCGGCAGAGTATTCAATCTGTGCCGGTGTGCCGCCAAACAGTTGCGAGGCAGCTGCCGCAGCCATTGCGCAGGCCACCCCGACCTCGCCCTGACAGCCGACTTCGGCTCCCGACACCGAGGCGTTGAACTTCACGACGTTGCCGAAAAGTCCCGCCGTGGCGAGGGCGCGGAGGATGCGTTTGTCAGAGAATCCCTTGGATGCGCTGAGGTGGTAAAGAACCGCGGGAAGTACGCCGCATGAACCGCATGTCGGCGCCGTGACGATTTTACCGCCCGAGGCATTCTCCTCCGAGACGGCGAGGGCGTAGGCATAGACCAGTCCGCGGCTTTTCAGACTGCTGCTGTAACCTGCCGCATGCACATAGTAGCTGACAGCCTTGCGTCGCACCCCGAGACCTCCCGGCAACACGCCCTCGGCTTCGATTCCACGCTCGACTGCCTCTTTCATCACCTGCCAGACGTAGGCGAGATAGTCCCACACGTCGGAATCTTCACATTGGTCGACATATTCCCAGTAGGAGCGGCCCGATTTCTCGGCCCACGCGAGGATGTCGGCAATCTTGGTCATACCGTAGATACTCTCGGCAGGTCGTCGTTCTTCGCCGTCGCGCAGGATGTCACCTCCGCCGATTGAATAGAAGGTTTCGGTCGCAATCTCTTTCCCCTCGGCATCAAGCGCGGAGAATTTCATCCCGTTTGGATGGAAAGGGAGGAAAATGTCGGGTTGCCACTCGATTTCGGTCGGCGCGGCTGGTGTCAGCACGTCGAGAATTGCCACGTCGGTCATGTGGCCCTTGCCGGTGGCAGCAAGCGACCCGTAGAGTGTCACGCGGTAGGCAGCCGCTCCCTTTGTCTCGTCAAGAAACAGGAGTGCGGCCTGTCGCGGCCCCATCGTGTGGCTGCTCGACGGCCCTAATCCCACCTTGAACAAGTGCTTGATTGATTCCATTTTGGTCGTGTTCGTGTGTATGTTTAAGGTTTGGGTTTAAGGTTTAGACAAGTGTCTTGTACGCTATTATCTAAACCTTAAACCCAAACCTTAAACT
>ERZ1026921.969-NODE-969-length-11514-cov-11.437822_pt1 | contig 11514 bp, 12 predicted proteins | sample MGYA00519571_ERZ1026921 | MGnify/ENA primary metagenome ERZ1026921 (study PRJEB26926, sample SAMN06164877) | human gut metagenome | biome: ENVO:00009003; feature: ENVO:2100002; material: ENVO:00002003 | host: Homo sapiens | place: USA | collected 2012 ... | reverse complement strand
GAGCTTGCGGCTTTGGAGCAAGCCCGGAGGCGGAAGAAACTCGTAGCTTTGACATACTAACCGACCACACAACAACTATCATTTTTTGGAGGTAAATTATGAACATCGAAAAGAGACGCGCAGAAATCGCCGCCCGCAAAGCTGAAATCCGTAAGCTCATTGAGGGCGACAGCGAGAACAAGCTCAACATGGATGACCTCGAGAAAGAGCTCCGCGAGCTCAACGAGGAGGACGAGAAGCTCGAAAAGAGACAGGCTATCGAGCGTATGCTCAACGGTGGCGCGGCTCCGGCCTCTCCCGCTGGCCTCTCTAATCCCGTCGCTCGCTCCGCAAATCAGCCCGCGCCGGAGAGCACCGAAAAGCTCTATCGCTCCGCATGGCTCAAGACCTTGCAGGGTAAGCCGCTGACCGACGACGAAAAGCGCGCATACTCCACGGCGGCAAACTCCGGCCTCCCCATTATCCCGGAGACGACCGCAAATCAGATCATCAAGAAAATGTACGAGGTCGCGCCGATTTTGCAGAGATGCAAGATTTTCCACGTCCCCGGCAATTTCAAGTTCGCTATCGAGGGTACGAACGACGAGGCCGCGCTCCACACCGAAAACGCCGCCATTACCGCCGCGAGCGACTCCCTCGGCTCCGTCTCTCTGACCGGCTACGAAATCGTGAAGCTCGTCAAAGCCTCCCGCGCTTGCTCCGAGATGGCGCTTTCCGCGTTCGAGAGCTATATCGTCGAGGTTATCGCCGAGGCCGTCGCCCGCCGCATTGAAAAGTACATTTTCACCGGCACGGGTACAAATCAGCCCGGCGGCGTTAAGACTGCCGGTAAGGGCGCGAGCGGCGCGTACACCGACGGCACAGACCAGATTACCGTAGGTAAGACGGCATCTCTCACCGAGGAGAACGTTATCGCGCTCTACGGCTTGCTCGGCGACGGTTACGAGCGTAACGCCGTTTGGTGCATGAACAAGGCGACATTCTTCTCTGACTTCTTCCCGCTGATGAACAAGAGCAAGAACAACGTTATCGAGTTCGCAAACGGCAAGTATTACATCATGGGCGCGGAGGTCTACTTTACCGGCTCTCTCGCCGCACATGAGGCGTATCTCGGCGACTTCTCCTATATCATCGGCAACTATTCGCAGGATATTACCGTCGTCCGCTCCGAGCACTCCGGCCTTGCTACGAACAGCATCGACTATCTCGGCGCTTGCGTGTTCGACTCAAAGCCGGTCGCGGGCTTCGGTGCTTTCGTGCATCTCGCAAAGGCGGCGGCTTAATAGGAGGGCTCGAGTATGGCAGTCGGTGACGAATATCTCGCCTCCGTCCGCCATAGCGTGAGACTTTCCTCCACCGTCCACGACGGGGAATTGACCGACCTCATTAACGCCGCTCGAGCCGACCTTGTGCTCGGCGGCGTTCTTGAGGCAAAAGCGAACGACGAAACCGACCCGCTTATCAAAAAGGCGGTGACGACCTACGTCAAGGCGGAGTTTGGGCTCGACAACGAGGACGCGGACAGGCTCCGCGCCTCGTATAAAGAGCAGAGAAACGGCCTCTCGCTATCGGACTCCTATATCGCGGCGGAGGGGGGATAGCTCATGTACTGGCGCGACGTTGTGACGCTCAAAGCCGTTACGGAGGGGCGCGACGCGGACGGTTTTCCGAAAGAGACAATCACGGAGACGACCGTTTTCGCCGACGTGTCCTCTACCAAGCGGAGCGAGTTCTACGCCGCCCGACAAGCGGGTATCTCGCTCGCGCTGACGGTAAAGCTCCGCGCCGCTGACTATGACGGTCAAGAGCGGCTCTCCTATGAGGGCAAAGAGTACAAGGTCGAGCGCGCATACACGGAGGCGCGGGAATACTACGAGCTTAATTGCTCCGAGTTTAGGGAGGCGAGCGAATGAACGTAAACGCTCTTTTAGTGGGTACGCTCGATAGTCTCCTCCCTACCGCTGACAGCGTGTATAAGGGCGCGGCGACCGAGTATATCGTTTTCAACTATACCGAGCTCCCGGCGGACTTCGCAGACGACGACGCGGCACATTACCGCTATCTCGTGCAAGTCCACCTATACGCGCCGCTCGAGAAGAATACCCGCACATACCGGCGGGAAATCTCTCGGCGGCTCGTGGCGGCGGGCTTTACCCGCCCGACGGTGACTCCGGCCTCCGATAAAAACGGACAGCATTACGCCTTTGAGTGCGAAATCGCGGGAGGCGTTGACGATGGCTAATCTATCCACGAGCGGGCTCGAGGAGCTTATCGGCGGTTTTGACGCTATCGCAGAAATCCCCGACGAGGTAGTGCTCGAAATGCTCGTCGCGGAGGCAGAAGTTATCGCCCCGGCACAGGAGGCCGAGGCGCGCGCTATGCTCTCGGGCAAGTACAGCACCGGCGAGACGGCGCAAAGCATTTCCTACGACAAAAAGCTCAAGAAAACATCGGACGGACGAGCTATCTACGTTTACCCGAAAGGCACTCGGCGACACGGCAACAAGCGCCGCGCCGCCGAGGTCGCTTTTGTGGACGAGTTCGGTAAACAGGGACAGCCCGCCCGCCCATTCATCCAAACAGCAAACGAGAAAGCGGCAGACCCGGCAACCGACGCGGCGGCTCGGGTGTACGACGGCTTTCTCAAATCGAAAAACTTTTAGGAGGTTTTATTATGGCACAGTTTGGCGCAAAGCGACCTATCTTCGCCCCGACGAAAACCACGCCGGACAATGCGCTCCCGACCTACGACTACGAGAAAGTCGTAACCGTGGGTAAGCTCGTTAAGGCCGACCTCACCGTTACGAACGCCTCCGGCGAGCTCTACGCCGACGACGCGCTCGCCGAAAAGGTCGATATGTTCGCCTCCGGCTCTCTTGCACTGGAAACGGACGACAAGACGGACGAGGTACACGCCGCTATTCACGGCGCGACCAAGGATACGCAGTCGAGCGAGGTCACGGACTCCGACGGAGACGTAGCTCCTCGCGGTGGCCTTTGCTATTACAAGGTCATTATTCGCGGCGGAGTCCGCTATTTCAAGGGCGTGTTTCATCCGCTTGTCAAGGCTATTCTCGGCAACGACAGCGCGGCGACAAAGGGCTCCTCTATCACGTTCGGCACGAGCGCGACGACCTTTACCGTGTTCCGTTGCAACTCTGGCGCATGGCGCATCACGAAAGAGTTCACGACGGAAAGCGAGTGCATCGCGTGGTGCGATACCAAGCTCGGCAAAGTGGGAGGCTAATATCAGCACGGACGGGAGGCGAGCGAGAACGGCTCGCCTCCCGCTTTGGTAATTGGAGGGTAAAGGCATGAAAACGGCAAAAGTGACGCTCGCGGACGCGACGTATTACCTCGCATTTGACGGCGAGGCTATGTTTACACTCCGGGACGATTTCGGCGGGACACAACTCGCACTCGAGGCAATAGAGCAGGATACCCGCGAGAGCTTCGCGGCGACGTGTGCTATCGCGGCGGTACTGGCAGAGCGCGGCGAGCTCCTCCGTCGGCGGCTCGGATACGACCCGGGCGCTATCCCGGAAAAGGACGATTTTCTCCTCATGGTGAGGCCGTTTGAAATCGTGACGCTCAAGCGCGCAATTATGACGGCTATCGAGCTCGGCTATGGTCGAGAGGTAACGAGCCCGGCGGACGACGAAATCGACGAGGGGCTCGCGGAACTTAATCAAAAAAAAACAAGATAAGGCGGGCGGAATACTACCGTATCGCCGTTCTTTGCGGAGTCTCCCCGGAGGAGGCTCTTTTTATGGCTCCCGGAGAGGTTTTCGACCTTTGGGAGCTATACCTATCCGCACACGGTAAGAACAGAGGCGAGGAGGGCGTGTAATGGCAAACCGTGAGATAAAAACGAAAGTCGCTATCGACGGCGAAAAAGAATACAAGGAGTCTCTCAAAAACATCAACTCCGCCCTCGGAACGCTTAAATCGGAATTAAAGCTCGTAGAGAGTCAATACGCGGGACAGGCGAACAGCTACGCGGCTTTGAGCGCGAAAGGCGACGTACTCTCCCATATGTACGACAAACAGAAAGAAAAGGTCAAGGCGGCGGCGGAACAGCTCGAGAAAGCAAAAAAAGCTCAATCGGACTACGCCGAAAAAGTCTCCTCCGCGCAATCCGAGATTTCGCGTTGCGAGGCCGCTCTCGCCGCGCTCGGCGACGAGACAGGCGACACGACCGAGGAGCAAGCCAAGCTCACGGCGGAACTCGAAAAGGCAAAGGGCGAGCTCTCCGCCGCTGAAAAAGGATACGAGTCTACGACTCGCTCCGTCAATTCCTATCAAACACAGGTAAATAACGCCAAGACGGAGCTTAACAAGCTCGGCTCGGAACTCGATAAAAACGCCTCCTATATGGACGAGGCCGCGAAATCCTCCGACGGGTGCGCCGAGTCTATCGACGAATACGGGAAAGAGGTCAAAAAGGCCGGAGAGGACTCCGAGGAGGCCGGAAAGAAGTTCGACAAGGTAAAGACCGCCGCGACCGCTCTCGGAACTGCGGCGGCGGCGGCAACGGCGGCACTCGCGGCGGCGGCGGTCAAGCTCGGGACGGAGGTTATCAGCGCATACGCCGATTATGAGCAGTTAGTCGGCGGCGTTGAGACGCTCTTTAAGGATAGCTCCGGGAAAGTCATGGAGTACGCGACCGACGCATACAAGACCGCCGGGCTTTCCGCCAACGAGTACATGGAAACCGTGACGGGCTTTTCTGCGAGCCTTATTTCCTCCCTCGGCGGAGACACGGAGAAAGCCGCCGAGTATGCGAACATGGCAATTACGGATATGTCCGACAACGCGAACAAAATGGGCTCGGACATGGCCTCCATTCAGAACGCATACTCCGGCTTTGCAAAGCAGAACTATACAATGCTCGATAACCTCAAGCTCGGGTATGGCGGTACGAAAGAGGAAATGCAAAGGCTCCTCGAGGACGCGGAGAAGCTCTCCGGCGTAAAGTACGATATTTCGAGCTACTCGGACATTATCGACGCTATTCACGTTATCCAGACGGAAATGGACATTACGGGGACGACGGCGAAAGAGGCGGAGGCGACTATCTCCGGCTCTATCGGGATGCTGAAATCCTCGTTTCAAAACCTCATTACCGGCCTCGGCGACGCAGACACAGACATAGACAAGCTATGCGATAACGTCGTAAACTCCTTTAATTCCGTCGTCAAGAACATTACGCCGGTCGTTAGAAACCTCGCAAAAACCGTCCCGAACGCATTAGAGGGCATCCTCGACGCTATCGCGCCTCTCCTGCCGGAACTCCTCGAAATGGGAGTCGGGCTCTTTGAGGCGCTCTTGAGCGGGTTTACATCGGTGCTCCCGGAGCTTATGAACACGGCGGCCTCGCTCGTGACAACGCTCGTACAAGGCATTATCGAGGCTTTGCCGCTCGTCGTAGAGGCGGCGGCACAGTTCATTACAACGCTCGTGCAGGGTATCGCGGAGGCACTACCGACGCTCATTCCGGCGGCGGTGGAGACGGTGACGACCATTGTATCGACGCTTATCGAGAATATACCCTTGCTTATCGACGCGGCGCTCCAACTCATGCAGGGGCTCGCGGAGGGCGTTCTCGAGGCTATTCCGGTACTCCTCGAGGCTTTGCCGGAGCTTATCGAGAGCCTCGTAACGACGCTCCTCGACGCTATCCCGCAAATCATCGAGACGGGAGTCGAGCTTTTAACCGCCCTTGTGGAAAACCTCCCGGAAATCATTACGACGATATGCGAGGTTTTGCCGCAAATCATCGAGAGCACTATCTCGACGCTCCTCGACCATTTGCCGGAAATCGTAGAGGCGGGCGTAAAGCTCTTGACGGCGCTTATTACCAACCTCCCGCAAATCATTTTGACGATAGTACAGGCGCTCCCGCAAATCATCACGGCGGTAATTAACGCCCTCGTGAACAATATCCCGAAAATCATCGAGACAGGCGTAAAGCTCTTAACTGCCCTCATTACCAACCTCCCGCAGATTATCGCCGAAATCGTCCGCGCTATGCCGCAGATTATTACCGGCATCGTGAGCGCGCTCGGCGAGGGCGTGTCGCAGGTCGCGGAGGTCGGCGCAAACCTCGTCCGGGGCTTGTGGCAAGGCATCCAGTCGCTCGCCGGGTGGCTATGGGATAAAGTGTCCGGGTGGATTTCCTCCATTTGGGACGGCATTACGGACTTTTTCGGCATCCACTCCCCGAGCACAAAAATGGCGTGGGTGTCCGAAATGAACGTCGAGGGCGCAGTCGTCGGCATTGAGAAGAACAAGAGCAAGGCCGTAAAAGCCTATGGAGCTATGGGCGAGGAAATGCTCGCCGAGGTAGACTCCGGGCTCGCGGCGGTAAACGACAAGCTCAAAAGCTCTATCGGGGAAATCGAAACGGGCTTTTCCGCAAAGGCGACCGTCGAGGCCGTCTCCGCATCCGTCCCGGCGGACTTGACCGGGCGCGGCGGCGGTGCGGCGGCATCCGGCGGCGGAGATACAAACGTCGTAAATCATTTTCATATCGCGGAGCTCGTCGTCCGTGAGGAGGCGGACGTAAAGAAGATTTCCCGCGAGCTCTACAATATGCAGAAATCGAAATCGCGGAGCAAGGGGGTATCTATGGCGTGAGCATGGGTTTTATTTTCGACAACAAGCATAGCGGGGATATGGGAGTCGTGTTCAAATCCACAGACCGAACACTCCTCCCCGCGAAACGGGTAACGCAATACACGATACCCGGCAAGAGCGGCACATACGACATAGAGGACGGTTACGAAAACCGCGAAATCGTATGCACGGTCGCTTTCGTCGGCGAGGGCTACCATTACGCGGGCGTGAGAACGCGAGCGCGCGCCGTTGCGGAATGGCTCTCCGGCGAGGGCTTGCTCGTATTTGACGACGAGCCCGAAAAGGCGTACTCCGCAAAGGTCGTCGGCGGTATCTCTATCGAGCAAATCGCCGTTACGGGGACGTGCGAGGTACGTTTCTTGTGTAAGCCGTTCGCCGAGTCCTTGCGCTACAATCAGCAGGACGTGAAATCCGTCTCTCTGCCTCATACGGAGGCGGTAAACGTCCGAGGGACGCAGGAAACGGACGGCTTAATCTATATCACGGCGCGCGGTAATATCCAAACGCTGACGATAACACGGCTCAAGGTAAATTAAAAAATTAGGAGGTTTCTACTATGAGCGCATTATCTAACGTCCACGCATCCACTCTCTTGAATACGTCCTTGCGGAGCGGGACGTACTACCTCGCTCTTTTCCTCACCGACCCGACGGCATCCGGCACGGGTACGGAGGTATCCGGCGGCGGATACGCGAGAAAGATTATCAACTTTAGCGCGCCGTCCCTCGTGTCCGGCAAAGAACAGGTTTCCAACTCCGCGCCCGTTGACTTCGGAACTCTGACGGCAGACCTCGGCACGGTGGCCTATTGGGGCATCTATGACGCGCTGACGGCGGGCAATTTGCTTTGGTACGGCTCCTTTACCCGGAGCAAGAACGTACTCAACGGCGACGCTATCACGGTATCGGCGGGGGCTATCGTTTGCACTTTGGCATAACGAGGAGGCGAGCAAATGTATAACCGCACTCCGTACAATAAGACGACGTACAACCGAACAACGTCCATTGTGTTCGAGTGGCTCGCTACGGCGAACGCGGAGACGGATACCTCGGCGACGCTGAAAATCATTCGATACCTCGACGGCTCGGCGGCGGCGGTCGCTACCGCGTCCGGCGTGTTCGTCCGCGTCCTCCTCCCCTCCGCGCTTGCGGAGGCGGAGGCCGGGAGCGTCGGCGACTATATCCGCACTCTCTTTTTCTCCGCACTTGCGGAGGCCGTAGCAACGGCGAGCGGTACGGGCGTTTCGACCTACGGCTCCGTCACTATGGTAATTGAGGGCGTGAACATGGTCGCCGGAGACGAGCTTATTATCGACACGGAGCACATGACCGTAACGCTCAACGGCGCGAACATCATCGACCGCGTGAGCGACGATAGCGCATTTTTCAAGCTCCAACCGGGCGAGAACGATATTATCGTCGAGGGCGGCACGACCGCAGACGTTAAAATCTTGTGGAAAGATAGGTGGTTATAATGGCAAAGCCGCAGATTTTCAACCGCGATATGAAGCGGCTCGCCTACCTCGACAACGCGCTCGCCGTCGGCTACGGCCTCGAGACTAATTCCCTATGGACGGCGACCTTTACGCTCCCGGCGGACGACCCGAAAAACGCCTATTGTACGCCGCTGAACTTCGTCGAGATTTTCGACGGAGACGAGCGTATCGACCTTTTCCGCATCATCGGGGAGGATATGGAGCGGAGCAACGGAGCGACTCGCTATTATGATTGCGAGCACGTCCTCGCTACGCTCCTCTCCGACGTTCTCTTTCAGTATCATCAATGCGGCGGCTCCGGCGTAAAGACTGCCGACGTTCTCAATTACATTCTTGCCCGGCAGACCCGGCAAAACTGGAAACTCGGGGCTTGCGATTTCAAACGCTATTTTGAATATAATTGGGAAAACTCGACGCTCCTCGCGGCGCTCTTTGCCGTGCCGGAGTGCTTCGATAGTGAATACCTTTGGTCGTGGGATACGACCGTCTATCCGTGGACGCTCTCGCTCACCGTGCCGACGGAGGCGCTCAAAAGTGAAATCCGATACGCAAAGAATATGACGAACATCAAAAAGACGACGGACGCGACCAGTATCGCAAACCGCGTCTATGCGCTCGGATACGGCGAGGGTGTAAACCAACTGACGATAGAGTCGGTGAACGGCGGCGTTCCCTATGTCGAGGACGCTTTAAGCATCGAGCGTTACGGCTTGTGTTCGACTATCCTCGTAGACTCGCGGTATCAAGTGGCGGAAAACCTCAAGGCATACGCCGAGCAGATACTCGCCGGGCTCAAGGAACCGTATGTGAGCTATGAAATCGGCGCTATCGACCTCCACCGGCTGACCGGCGACAAGTTCTCAAAGTTCCGCCCGGGCGAGGTCGTCCGCGTCGTGGACGAGGCAGACGGAATTAACCTCCGTACCCGCATCGTCCGCGTTGAGAAAGCGGATGCAGAGGGCGACCCGGGAAACGTCACGGTAACGATTGCCAACAAGACGCAGGATATAGCGGGCAGTATTTCCGACTTGCAGAGCCGCGCCCTCATTTCCGAGACATACGCGCAGGGCGCGACCAACCAACAAATCTATAATTTCTCGGATAACGCCGACGCAACGCATCCGGCGAAACTGCAACTCTATATCTCCGACTCGGTGGTACGCATTAACAAAATGCTCCTCAATATCGAGTTCGAGGCGTTCCGGGCGTATGAGAAAGCTATCGGCGGCGGCGGTGGACAAACGACCTCCTCCGGCGGCGGGCAGACAACGAGCTCCGGCGGCGGGCAGACAACGAGCTCCGGCGGTGGTTCTACGACCTCCTCCGGCGGCGGGCAGACCTCCGGCGGAACGGCGCTCGAGTCCTCGAACGTGCTCCCGAGTGAGACGAACGGACAGGCCGTGCATAACCACGGCATTTCTCAACACGCCCGCCTTGCAACGACAAGCGACGGGAAAACCGTTGACGGATACGAGACGTTCATTTGGTCGGGCGCGCATACGCATCCGGCGCACACGCACAGGATTTCCGCACATACACACGAGGTCTACGACCATACGCACACGGTAAGGGCGCACACGCATACGGTGAAAGACCATACCCACACCGTAAAAGACCATACCCACGCTATCGAGTTCGGCATCTACGAGGGACAACGAGCCTCGAAAGCGACTATTAAGGTAGACGGAAAAGAGATACCCGCGCCGTCCTCGTATAGCAATATCGACATTGTGAAGTATCTCGCCACGGACTCGAGCGGGAAGATACGCCGTAACTCGTGGCACTCGATAGAGATACTCCCCGATAACATGAGTCGTATCGTGGGCGCGGTATTCGCTCAAACATTCTGTAATTCTCGCGGCGGCGGGGACTACTAAAAGGAGGAAAGAATATGTCCGAATTAGTGACAATGTACCCGGCGCAAGCCAACTCCCCGGAGACTTCGCTCTCCGGCGCGCTGACGGCGGCGGGTACGACCGTAAACGTCGTTGACGGCTCCGTACTGCCGGAGGCTCCGAACTTGCTCACGATTGGAGCGGACGGCTCCACGGCGGAAACGGTGCTTATGACCGCAAAGAACGGGAACGTGCTCACCGTCACGCGAGCGCAGAACGGCACGACCGCCCGGGCATGGTCGGCGGGCGACGTTATCGCCCGATATTTCACGGCGGCAGACCAAACCGCCATGCAGGAAAATATTAAGAAGCTCAACGAGGGCAAGGCCGAGAAAGCCGCCTCACCGACGGCGGGACACTTCGCCGGGCTCGATGCAAGCGGCAATCCGACCGACTCCGGCAAAAAGCCGGGCGACTTCGCCGCCGCGAGCCATACCCACACGGACAAGGCGGACAAAGTAAAGAACGCCACGGCGGGACACTTCGCCGGGCTCGACTCCTCCGGCAATCTGACCGACTCCGGCAAAAAGCCGGGCGACTTTGCCAACGCCTCCCACGCTCACGCGGGATACGCCGAGGTAAAGATTTTCTCCGGCGTGTCCGTCGCCGCCTCTGCATGGGTGAGCGACAGCACATACGCGGCGTATCCCTATGCCGCCTCTATCGCCTGCCCCGGCGTGACGGCGAGCCACGTCCCCGAGGTCGTGTTCGGTGCGACAGAGGCCGCGAGCGGAAACTTTGCGCCGGTCGCTCTCTCCGGGAGCGGGACGGTCAAAATCTACGCCGCGACAAAGCCGACGGCGGCTATCACGGTGCAGAGCATTACTTGTATTAAGGCGGTGAGTTAAAAATGATTGGTAGAACAAACGCAGTCAGCAAGCCCGGAGTCGAGCTCTCCCTCGTGGTATCCGTTACGAGCGGAGCGGCGGTCACGGCGACAAAGGGCTCGAAAACGGTAAACGGCACGGCGGCGGGCGGCTCGTGCGTCCTCTCCTTGCCGGAGGCCGGTACATGGAGCGTCAAGGCTACACTCAACGGGCAAACGTCCGACACGAAAAACGTCTCCGTCGTCGATAGCTACGCGGTGGCGCTGACGTTCTTTTCCGCGACGATTACCGTCAACGTAGACTCCGGCGCATCCGTCACGCTGAAAAAGGGCGGGACGACAATCGCCACAAAGACGAGCAACGGGACGGCGGTTTTCACCGTCACGGAGACGGGGGCGTACACGGTCACGGCGACAAAGAACGGGCAGACGACGAGCGGCTCCGTCAATGTCGTTTCCGGCACGACCTCCTACTCGCTGACGCTCTCTTTCGTGAGCTCTACGCTCAACAATAACGAGTGGAGCGTTATCAAGTCCGTTTCCGACGCGGGACAGGGCGCGAACTATTGGAGCATCGGCGACCGAAAGGCGGTCACGCTTAACGGCACGGTCGGAAAGCTCTCGCTCTCGAATGTCACGACCTACGCTTTCATTATCGG
>ERZ1026921.950-NODE-950-length-11712-cov-4.522604_pt1 | contig 11712 bp, 6 predicted proteins | sample MGYA00519571_ERZ1026921 | MGnify/ENA primary metagenome ERZ1026921 (study PRJEB26926, sample SAMN06164877) | human gut metagenome | biome: ENVO:00009003; feature: ENVO:2100002; material: ENVO:00002003 | host: Homo sapiens | place: USA | collected 2012 ... | reverse complement strand
GTAAGAATATCTTAAGCGTTGCGAGTGACAATGGAAAGTATTTCGTTACGGTAACATATGATGAGTCCAACTCGTCTGGCAGATATTCAATGTACATATGGAGTAAGGACGAATGTGTTCTTGTGTCAGAAGATAATCTGCAGAAAGAGATTATGTATATCTCTGATGACGGTCTTGTTATATACACGAATATTAATATTATTAATGACGAGGGTTCTACTAATGGAACAAGCCTTGCCATGAGCAGAGTCAAAGAAGTTAAGAAACAGCCTGAGGCACAGACAACTCTTATAGAGGGTAATCTTAATAAGGCATATGTGTATGAGTCAAAGCACCTGATAGTATGTCTTACTAATGCAGGCTCATTGTATACATATGATTATGAAAAAAAAGAAAAGCCGGTTTCAGTTGCAGATGCAGTTATGCAGTTATGGCCGGTGTCAGAGAACATGACAGGTGTGTATACAGCGAATGCAGACAGCCTTAATACAAGAAAAGATGTGGATACATTGCTGTATTCTAAGAGTGATGGAGTATATTATTACTCATGCAAAGATGCATCTGCGTATAAGATAGACAAGAAGACAGACAATGATGCAGATTATGTATTTGATAGAGACAATTCGCTTATATACAGAATTTCAGGTACATCAATGACATCAGCACTTATCAGAGAAACTAAAGTGAGTGAGTATGTGGATGTTGATTCTATGACTAAGGAAAAGAATTACATATATAATTCATCAGATGGTCAGATAGTGTATGTTAATGCGAAAGGACAGCTTCGAGTAGTTGATAACAACAAGATTACAGACATTGCGTCAGATGTTAATGCAGGTTCATTATCTAAAGTGTATAATAAAGGCAAGGCTTTAACATATGTTTCAGGCGGCAGGCAGTACTATATGGATAACATTAAGAGCAAAGCTGTTGCAATTCTGGAATCAGATGCAGTTACAGATACAGAGGGAACATATTTTTACAAGAACCGAATCTATGCGTATGATGCTGATAATATTCTTTATTCTAATACACTGAAGGGAAATGATATCAGCAATATAGGCTACGTTGAAAGATTGTGGCTTGGAACAGAACTAAGATAATTGCAAATGTATTAAAACAGGTATAAGTTATGGATTTATTTGAATATATGCGTGAAAACAATAAGAATACAGAATCTCCATTGGCTATGAGATTAAGACCGGAAACACTCGATGAAATGGTAGGACAGTCTCATATAATCGGAAAGGATAAACTGCTTTACAGGGCAATTAAGGCAGATAAGCTTAGCTCAGTAATATTTTATGGTCCACCTGGAACAGGAAAGACAACTTTAGCTAGAATAATTGCTAATACAACAAGTGCAGAGTTTAATCAGGTTAATGCCACAGTTGCCGGAAAGAAGGATATGGAAGAGGTTGTTGCCAAGGCGAAAGACAATCTTGGAATGTATGGAAGAAAGACCATTCTTTTCGTAGACGAGATTCACCGCTTTAATAAGGGACAGCAGGATTATCTTCTGCCATTTGTTGAGGATGGAACAATAATTCTTATTGGTGCAACGACAGAGAATCCGTACTTTGAAGTAAATGGAGCTTTGATATCAAGGTCAATAATATTTGAATTAAAACCACTAGAGAAAGAAGATATCAAGACAATAATAAAGCGTGCTGTGTATGATGAGAAGAAGGGCATGGGAAGCTACAATGCAGCAATAGACGATGATGCACTGGAATTCCTTGCAGATATATCCAACGGAGATGCGAGAAATGCACTTAATGCCATTGAACTTGGAATACTCACAACAGACAGATCAGATGATGGAGTTATACATATAGATCTTGCAACAGCACAGGAATGTATCCAGAAGCGCTCGGTAAGATATGATAAAGAGGGTGACAACCACTATGATACAATATCAGCATTTATTAAGAGCATGAGAGGGTCTGATCCTGATGCAGTAAGCTATTATCTTGCCAAGATGCTGTATGCAGGTGAAGATATTAAATTCATAGCAAGACGAATAATGATATGTGCCAGTGAGGATGTAGGCAATGCTGATCCTAATGCACTGCAGGTTGCAGTGGCTGCGGCACAGGCTGTTGAGCGTATCGGAATGCCGGAAGCACGTATTATATTAAGTCAGGCGGCACTCTATGTTGCGACAGCACCTAAGAGTAATGCATGTTACATGGCAATTGATAAGGCACTTGATGTAGTTAAGAATTCAAAGACAGCGCCGGTTCCTGTACATTTGCAGGATGCCCATTATAAGGGCAGTGCCAAGTTAGGACACGGTGTAGGATACTTATATGCACATGATTATCCTAATCATTATGTCAGACAGCAGTATCTTCCGGATGCTTATGTGAATGAAAAATTCTATGAGCCGGGAGATATGGGATATGAGAGGGATATTAAGAAACATTTGGATAAGATTAAGTCGGAGGCATAGTTTCCAATGAGGGATTACATAAACAGACTTTCAAGAGGCAGTTCAATTATCAAAGTACCAAAGCTGTCATGCAGTGAGGAACAGATTACCATGGATATTATGTGTAATACAGTTGCTACAGGCAGCTTCATATGTGATGCCACCGATAAGGTTTATGGAATGGTCTATGCTGACAATGAGAGGGTAAAGATTCTTTCAGAACAATTTGGTGGTACGCATATTATAACTGAATATCAGGTGGACGCTTCCGGACTTGAAGAAAATGATGAGATAGAGGGAACATTTACAGTAGTATGTAATGCCGGCGAGAAAAAGATACCATTTGTATTCAGATGTATGAAAGAGAATCAGGATGATATAAGAAATCATGTTAAGACTGAAGCAGTTGTTCTGCACATTGATAACGAAGAGAATACAATTATACACAAAGATGAAGCAGAGCAGTTTGAATGTGTGCTTATAAAGAGTGGCACAGAAGAAACAGAGATTGATATATATGCAGATGCAGATTTTATTGAATTAGAGAAAGACAGCTTATCAGCTGATGATTTTGCAGGTGACAGGGCTGTAATTAAATATATAGTTAATCCACAGAAAATGCATGCAGGCAACAACTATGGATATATACATATAGTAAGTTATATGCAGCATTTAAAGATAAATGTGAGTGTTATATGTAAGAAGGCTGATGAATCGGAAGATTTTGAAGTTAGAACAGAAGAAAAACTTGCACGATATAAGCTTACAAAGCTTTATCTTGATTTCAGAATGAAGAAAATCAAAAAAGAAAAATGGATTGCTGAATCTATGCAGACGGTTGACCGAATAAGGGGAATTAAGGGGACAGATGTATTTTATGATATTGTGCAGATACAACTGCTTATAGCGTCCGGAAGAGAGGAAACAGCAACACAGATATATAATAATATCAAGAAAGATATAGTCGGAAGAATTGGTGAAAATGTAGAACTTTACTGCTATTTTCTGTATGTTTCGACACTTATTGTGCGTGAAGAGGAGTATACGGCTCAGGTTTTATCACAGGTTAAGAAGTTTTTTGAGAATGGCTATGATACATATAGAATATTATGGATACTTTTTTACCTGAGTACAGATTCAGATAATAAGAGTATAAGACTTGTAAGAATAAAGGATGTAATTAATTCAGGATGCATAAGCCCTGTTATGTATATTGAGGCTATGAACATTATTAATGCACAGCCTGTTTTACTACGGGTGCTTAATCAGTTTGAAATGCAGGTTATTAATTATGGATGCAGGAACGACATTATTAGCGAGAAGCTTGCGATGCAGATTGCAGATGTTGTGGCTAATGAGAAGAATATTAATATTAATACTCTTATTATACTAAAAAAGATATATGATAAATATGAGAAAGACGAGATACTGACAGTTCTTGTAACCCAGATGGTAAGAATGGGCATGACAGGAGAAAACTGCTTTGAGATATATGAAAAAGGAGTATTAAGAGGCCTGAAAATAACAAGGTTATATGAGTTTTATATTGCCAGTATGCCTAAAAAGACAGACAGGCAGCTGCCAAAGATAGTGTTGATGTATTTTGCATATGACAATACTCTTACAGATGCAGATAAAGCATTTTTATATGCAAATGTGGTGACGGGCAGAGATTCGTACTATAAGAATATCTATGAAGGTTATGAAAGAAATATAGAGATATATGTGTATGAACAGCTTAAAGCCGGCAATATCAGTGACAATCTTGTTGTATTATACAAGGCACTTCTTAAGACACAGCTTGTGTGTGATGACACAGGCACATTTGTAAGTAAAATGCCATATATGTACAGAATGCAGTGCTTTAGTGATGTGGTAAGATATGTACATGTTAGATATCCGCAGTTTACAGAAGAAACAGTATATGAGCTTTCAGGGGAAACAGCATATATATGTATGTATGGAAGTGACTGCGAGATTACATTTGAATGTATTGACGGACAGCTTAGAAAAGATACAATTGATTATGATATAGAAAAAGTGTTTGATATACAGCAGTATGCAGAGGTGTTTGAGGCTGCAGGTGATTATGGAAAGAACAATTCAGGAATAATTATGAGCAGAATCTGTGAAATGAGAAAGAATTCACAGTATACACAAGAAACACTTAAGCTGTACAAAACAATAAAAAAGGAACAGGGTATCAGTGAACAGTATAAACAGCAAGTTAATGCCTGGATGATTGATTATTACTATCATTATTATGAAGAAGATGATTTCTGGCATGAATACAATTATGTTGATACAGATAATCTGACGAAGAAGGATGCGGGAAAACTGATAGAGATACTTATAGATTCATCAATGTATTCACAGGCATATGAGATAGCCGGTATATACGGTTGCTGTATGGCAAAAGCGGCAAAACTTCTTAAAATGACTGACTATATTCTTACAAATGTATCAGACGGACATAGTCAGATTATTGATGAGATTACTCAATATATATTCAGACACAACATTTATAATGAACCTGTTCTTTCTTATATGTGCGAATACTATAATGGGACTAATGATGAAATGTATGCTGTGTGGAAGTCAGCAGTTAATTATAATGTAAATGTATTGCATATGTCAGAAAGGATTCTTGCCCAGATGATGTATACAGGTGTGCATACTGGAAGATTTACAGAGGTGTTTGCTGATTATTATAGTAAGATTCCTGATATGCTTATAGTAAAGGCATATTTATCTTATAATTCACAATTCTATCTTCTCAGGCAGAAGAAGGCTAATGATATAGTATTCAGAGTTATAGAGGAGTGTATGGGGGATGGATATGGATTGCCAGAGTGTTGTTATGTAGCATGGCTTAAGAATCTGTCAAGAAACCCTGTTGCGTTAAGAGAAGATACATCTGAAAAAGAACTTGCACAATCAGTCCTTAATGAATTATGTGAACATGACAGAATATATGGATTTTTCAAAAAATTCAAAGGAATACTGGATTTACCATACAATATGCAGGGACTTACTATTGTTGAATACATAGCAGATCCAGATGATAAAGTATCTTTGACATATAGTATTAATGGGGCTGACAGGCTGGTGCAGGTTATGAAGTCTAACGAATGGGGAATATTTACATGCAGGTTTAATCTGTTTTATGGGGATTCATTAGAATATACATTTATAGTTAATGACAGCAATGAACAGGCATCTGCAGAGCCGGTAGTCTGCGAATATAAGGATATTCCATCAGAGAACACAGATGGAAGGATTGACATGCTTAATGATTGTCTTGCAAGCAGACAGCAGCATGACCTTACAACATTAAGAAAGCTCATGTATAGTTACTGTGTTGAGGAATACGTTATAAGAGAAATGTTTACAATTGTCAAATGAGGATAGCAGATATGGAGCAGTGTAAAGGACTTATAGCAGGAATAGATATAGGATATAGTAAAATTCAGGCAAGTGTATATTCATATAATTCACGGAATGTGCAGACGGTAAAACTGACAGAGGATTCAAAGGAAAAGACCAGTCTTGCAAATGTTGTCGCTGAATGTATGCGAGCAACAGGTACATCACAGATTCAAAGCATATGTGTAACCATTCCCGATTATCATTCTGATGAAATATCTGCTGTCAGGGATACTCTTAAAAAATGTGGTGTATCAGATGGCAGAGGGCAGGTATTAAGCAGAGTTGAAAGCTTTGCATATTATGCGTACAGACAGAAAAGTGAGCTTCATGCTGCTGGTGTGGCACTGTTTGACTACACAAGTGAAGGAATAAGGTGTGATTATCTTGCAGTCAGGAAGAATGACAATAGTAACTATCTGCTTCAGGAACACACAGGATACACATCTGATATATTAAAAGAAGCTGTGATAAGCAAAGAACTTGGACTGGCTGAGAATGAGTTGTGTACATTTACAGAAGAGTATTTTTCTAAAAGACATGTTTCGGCGGCATATCTTACAGGTGAAGGTTTTGATGTTGAAAAGCTTCCTGAAAGATTTGCAAAGCTTATGGTTACGAGAAGAAAAGCATTTGTCGGACAGAATCTTTTTGCAAAGGGTGCATGCTTTGCGGCAATGGAGATATTGAAGCCGGAAGTGTTTAAGAATGTCATAATGCTTCTTGATAATCATGTGAAATGTGGTATAGAAATAGATATTTCGTCATATGAAAAGCCAATGAGATTCAGGCTGGTAAGACCGGGAAGTAACTGGTATACTGCCGGACGGACTGTGGAATGTATACTTGAGGATATGAGAAGCATTACATTTAAAATAATAACACCTGAGAATAAATATTATGATGAAGTTGTTGATATAAGTGAAATTCCATTCAGGGAAGAGAAAACAACAAGAGTATCTGTGAGCGTAAGCTTTACGGATTCTGACAGGTGTAATATTACAATAAAAGATCTTGGATTTGGAGAGTTTGTCAAAAGTTCAGGAAAAGTTATAAGCAAAGAACTTGTATTAAGAAGCTGAGAATGTGGAAAACATCAGGAAACGGAGAAATACAATGGGGAAAATAATACTGTGCAGAGGAAAGAAGGCAGATACACCACTGACTGTTTTACAGACAGGTGTGAAGTTATATACAGCAGAAGAACTCTGTTATTATATTTATAATAATATATATCTGATTGGACAGGATTTTATAGATGATAATCTTATCAGTTTTCTTGATGAAACCGGAGAAAAAGAGCTGGCAGAAAGAGTAAGGAAGCTGAAAGAAACAGGAGGTTCATTAGCACAGATATTTGTAATAATACTCAAGACAATAGATTATTATTCTGTTGCAGAGATTGAGCAGTTAAAAGAGATTCTTAATACTCTTGGAAAGCAGAGTGTATGCGAAAGGCTTAAAGCAAGAGGAGACGGATATCTCAATGCTGGATATTATTTTGCCGCGGTCAGATGTTACGAGTCAATTATAAAAGATTACAAGGGAAAAGATTTGTTGGCAGCTGATTATGCAAAAGTTTATCATAACCTGGGAACTGCCTATGCAAGAATGTTTATGTATGATAAAGCAGTGATATATTATGATGAGGCATATAGGACGGGTCAGCATGAGGAATCAAAAAAATGCAGTATAGCAGCTTTAATTATGGCAAAGAAGGATAAAGAACCTGTTAATGTTGATGTGGATGAAGATGAATATGTTGTCCAGAAGGAATTGGAAACTTTAATGGATAATGCCAGATATAGTGATGAATATAGGGAACTTGAAGATATTGCCAGATTAAAAGCAGATGGCAATCTGGCACAGTACAACAGGGCGGTAGATGAAAGACTTGACAGGTGGAGAACGTCATACATTAAATATAGCAAAACATTTTAAAGAATTGTGGTGGATATATGGGAATATTTAAAAAAGCTGAAAAAGAAACGATATATGATGATTATGATGATGAATCGTACAGAGATGAGGAACTGCTAGAAGAGGCAGAGAAGGAAAAAACTGCCAATAAAATGTTTAATATATTGAATATATATGAAACGTTTGATAAGAAGAATAAGAAAAAACATGAAGACCGCAAGAGCGGAGAACTTGATGAGAAAACAAAGGAAAAACAGCAGCAGGCCAAGATAGAAGAAGAAAAATATGATCATCTGTTAAACAGTATGCAGGCACAGACGCTTATCAAGGCAGTTGAGAAATATGGAAAGGATGAGGAAGACCGCAAAGAGATTGATGCTATACCTATTGAGCTTCCAAAGGAAAAATCCGACCTTGATAAAATTGCAGAATATGCGATGAGCAGGAATATAGACAGTGTCAATATAAAGGATTTCAGTACACATGATATTGAGGTTTATGTAAGAGAACAGTGTGATATCATGGAAGAAGCAGCGACACATGTAGAAAATGCTAAAGCTGAGTATGAGGCTGTTACTGAAGAATATAATGATATACAGATTATGGAAGAAGCTCCCACACAGATACGTGATAAAATATTGAGCTGTGCAGAGACCATAGACAACATGATGGTTGACAGGCGTATTCTTAAAAGTACAGAACATAAGCTGTCAAATGCGGCATACAGGCGCATGGAAGCTGTGGAAAATGAAATGCCAGGTGGAATAAAGCTTTTGAAAGCATCCGAAGATTATTATGATACTGTTAAGAGAGATTTAAGGATACTTGAGGCAGAACAGCTTAATCTTAGAACTGATGCGGACGTTCTTGTTACAAGACAGATTAAGATAAGAAGGCTTGCGAAAACAGCAATCTTTGCGCTTGCGGCAGTGTTTGCAGTATTTCTTATATCGATGACACTTGTTCAAAATGACAGTGATACGGCACTTTTTATAGGAATATCTTTATTTGCAGCAATTCTTGCAGTTGGAATGTTTGCTTTATTAAAGGTTACTGAAAGAAATGTGATTATAACCGAAATAAAACTTAATAAAGCTACAGCACTGCTTAACAAAGTAAAGATTAAGTTCATTAATGCAGCAAATACGCTGGATTATGAATATACAAAGTTCGGAGTTAAAAGTTCATATGAACTTGATAAGAAATACAGGCTGTACGAGGAGATGAAAAAAGAGCAGATTAGAATGCTTGATATGACATCATCACTTAATTCTGCTGAAAATGAGCTTGAGAATATGCTTAAGAATTTAGGACTTTACAGTCCACATATATGGCTTGGAAGAGTGAGGGCAATCATTAATCCTAAGGAAATGGTTGAAGTGCGGCATGAAATAAATACTCGCCGTTATAAATTAAGGCAGCAGATAGAGTACAATGAAAAACGTATTGATGAAGCAAAGGAAAATATTAAAAAGATAACGCTTTCAAATCCGGCACACAGCGATGGTGCAATGCGCGTAATTGAAATGTATGAGAAGCGACATTCACGGGTTGCAAAATAAAATTGATATGTTACAATAAACAGTGGCTTTTTACGCATATGAATGATAAAAAGCGAAAGAAGTATGGAGGCTATAAGGATGAAAGAAAGACTTGAAGCAATTAGAGAAAGAGCTTTAGCACAGATTAATGAAACTGATTCGCTTGATAAACTGAATGATATCAGAGTCGCTTTCCTTGGAAAGAAGGGTGAACTTACAGAAGTACTTAAAGGTATGAAGGAAGTTGCACCAGAAGACAGACCTAAGGTTGGTCAGATTGTTAATGAGACAAGACAGGCAATTGAAGAAGTATTAGATAAGGCTAAGACAGAATTAGCTGCCAAGAAGAGAGAACTTCAGTTAAAGAGTGAAGTAATAGATGTTACTCTTCCATCTAAGAGGGATGAGTTAGGACATAAGCATCCTAATACACTTGCATTAGAAGAAATCCAGAAGATATTCATCGGAATGGGTTATGAAGTAGTTGATGGACCAGAAGTTGAGTATGATTACTACAACTTTGAGGCACTTAACATACCAGCTAACCACCCGGCTAAGGATGAACAGGATACATTCTACATTAATGATAAGATAGTACTCCGTACACAGACTTCCCCTGTTCAGGCAAGAGTTATGGAGAAGGGCAAGCTCCCTATCAGAATGATTTCTCCAGGACGTGTATACAGAGCAGATGAAGTTGATGCTACACATTCACCATGCTTCCATCAGGTAGAAGGTCTTGTAATTGATAAGGGAATAACATTTGCAGACCTTAAGGGAACTTTAGCAGAATTCGCTAAGGAGCTTTTCGGACCTGATACTAAAGTTAAATTCAGACCACATCATTTCCCATTCACTGAGCCTAGTGCCGAGATGGATGTAAGCTGTTTCAAATGTGGTGGTAAAGGATGCCGTTTCTGTAAGGGCGAGGGATGGATTGAAATCCTCGGCTGTGGAATGGTTCACCCACATGTATTCGAGCTTTGTGGAATTGATAAGGAAGAATATACAGGATTTGCCTTTGGTGTAGGACTTGAGAGAGTTGCTCTTCTTAAGTACGAAATCGATGACATGAGACTTCTTTATGAGAACGATATCAGATTTATAAAGCAGTTCTAAATCGATTCATATAGTGGTCTAACGACTGGAATAAGATAAAGTATATTTAAGGAGAATGACGATATGAATACATCATTAAATTGGATAAAAGCAATGGTTCCAGGTCTTGAGTGTACAGATCAGGAATTCAGAGATGCTATGACACTTTCAGGAACTAAGGTGGAGTGTTTCAATGCATTTGACAAGAACCTTGATAAAATCGTAGTTGGACAGATTCTCTCAGTTGAGAGACATCCTGATGCAGACAAGCTTGTAATATGTCAGGTTAATGTTGGCAGCGAGAATGTCCAGATTGTAACAGGTGCACCTAATATTGAAGTTGGTTCAAGCGGACAGAAGGTTCCTGTAGTATTAGACGGAGGTAAAGTTGCTGGAGGACATGACGGCGGCGCACTTCCAGAAGACGGAATTAAGATTAAGAAGGGCAAGTTAAGAGGCGTGGAGTCATGCGGTATGATGTGCTCTATCGAGGAACTTGGTTCTTCAAGAGAATTCTTCCCGGATGCACCAGAGGAAGGAATATATATATTTGGAGATGATGCTGTTGTTGGTTCAAGTGCGGTAGAGTACTTAGGACTTAATGATACAGTATTTGAATATGAGATAACTAATAACCGTGTAGACTGCTACAGCGTTATCGGTATCGCAAGAGAGGCTGCTGCTACATTCAGAAAGCCTTTCAATCCACCGGTTGTTACTAAGACAGGTAACGATGAGGATGTTAACACAATGGTTTCAGTTGATATTGAAGCTAAAGAACTTTGCTCAAGATATGTTGCAAGAGTTGTTAAGAATATCAGACTTGCTCCATCTCCAAAGTGGATGCAGCAAAGACTTATGACAGCAGGTATCAGACCAATCAACAACATTGTTGATATCACTAACTATGTTATGGAAGAATATGGTCAGCCAATGCATGCATATGACTATGATACTATTGCAGGTCACAAGATTGTTGTAAGAACAGCAACTGATGGCGAAAAGTTCGTAACACTTGACGGACAGGAGAGAACTCTTGACGCACAGACACTTCTTATCTGTGATGGTGAGAAGCCGGTTGGTATCGCAGGTATCATGGGTGGCGAGAATTCAATGATTACTGATGATGTCCAGACAATGCTTTTTGAAGCAGCTACATTTGACGGAACTAACATCAGAAAGACAACTAAGAAGATTGGTTTAAGAACAGACGCTTCTGGTAAATTTGAGAAGGGACTTGATCCCTGTCTCTTATACACATCTGACGCTGCCGACGAATAGCCTTGTGTAGAT
>ERZ1026921.944-NODE-944-length-11768-cov-3.793990_pt1 | contig 11768 bp, 14 predicted proteins | sample MGYA00519571_ERZ1026921 | MGnify/ENA primary metagenome ERZ1026921 (study PRJEB26926, sample SAMN06164877) | human gut metagenome | biome: ENVO:00009003; feature: ENVO:2100002; material: ENVO:00002003 | host: Homo sapiens | place: USA | collected 2012 ... | reverse complement strand
CGAGATTTCTGCCTGTCTCGTGGGCTCGGAGATGTGTATAAGAGACAGTTTCAAAATCATCGGGCAGGCATCGAGGCATTATTCCCATCGAAATTCCCGGCTTTTATTTGCTTTTGCATTTTCCTTTCACTATCTTAGCCGAAAAAGCCGGTAGACTTTTTATCGTATTATCTTTTTAAGAGCTTTTGAACAAAATATATAAGAATATTTTCCAGTGAGGAACCTGAAGAGGTATAGCCTTCTGTATTCGGTTCTGTTCGATTTGTAACACTACCTAAAACGCTCCATTATGGAAAAAGAGATTGTGTTGTATCGTACGTTCGACTCGTCGGTCGAAGCGAATATCGTGAAAGATGTGTTGGAGACAAACGGTGTGCCCTGTTTCCTGTCGAACGAGATTTTCTCGAGTGTGCTGCCGCTGACCAATTCGTCGGTGGGGGCCATCCGGCTCAATGTCTTTGCCGAAGATGTGGACAAGGCCGACATGATTTTGAGCAGCACGACACTCCCCGAGAGTAAAGAGTAACTGTTTTTTCCCGAATTCTTTCTGCTTGTTTTGGACGCCGCGTGCTTACCCCACGAGCACATGGCCGGCATCGGGTGCACCCTTGACCGTTTCGCTCGCTTTGGGGGCGAATTGGGCCGCAATACCCTGTTTTATCTTGAAGCCGGTGATTGCTACGAGTATCGACATGAGGGGGCTCAGCAGGTTGAAGAAACAGTAGGGCAGGTAGGTGAGCGTGCCTACACCCAGCACGGTAGCCTGGGTCATGCCGCACGAGTTCCAGGGGATGAGCACCGAGGTGACCGTCACCGAGTCTTCCACCGTGCGGCTGAGCAGCCGGCTCTCCAGCCCGCGGTTGTGATACAGATCCTTGAACAGATTGCCCGTAAGGATAATCGACAGATACTGGTCGGCCGTGCAGGCGTTGAAGAAGAGGCCGGCCCCAACGGTCGAGCATACGGCGCTCTTGGGCTTGTGTACGAACCGCACGAAGAGGTTGGTGATGCTGCTTATCATGTGGCTGGCCGACATCACTCCCCCGAAGCACATGGCGCAGATGATGAGCCAGATGGTGTCCATCATGCCCCGCATGCCCCGGGTAGCCACCAGCGCGTCGATTTCGGGGTGGCCCGTCGAGAGGGCGGTGCTGCCGAAGACCGACGTCATCAGGGCCTTGAAGCCGGTGGCGAAGTCGAGGGTATCGCTCTGGGCGATTTGCAGCAGAACGTGGGGCTGGAAAATGAGTATGCAGATACCGGCCACAACCGACGAGATGAAGAGGGTGATGATGGTCGGTAGCTTGACTACGATCAGGATTCCGGTGATGAGAGGCACCAGCAACAGCCAGGGCGAGAGGTTGAACTTCTGGGCCAGTGTGTCGGCAAAGAGGGCACTCTGGGCGCTGTCGGTGTGGCTCATCGTCAGTCCGGCCACCGTGAAGATAACGAGGGTAATGACTATCGACGGCACGGTGGTAACCAGCATGTAGCGTATGTGGGTGAAGAGTTTGGTACCCGTGGTCGACGAGGCGAGCACGGTGGTGTCGGAGAGCGGCGAAATCTTGTCGCCGAAGTAGGCCCCCGAGATGATGGCGCCGGCAATCCATCCGGTGTCGAATCCCATGGCCTTGCCTATGCCCAGCAGAGCCACACCTATGGTGGCGATGGTGGTCCAGGAGCTGCCCGTGATGACCGAGACTATGGCGCAGATGATGCAGCACGAAGCCAGGAAGAAGCGCGGCGAGAGGATGTGCAGGCCGTAGGAGATGAGCGTAGGCACCACGCCGCTGAGCATCCAGGTGCCCGAGATGGCCCCGATGAGCAGCAGGATGATGATGGCCGGGGTCACCTTCTTGATGTTTTTGGCCATGCCCTCCTCGAGTACGCTCCATTTGTAGTTATACAGTCCCATGGCCAGGGCCACGCATACGGCCGAGGCGACGAGCAGCGACACTTGGCTGCCGCCCATCAGGGCATCGCTCCCGAAGATGGGGATGACCATGGCCAGCAGGGCCACCAGTACGACCAGCGGGATGATAGCGATGAGGGGCGCAGGTATTTTGGTTTTCTCGTTCATGTCGGTTTTATTCTGATTTCGTTTGCAAATGTAATAATAATGCAAATATTAGCGGCTGTTTTTCGGGAATATTTGAATATATACACGTATTTTTATCGTATTATATAATAAATATACATTTATATGTAGAAAAAAGACCGAACAGAAACTGACGGTTTCTATCCGGTCGGGGTCGTATGAGTATGAATGTCGTGTATCAGAAGTGGAGCATCACGCCGGCTGAGAAGCTGCGCATCTGGGGACCACGGCTCTGCTGCAAGACGTTGAAGGGCGAGAGCTTCACGTAGAAGCCGAAGGTACCGTATCCGCCCTGGGCCATGATGTCGAGGTTGATGGGGTTGGGCTTGATGCCCTTTTCGAAGAGTTGTATCTTCTGGCCGTCGGCGGTGGTATATTTGGTTTTGGTGCTGCTGTAAGTCTTGATGCCAATGACGGGACCCAGCGAGAAGAAGATGGGGCCGTGCAGGAATTTGTGGGTTTGCCACTCGAAGAGCAGAGGCACGGTGAGGTCGACGGTCTTCAATCGCGAGAAGTCGAGGTCGGCACCCTCGGGGCAGGGCACGACGCTTATTTTCCCCTCCTGTTTGACGAAGTAGCGGTTTTCGTTCATGACGTAGTTGCGCCAGTCGATACCCAAGCCGGTGACGAATCCCCAGTTGTTGCCGCTGATGGGAGTATAGACGGTGATGAAGTTCCAGAAAATTTCGAACGAACCCGAGAAGTCGAGCGAGATGCCGTTGGGGTTGTTGAGGAAACGCATGCCGTTACCCATGCCGTTGCAGAAGCCGAAGCCTACGCCCGACCAGTGCGGGTCGAAGCGCTTGCGTTTCTTCGCCTTGTTGCCTGTGATGAGGTCGGAGAAGGGGAACGCTACCGACTCGGAGAGTTCCCACGAGGTTTGCCGTTTGCCGTCGGCGTAGCGCGACTCGTAGAATTTCTGGTAGGGTGTATCCCCTTCGAAAACCTTGACCGATACGATGTCGGCCGAGTCTTTGATTTGAATCTCTTTTTGGTTGAAGTAGACGGTGGTGTCGCGTTCGATGTCGGCCGCCACGACAGGCAGGGCGAGCAGGAGCGCAGGCAAGAGCGTAAGAATAGGTTTCATATCGATATTGTTTTTTTATTGTTTCTTGTTGATAAAGAGTTTGATGAGTCGGTCGAGCTGCGTGTGGCCCTCGAGGTAGATGAGGGTGGCATCGTCGGGCGACAGCTTGCGGAAGAGGATAAACCGGTTCTCTCCGCCCGGTGAGGCCGGGGGCAGTTGGTAGTAGCCGGCTATGGTGTTGTTGCCCGATTTCACCGTTTCGCTGTTGTTGGCCTTGGAGCTGTCGGCTCGCACGGCCGCTTCGAAGAGGGCCACGTCGTCGGGGCGGTCGGTAATGGCGATGCTGCGGAAGAGCGAGAGGTGGTACTCCTTCAGTTTATCCCCCTTGATGAGGACGACAACCGCCTGCTTGTCGTGGTTGTACTGCCCCGCGAAGAGGGGGGCGATGGCCAGACCTTCCTGAGCCTGTGCAACCGATGTGCCGACGAGCAGCAGACAAGTGATGAGTATTTTGTATAACCGTTTCATAACGAGCATGTTTAAGGTATGGATTCGAGGGGTGAGAAGATGGCGTCGAGCTGACTCTCTACGGCGACATCGGTCGAGGCAAACTGCGATACCGATTGCTGCATCTGCGAGATTACCGCTTCGGGGTCGGTCTGTTTTTCGCCATAGACATAGGCTACACAGGTATCGCGTGGTGCCGTGGTGTAGTAGACGATTCCGCCTCCCAGCATCAGGGCTATGCAGGCGGCAGCCGCCCAGACCCGCAGCGCGTGGTGCCGGGTGGCATGCACGCGGGGAGCCGTCTGACGCCGGCCCATCTGGGTGTAGGCGAGTACGGCCCGGGTGTCGTCGTAGCGGTCGTCGGCCTCTCCCGAGAAGAGGAACTTTCGCAACTCCTCCTCTTCGTGCAGCGAGGTTTCGCCGGCGTAGTATCGCTCGATGAGCTGCTCCCAGTCGTGAGGGGTGCGGGTGCTGTGTGTCGATGATTTACCGGTCATGGTCGTATTGTTTTTTATATTGTTCGCGTATGGTCTTGCGGGCTCTCGACAGATTCATGCGTACGGCTGTCGGCTGCATCTGCAGCTCTTGGGCAATCTCTTCGATTTCGAGTCCGCGGAAGTCGCGCATCTCGAGTATGGTCCGCTGGTTCTCGGTCAGGGCACTGTCGATGAGTTGCCGTACTGCCTTGAACCGCTCGGCTACGGCGTCGCTCTCGGCAGTCGTTTCGTCGTCGCAGCTATCGCACTGGTCGGGGTCGTACTCGGTGAAACGGGACTTTTGCCGGGCCCGGTCGATGCAGAGGTTGCGGGTGGTGGTGACCGTCAGGGCCGAGGCCTCCTGTTCGTCCCGAATCTTGTCCCGCAGGGGCCACAGGCGGCAAAAGGCATCCTGTATGGCATCGGAGGCGTCGTCTTCGTCTTGAAGAATGCGGCGCGACATCGACAGCAGATTGTCTCGCAAACGCGTGAAAGCCGATAGCAGCGGTTCCTGTTTCATTGTCGGGATTTGAACGACTTGGGTTTCTCTTTTTGTTTTCTGTAAATGTAACGAAAGGCAATCGGCTTTGTAACAGAAAAAGCGGAAAAATTTTTATCGGTCGGGCGATGACGGGGCACAACGGGGGCGGCCGCTATGACGCAGCTGGCGATCCTGTCGTTGATGAACAGCTGGTTAGAAGTCGAATCGCAGACCGGCCTGCAGATTGAGGTTGAAGGGTTTCTCTTTGCGGATGGTCGAGACCTGCGACCCGTCGTCGAAGTAGTAGGCCACGCCCGGTTCGGCGTAGAGGTTGACGTGAGGCGCCAGCTTGAGGGTGATGCCGACGGCTGCCGATACCGACCATTGCAGCGGGTCAATGCTCAGCCGCTCGTCCTGATTGAGCGACGGGCGGTCGTTGGCTTCGTAGTGCGACGACAGGCTGCCATAGATGCACTTCTCGGCCATGCCGCCCCCGATGACATAGAGATTAAAATAGCGCTTGCGCAGGAAATTCCATTGCAGTTTCAGGGGGATACCCAGGTAGTGCAACTGCTGTTTCTGCGTGTAGTAGGCGGCATCGCCGGCCATGAGGTCGGAGGCGAGGTAGGTATATACCAGTCCCGTTTCAAGGGCGAGAGCCGGGTTGAGCGACTTTTGCACCGTGACACCCACCGAGATGGGGAAGTGGTGCTTCACGTCGGTGGTAGGTCGGGCGTTGATATTCTGCAGCATGATTTGCTGGTAGGGTGACGCCGATGCCTCCTTGCCGTTGGGCGTCACGCCCGTTTCGGGCGAAGGAAGGCTGGCCATCTCGGCCGAGGCGTAGGGGGCCAGGTTACCGAATCCGCTGCGGTTGTCGGCGGCGGTAATGAGGCTGTTGCCCAGCGAGAGCCCTACGGTCCAGCTTCCGCTTGTGCGGGTCTGTGTGCGGGCCGGGCGGTAGGCTGCCTGTTCGCTCTCGCCCGAGCGGGGGTAGAGCGAGTAGCCTTTGCGCGTACGCGGCGATGGTGTTGCCGGTTGTGCCGTTTGTTCATGGGCTTCTGCCTCGTAGCCCGGTTGGCCGGTTGTGGAGGTGGTGTCGGGTATGACCCGTTGTAATTCGGCTATCGGTTCGCTCTCCGCTGTCGGCAGGGAAGCGGCGGGAGTGACAGGCCGACGGGCTGCCCGAGCCGTGTGGCCGTTTGCCGGCGATTGGGCTTGGGTATAGAGCGGTGTTGCCGGGTTGGAGGCAGAGGGCTCGTTGGAGAGGGCGGGGGTGGGTTGGCCCGTTGTTGGACGGTCGGCTTGAGCCGTTTGCAGCGGAGTCTCGTGGGCGGGTATTCCCGGCGAGAGATATTGCAGCCCGACGAAGCATCCTATCAGAATGGCTGCACAGGCCGCGGCAGCCCACAGCACGGCCCGCCGGCCCACGCGCACCCGGGGGGCCAGCTCTTCGCTCAGCCCCTCCCACACCTCGGGCGGGGGCGTGACCGAATAGTGGTCGAGCTGTTTTTGCCAGCTCTTTCGCCAGTCGTTACTGTTTTTATTCGTCTCCATGTTGTGCCAAATATCTTTTTATTCGACTCATCAATAAGGTGCGTGCCCGGTATAGCTGCGACGAGGAGCTTTTCTCGTTGATATGCAGCAGGCGGGCAATCTCCTTGTGCGACTTGTTCTCGAACGTGTAGAGGTTGAATACCGTGCGGTAACCGTCGGGCAGCTCGGCAATGAAGCGGAGCAAGACCTCGGGGGCGATTTGTTGCACCAGGCCGTCGTCGGTCGAGTCGGGATCGGCCACCTCGGGAGCCTCGTCGAGGTCGACATCGAAATGCTGCGCCTGTTTCCGCGCCTCTTCCAGCGCCGTGTTTACCATGATGCGGCTCAACCACGCTTTCAAAGAACCCTCGCCCCGGTAGTCGAACTTGTCGAGCGAGGTGAACGCCTTGAGGAATCCGTCGTGAAGCAGGTCTTTGGCCGTCTCGCGGTTGCCGGCGTATCGGATACAGAGGGCAAACAACTCGCCGGCATACCGTCGGTAGAGTTCGGCTTGCGCCGAGGGCTCCTTCTGCTTGCAACGCGCTACCAGCTCTGCTTCGTTCATGGGGTGAATCCTGTTATTGAATAAATGCAACGATGTAAAAATACTGCATGGCAGGCGATAGAAAAATTGTTTTTCACTTTTTAACAGTAGCCGGTGCAGTATTTGGAGGTCGTGCCCGTTTATCCCATAAAAGCGAATAAAATTAAATACAAGAAGATATGAAAATGAAACACATGCTGTGGACCGGATTGCTGGGTGTAATCCTGTCGTGCGGGTTGACCTCCTGCGGCGATGACGAAGATGGTTATTACGTGCCCTATTCCTATGCCGTGGGCGATATGGTGGTCGAGGAGGGACACTCGCCCTATATCCTGCTCGATGATAAAAAGACCATGTTCCCCTCGAACGGCGACCGGTTGCCGAGTTACCTGACCAAGAACGGCAAGCGGGTGATTGTCAACTTCTCCTTTCTCGACGGGCAGCGCGAGGGGTACGACTACTACATTGTGGTTAACGACATCGACTCGGTATTGGTGAAGAATGTGATACCTATTACTCCCGAAACGACCGACAGCATAGGCAACGACCCGATGAACATATTGAGCATGTGGACGAGCGAAAAGTACCTGACGGTACAGTTCGAAACGCGCGGTCTCGGTAGGGAGAAGCACATGATCAATCTGGTGCGCGACTATTCCGAAGCTGCCACGCTCGACGAGGAGGGCTACCTGCACCTCAACTTGCGGCACAACCGCATGGACGATCCCGACCTGGACCATTTCCTGTGGGGGGTAGCTTCGTTCCGCATGGACGATATAAAGCGTGAATTCCCCGACATAAAGGGGTTGAAAATCGAGGTTCGCACGCTGCATGACGGTACCCGCGACTACACCTGCGACTTCGACTATACCGTAGGTTCCGGCTCTACAACCACCGGGACCAGCGAGCGAAGTCTGACCGCCACCTCGGTACGATAGACAGAGAGTAAGTAAGAAGATAGTGTGGCACGAGGGGTTGTGACGGAACGCAAGTTCACGTACACAACCCCTCGTTGTATCTATTCTGCGCTATCTGGGATAACAGGGGGGAATCCGATTCTCCCCAAATTATTTCATATGCAGCGCCTCCATGAACCGGGCAATCACCTCGGCATTACCCGTGTGCTTGCCGTCGTCTTCGCTTATCTTGCAGGTGTCGTTGTAGAACGACCACGATTCGGTGATTTTGGCCGCAATGAGCTTGATGACGATGTTCATCGGTTTTATGCCGTCGAAGTCGTTGGTAAAGTGGGTGCCTATCCCGAACGAGGGTTGGCAGTAGTCCCGGGCATACTGTTGTATCTCGATGGCCTGCTGGGTATTCAGGGCGTTGCTGAAGATGATTTGCTTGCTCTTGGGGTCGATGCCCAGCGAGCGGTATTTCTCCACAATCTTCATCAGCTGCTCGTAGTTGTTGCCGCTGTCGATGCGCAGCCCTTTGAAGAGGTTGGCAAAGTCTTCCGAGAAGTTCAGGCTGAAGATGTTCCACCCGAAGCTGTCGTAGAGGAAGGTACCCAACGCCCCGCGGAAGGTGTTGCGCCAGTAGTCCATGGCCATGTGGTTGGCCATCTGCGGACCGAACATGCCCCCTATGGCACAGATAAATTCGTGAGCCATGGTGCCCACCGGCAGCAGGTCGTGCTTCATGGCCAGGTATACGTTGCTGGTGCCGACAAACCGGCCGGGCCATTGCTGGCTGTGGTCGCACGCTTTCAAGGCACGCACCACGGTATCTTCGCTCTCGAACGAGGCCCGGCGGCGGGTACCGAAGTCGCTGAATACGCACCCGGCCTCCAATAGCCGTTTGCCCTTTTCGCAGGTCTTCGTGTAGTACGCGTCGTAGTCGAAGTGCTGGCTCTGGCCGGTCATGGCGTAGTAGAGTTCCGAGATGATAGCCAGCAGTTTTACCTCCAGCAGAATGGTGTTGGCCCAACTGCCTTCGATGTCGACATGCAGGTGCCCCTCCTCGTCCTGACGCACCTTCACCCACTCGTGGTTGTAGCGGAAGCCCTTCAGGTAGGTGTAGAACCAGGTGGGGATATAGCGGCACTGCCGTTTCATAAACTCGATTTCTTCGTCGGTGATGATGACCGAGTCGAGCATCTCTATCTGTTCGCTCAGAGCCTGGGCAAATCCGGCCGGATAGACGGTGTTGTCGCGGTCGGTAAAGGTATATTTCACCTGTGCTCGCGGGAAGTTGTCGATTACGGCACAGCACATGGTAAACTTATACAGGTCATCGTCGGTAAAGTGGGTGATGATTTGTCGCATGACGAAAAGATTTTAGCGTTGTATTCAACCAATGTCTGTTACAAATATAGTGAAAGATGAGAGCAGAGGCAAATGGAAAACGCAGTTTTCAACATTTGACCATGCGGAGCCGCCTCCTGTATTCTGTAAATATAGTGAAAGGCGAGGAACGAATAAGATAGGAAACCTTATTTTTCTCCGTAATGCCCTTTGAGCGAAACCACAAATACGGTAACGATGTCGTCGTCGATTCGATAAATGAGTCGGGAACCTTTGTCGATGCGTCTGCTCTAAAACCCTTGCAGGTTACCTTTCAGAGCCTCGTCCTGCCCGGTACCGGTTGTGGGGTGCTGTTGCAACTCTTCGAAGAGGGAGACTATTTTCTGGAGTGTTTTCTTTTGCCCCGATTTTTTCCACGCAAGCAAATGTTGTTCGGCTTCGGGAGTAAGTATCAATCGGTAATTCATAACTCTAGGAGTTTCTTTATCTCCTCTGTCGTGCAGGTTCTACCTTTGCCGGCTTTCATTTCGTTTATTCCTCGCTTTACCGATTCCATGTTTTCGGGGTTGTCGAACCACGTGTCGCCCGAGGGTGATGGGTTTTCGCTCACCTCTATGTTTATGCTGTTGGCTTTTGAAATGAGCAGTTGTTCGATATAGGCTTTCAAACTCTTCCCTTGAGCTACGGCCATTATCGACAATTTTTTCAATGTATCCACGGGGAGGTCTATGTTTTTTCTCTTTAATGTAGTCTCCATGTCTTTTCTCCTTTCTGTATGTAGCAAAGATATATCATATATATCATATATACAATATATCGTAGTGTATACAAAAAAACCACCTTCGAGAAAGAAGGTGGTTTTTTGTTGTCCGGGAAGGATTCGAACCCTCACAGGCGGAACCAGAATCCGAAGTGCTACCATTACACCACCGGACAAGCTTTGTTTTTGTTTTGCGACTGCAAAGTTGCAATTTTATTTTTATATGGCCATCATTAGAGGCACAAATTTTCTCGTGTTTAATATTTTTTTACACTTCATCCTCTCAACGGGAGAGCCGATTCGATTACCTGATACGACTCTTTCATCAGCCGGTCGAGGTCATGTCCTTGATTCTTATCGGGATAGATGGGCGGATGTATGGTGAGGATGATTTTTCCCGGTTTGAAGTTGTAGGTGGTGCGGGGCATCACGGCGAAGGCTCCGTCGATGGTGAGGGGTACCACGGGGAGCGAAAACTCTACGGCCAGCTGGAAGGCTCCGCGTTTGAAGGGACGCATGGCACCGGTCCAGGTGCGGGCTCCCTCGGGGAATACGACGAGCGACATGCCGCCCTGCAGGGTGGCTTCGGCCTGTTGCAGGGTCTCTTTCACACCGCTGGGGGTGGAGTTGTCGACAAAGATATGGCCGGCGGCGGCGCAGGCGCTCCCCACGAAGGGGATGTGGCGCAGGCTCTTTTTCATCATCCACTTGAAATTGTGGTTGAGGTAGCCGTAGATGAGAAATATGTCGTAGGCTCCCTGGTGGTTGGCCACGAATACATAGGAGGTATTTTTGTCGATGTTTTCGCGCCCGCGTACTTCGATACGTACCAGCGAGAAGATGCAGAAGAGCCGCGACCAGATGTGGGCGGGGTAGTAGCCCCAGACGTTGCCTTTGCCCAGGCGGCACCCGATGAGGGTGATGATGGCGGTGAGCAGGGTGAGTACGAGCAGGATAGGCATGGCGATGAGCCACTGGTATAGGAATGTAAGGATACGTAACATGGACTGTTTCTTTTTCGTTTGATGTGGTTTGGTTGCAAAGATAGTGTACCCCCGAGGTAGAAACAAATTTTAAGACGATGAATTGATGGCCGGGGTGTGTCGTGTCGGCTCCGGACCAGGTTGTCGGACATAAGAAAAGGCGGCTTTGCGGGCCGCCTTTTCAGGAGTTTGTGCAGACGAGGTTTATTTCGTTTTGGCTTCTACATCGGGGGCAATGAGTTTGTAGCCCTTGCCGTGGATGTTGATGATTTCGATCGACGGGTCGTCTTTGAGGTGTTTTCGCAGTTTGGTGATGTAAACATCCATGCTTCGTGCGTTGAAGTAGTTGTCGTCGATCCAGATGGTCTTGAGGGCGAAGTTCCGCTCGAGAATCTCGTTGACGTGAGCGCACAGGAGGCTGAGCAGCTCCGACTCCTTGGTGGTGAGTTTGGTGCTTTTGTCGTCGATGGCGAGAACCTGTTTCTGGGTATCGAAGGTGAAGCGTCCGATCTTGTACATGGTCACCTCTTTGCCCTTCTTGCCCTTTACGCGGCGCAGGATGGCTTCGATACGGAACACGAGCTCTTCCATGCTGAAGGGCTTGGTGATATAGTCGTCGGCACCGATTTTGAAACCTTCGAGGATGTCTTCTTTAAGCGACTTGGCAGTCAAGAATATGATGGGGACTTCGCTGTTTACGGTACGAATCTCTTGGGCCAGTGTGAATCCGTCTTTTTTAGGCATCATCACGTCGAGCACGCACAGGTCGTATTTGCCTTTGAGGAATGCCTTGTATCCGCTTTCACCGTCGGAGAAGAGGTCGGCGGCATAGCCTTTGGCTTGCAGATACTCTCTTAACAGCATGCCCAGATTCTCATCATCTTCGCAGAGTAGAATACGCAATCTTTCTTCCATAATCATTTGTTTTTTATTAGTGGTAGTGTAATTATAAATGTCGAACCTTGGTTAATCTCGCTCTCTACGCGGATGTCGCCCTTGAGGTCGGTGAAGGCCATTTCCGGCTCGATCATCCAGAACTCAGCCGCATGGCGGGTGGTGTAGGACTGCTCGGCGCGGAAGGTAGGGCCGAAGGTATAGACGTTGCCG
>ERZ1026921.930-NODE-930-length-11915-cov-5.486762_pt1 | contig 11915 bp, 7 predicted proteins | sample MGYA00519571_ERZ1026921 | MGnify/ENA primary metagenome ERZ1026921 (study PRJEB26926, sample SAMN06164877) | human gut metagenome | biome: ENVO:00009003; feature: ENVO:2100002; material: ENVO:00002003 | host: Homo sapiens | place: USA | collected 2012 ... | reverse complement strand
TTATGTGTTCCACTCTGATTTCAATCAAGACAAAGGCTTGGCTTTACTCTTTTCGCCCGTGTATAATCCTTTCCAACAATGCCCTGAGGACTTTCGCCGCTCCGAACGATTCGATACGGAAAGCGAGGGAGGTTATCGCTTCAAGATTGTAAACCTCCGCCTTGTATCTGTCCAATACGCGGATAATGCGCTTTATTTTATAAAGAAATACCCAGCCGAGCGGAAGGTATTCTTTGGGGAGAGATGTACCTGTTGTCATTCGTAATCGATGGAAAGAGTTATACTACAATCAAATATATTCAGAAAGCTGACAATGAACGATACGTACGTTTAGTCAATCATAATCCCCAACATTCGCCGAAAGAGATCCCAGCAAATTCGATTCAAGCATTAGCATTGGTAAAAGCAAGTATCCGATTCAATACAATGGGATAGTCATAGTGTTTCGCACAGTTTTTATATCAACAAATAATAAAATATCAGATTATTGTATTGATAATCAATGTAATATATAGAATACAAAATTGATCTACGTCAAAAAATAATGTCATTAAGGGGTATTTATAACGCTATTTTATTGCATTTTGAAGGGAATTTAATGCACTAACCGTTGAATTTACCGCATTTTTCCACATCGAAATTGCCGTCTTAATTAAAAATTGGCCATATCATTACGTATGCTGATATAGTTGTTTGAAAGAATGTTTTTGGAAATTTGAACTGTATTTTGAACCTTGAATACCTTGTCCCATGCAAGCCTGCCACATATAGCAGAAACCCCGCCAGAATCGCCGTTTTATCGGATTCTGACGGGGTTTTGTCTTCTTAATGGGCTATTTTCCTCCGTATTTTAGGATATTTCTGGGACTATTCAAGGACATGTAACATTTATCGCTTGAACAGACCGTTCGAATGCCATTTAGTGTAACACAAAAGCAACAGCTTTGTTACATTTCGATCGCTTGACCGTTCGGGGTAGTTTTACACCTATCTCACTATATTACACCAACTTTGCCTACTTAATGTTGTTTTTTCTATTGATACACTTCGTTTTGATCCCCTTACTTATCGAATGCTTTGAGAAATATTTGGACGGTTCCCGTAAGTTCAGTATAAAACCTTTCATAGCCGGGTTTGTCAGCGAAGTACGACTTCACGGACGACTTCGCCGACAAACCCAGGCAAAGCGGCTGTAGGCTCATGGCAACCAAGGTAAGGGGCGTGAAGGCAACATTGGTCTTGGCATCGTGCAGCGGAACGGCAACTCCTGTTACGCTGCATCATATCTTCGTCCAACTCCGTAAAATGTCGCCAAAAGAACGGCAGAGCATTACCCTACCACTCTTCCACTGCGTTGCGGCCGGCATCACGGATCGGCCGTGCGTCAAAAAGACGGGACGACTCCGATGGAGGCGCCCCGCAAATTTTACAGCAGTATGCTGCTACGTTCGAATACACTATCTGTACTCGAACGGTATAGTAGACGACTTAACGGGAACGTCGATAGCATTGGTTACGGCGTAACCCTTATCGACAAGCTCCGTTACGAAGAATATCACATGACAATTCTTCACGACCCAACTTTCATCCAAGGTCATCGTAAAGAGATGCTCACCGGTACCGCCGGCAGCCAACGCACCGACCTCATGGCCGGAATAATCCGAACCAGAGTAACGACTATTCACGTGGCGGATAACATTATTATGCGTGTTGAAATCGTAATCCCCCTTCATACCATTGTTCAGTTGAGTACCTGTCAGACCATCTTCCAGCACCCAAGCGCCTACGCGGAACGAACCGGAGCGAGCAGCCTTCACCGTAACACGAGCGACCAATTTGTTTCCAGCAACTTCCATACCGACCGAAATACCTGCCCCAGCATCCGCAGAAAGCGATTTGTCGATCGCCTGCTTGATATTGGATACGTTGTTGTTGTAACCATTATTCCCTACCCCTGTCTGGAAATCGAAATTTACATAAGGATACGTGCTGACACCCATAGCGTAATCCAAAGGCACATCGGGCTGATAAGGATCACCCCCATAGGTGTGACAGGCTGCCAGTACGGACTTGTCCGCATATTCGGCCGACTTGCGTACATCTTCCATCGCAGCGATCATAAAAGGACAGTAGCCGCAACCCAAGCCCGTGAACTGCGTGATGAGCGTCCGGCGGACGAACGAGGTGTTGTCCGGCTGGGGATCTTCCGGAGCGTCAGGCACCGAGAACTCTACAGCAGAAATGGTTGTCGGACGATCTTTGGTATTGTGGGTCTTATAAGCAACCCAGAACGAAAATTCACCCGGCTCGGTAACAGTGTACACAAGCGTGTTGTCCTCGATGGTGAATTTCGAAAGGTCGAGCACGTCGTTGCTCTTGGCATCGTAGAAAGCGACTGCGTCGAGCGACAATTTCACTTTGTCATAATAGACATTAATGCGGGCGGCATCCTGCCCGTCGGCATTGATTACCGTCGTCGATGCCGTCACCTGCAGACCGTTTTCGATGTTTTCATTCGTACCCCCATTGCCGTTTTGACCGTTACCGGGGGTCACCGGATCCTGCCCCGAACATCCCGCGCTCAACATAGCCATACAAAGCGCAGGGATAATGAATTTCTTGAATTTCATAATCTGTTTTTTAATTAAAAGGATGAAGTGATCACAAGGTTCAGACCCGTGTAAGCCGGCATATAACGACACGCCCCTCCCGAACAAACATAGCCTGCACGATTGCGGCCGTAGCTGAGTTGAATACGCGTACGATTTTTCAGGTAACTGAATCCTGCACTGTAATAATTCGTTTTAGTAAAGGAGTTAGCCTCGGTCTCGTCGAGGTTATACATATCGCTCACAAAGAAACTCCAATGCGGCACCATGTTGAACTCCACCAAAGCCGCGACCCAGTCACCCTCGTAGTCGGTCGAATAAAGGTATTGCGCCTCGACGCGCAACGACTTTTTCGAGTCGAATTTGTAGGTGACATCGCCTATGAAAATGTTGGATACGTAGGTCTGACGCTGGAAACCATGACTCGGGTTGCGCTTCTGGATCGAAACAAGCAGCGAGGTTTTGAGTTTCTTGTTCCACTGGCGCTCTACATCGATGTTAATATCACGCCACATCAACTCCCGCTCGCCCGATTCGCTCTGCTCCGAACGCAGCGTATAGAAAGTGGATAAGTTGGCGTGGAAATTCCAGTAGCGATGACGGTTCGACTTGCTGCGATACGTATAGTAGAGATCCACCTGACCGCCTATTTCGCCGTCGGTATTAACGATATACGGTTCCAAATTGGCCAACAGGTAAGTGTACTGGCGCGTCAGAGAGGGCAGGTAGTTGAGTACATTGCCCGTACCAGAGCCGTAAAGCGAAAGCATCGTCCCCATACGGTCTAACCGGCGGAAACTACCCGAGATGCTGAAAGGTCCGTAGTTATAACCGGCCTCGACCAAGATGGCGTTGCCGGCTGCGGCTACGTCCGCAACAGTCGAGTAGATGTCCTTCCCCTTATATACGTATTCGCCTTTGAGCGAAAGCCCCTTCCAGTCGAAATTCAGGCGACCCGAATACATGTTCAGGTTGGGCGAGGTAAGTCCGCGAGAGGCGAAGTCGATCGTCTGATCCTTGTCGAGCGACTCGTAGCGGTTGACGTAGCTGCCCTCAGCCGAGAACTGCGCAGCGTTCCAACCGAAAATATCATTCAATGAAATGTGCAGATCGGCACCGCGCACCCACGAATCCGCATAGTCGGTGTAGAGCCGGGGACGACCGTACATACCTTTCACCTCGACGTAGTCGCCGAAGCGGTAGATACCCTGCACACCCTCGATCGAATTGTTGAATCCCAGCTGACGGTCTTCGAACGAACGAAAAATAAGTCCGCTGCCGAACTGGTCGAAAATATCACCCACCCGCACGGAATAGTTGTGATCCTGCCACTGGATATACTTCGAGGAGAGATAGAAGTGATAGGCTCCGGGCTGCTGGCCGATCTCATATCCCTGCAATGCAGGGAGATAAGCGTCAATCTGGAGTCCCGCAGAAAAACGACCGTTCATGTAGTCGAGTTTCATGTAGTTGTTCGAACCGAAACGATCGTCGGGAGCAGTGCCTGCTGCACCCAATCCCGAGTCGTCCTGGTAGTAGATCGAGTTGCTCTCGAAACTACCGGAGAGCTGGCCCTCCCCCACGCGAACCTGCGCCGAAACGGCAAGCGTCGCCAAGAGTGCAAGCGCCAAGCCAAACAGTTTTTTCAACATATCGGAATCTTTTTTCGATTTAAAGAGTAACTCTCTTCTGCTTCCATAAAATACGCCTCCGCACCTCCAGCGGATTTGCGCATCCGGTTATTTTATAAAAGCATAAAGCAGGGGGAAAATTCCCATTCCGGGTACCTCCCCCTGCCTTATTTCAAAAGAGTCTGTTAGCGACGGATATATTTACCTGCCGCCCGCTGCTTCCAACGCTCGCGGAGCGACTTCTCGGCAAGAGGAGTAACCTTAAGCGGCTCGTAGCTCTTCGCATCAGATACGCTCGTGCGGCTCAACGGGCGGACAGCACGCTCGGCACCCAGCACATCGTTCGTCGTCACGGACTTGCCGCCCTTGACAACCGACTTCACGGACTCACCATTCCAACCCTTGGTCAGCGTCAGTGCGCCGCATACCCGGGTGTCGGTCGAATACTGTCCTCCGTACATTATCTTCGCTGCATTCGGGTAGTAAGTATCACCTTGGTACTCATATCCCCCTACAGTGATCGTAGAGTTATCGCTGCTAATCGTTACGGGGAACTCACCCTGCGCAATCGCCATTTTGCTGATACCAATGAAATAGTACTCGGCCCCCTTGTTCCATAACGTAAGCGGCGGCAGGTTGGTTACGTCGAACGGAGCGACTACGGAACCGTCGGATTTCATCTCGAGATACCACTTCGGACCGAAATCGAAGAACATAGACTCCGTATCGTAGCCGTTGTACTCTTCCGTAGTTGCGATGAAAAGGTCGTATGGCGTCTTCCAGCCGGCCAGGTAGTTGGTACTGTACTCGTACTTCGGACGGTCGATATCGAGTCCCAGGCAAAGCAGGCGGTTCTGGCCGCGCAGACGCTCATTGTAGAGCTTAAGCTGCTTCTTGAAGCCCTCGTACAACTTCTCTACCTGCTCTTTCGAGTAGTTTGTGTTATTCAGATAGTACTCAATGACCTCCTGGGACAGACTCTCCGGACACGTCAGTCCAGAAACGATCTCCACCTTGCAGGTCATCGGCGCCTCGCCGCCCTCGTATTCAGCCGACAGCGTCCACTCACCCAGCAGACTTTCGAAATACTTCGAATCTACCGGCTCTTTATCAGGTACAGGCATAGAACGCTTCTTGCCGATGGCAGAACCATCTTCGTCGGGATCGTTGCCGGTACCCTCGTCATTGTAAGCGATTACACCCAGGTAGGTGTTGGCGTCGGGACGGGTCGAGAACATTACGTTGTAACCCTCGGCCGAGTTGATCTTCTCGATCTCATCCGGAGTAAACGCGTTACCGTTTTCGATCAGGTCGGTGTTAGTCCTGCCGGCGTTGAGTTCGACCTCCCACTCACGCTCGTAGTTGGCAGCGTACTTGGCAGTCACCGCGTCACCCGTAGTACATTTGATATTGAACCAAACTTCGTAGGGCGACTCCTCATGACCTTCCGGAGCATCGATACCGGTAACGGTTACCTCGGGAGCCGGTTTCGTAGGTTCGGGCAGCGTAAAGCCTTCGAGTTTGGCGAAAGCCTGCTTCGAACCGGTATTATCGTTGATACCCACCGCATAGACGTAATACTTCGTACCCGGCGTGAACTTAATGAAATACTCCGTCAGGTTGAAAGAGAAGTCGGTCTGCCCTTTGGCTATCTCATAAGTCTGGGCATTGAGGATGTAAGGTGCGTTGTAAGAGGTCAGCGCCCACTGCATATTCGACAGGTCGCCTTTCAGCATTGACGTCTTAATCACCTCCATATCATACTCCTCGAAAATACCAAGGACCAAATAGGATATGCCCTCGCACAACTCGAAAGTGAGCAGACCGCCGTTGGGTCTCAATTTATCGGTATTGATCTTGATCTCACCGAGTTTTTCGGGCTTCTTGTTGGTAACCTCTATCTTCTGGTAGTAGCCGGTCCAGAAATCGCCCTGCTCTACATCGTCGGCACGGGAACCGGCTTCTCCCAAGATACCACCGCCACCGCCGACAGCTTCGTAGTATGCGTCCTGATCCCAAAGGGGCAAATAGTATCCCTGACCGAAGCCCCAAGGGTGCTCGCCGGATGCGAACTCGCCGAGCAGCACATAATTGAGCTGTCCAGGCACCATCGGGTTCCAGAGCGTTATCATCGAGCCTTCCTCATCGGTCACAGGCTCGCCATTCTCGTCGCGTAAAATCGAATTCTCCTCGTTGAATACAAAAACAGTATTCTCGGTAATATAGTTGTGATATATATCGTCGAAGAGATTCATCATGTCGGCGTCGGTATAGTTCATCATACTCTGATAATTATACGTCAACATGTCTATCAGCAGATATTTGATCACATTCTCGGGATCGGTCGGCTGGAATTTCACGTTCATGCTAAAACTCATGTAGTCCACGTCAAACACGTCGTACGCGTTATCGCCGAACGAAGCGGTCTTGGCCTCAACCTCGAGAACCTTCTCAAAGAACTCTTCGTTCGCAGTGGTGGCAGCCACATAGATCACATACTCCGTATCGGGGTCCAGTTTACTTACGGTCAGCGAAGAAACGCCGTCCGCAATCGCAGATTTGACGCCGGTCGCAAAGACGATCGTTGCCGTCGGGGTCTCCTTGGCATCGGCCTTGGGCGTCGCCAGGTAAGCAATTTCTGTCAAATTAGCGGCAGTCACCTCCAATTTGACTGTCGAATACTGTGCTTCAAGGAACTTCACTTCCAATGAAGGCCAAGTACCGGGGTCTGGTTCTGTCTTGTCGTCGGTACACCCCGTCAATCCTACTCCTGCAAGCAGCATGCATACAAGAGAAAATAAATTAACAAATAAATGTTTCATAAAAAAATTTTTAATAAGGCAATTAAGGGTTTCTTCGTTTACAATATTATCATATCACCATTCGTCTGCGGTTAAAGCAAACCATCTGCATGGCCTTTTCGCAAAATACGGGTGTAAATATAAAAATTATTTTATAAAAAAACAAAAAACAGAAAATTTCACCAGCTATCTATTTCCGCAATAAATGATCCACGACGAGATTCCTGCTTTCGGCGAAACGCCGGATCTCATCCTGCTGGTTGGCAAGATGCTGTTTTCCCATGCTGACACGTAAATAACCTATTATCATAATACAAATGATTTTAACCGAGGCAACGTCGCCTCGGTCGGTAAAGGTAAGCGTATGCTTCGGGAGCACCGGAATACAAAACCTTCCGGCATAAACAGTCCGGACCAGCCGCAAAGCCCGGAAAATAGATGGAATTATCATATTCGTTCGCACCGAATGATCCCCACAGCGGTTTTCTACCTCCGAATTTGGATTTTTGCCGGATTTTGCTTAATTTGGTGATATTGATCCTCTCGGACAAAGGCTACCTTCCATGACGAAACACACGATAATATTTATGACATTATTCATTTGTTCGAGTTGTCGTAGCTTGCAGGGCACGGTATTTTGCATCGATCGGCAATCGGACAATCTCAACAATCGGTTAAAATTATCGGACTACACCCTGGACCGAGCAGGCAATTCCATGATTACGGATCGGGATACGGTCTATCGGTTAGCGCTACTTTTAGGTAACGATACGACGGGATACGGAAATTGGAAACAATATTATCGAATTCCTTTCGACGGGAATCGTACCATGAGATTGGTCCTCGACGGAGGCGACGACCCGGGGCCGCGAGAATATTTAATATTGCACGACGAACACGGTAAAATTGTTCGCTATATCGAAGTTGCGGCGGAATATGGAGATGGCCCCCGCTCCAAAAAAATATATAGCGTGCTGACTAAAGACAGCCTGTATGTTTACACGGTTACTACGGAAGCATTTTTGACCGGCGACGATTTTATAGACGATACGAAACCTGCAACAGCGGATACGATGAAAAAAAGCTACCATATCGGCGACTTGACAGCGATTTACAGGTAAAACTTAGTTAAAGATTGTTCGGGCAAAGCTCAAAATTTCTCAGCAGCTCAAAATAATTCCGACATTTTACGGCATCGGATTTGGCATTATCGGAAATATTGCGTAATTTGGGTTGCAATTCGATACTCTTTGATGGCAAAAGCGACTGTACGAATTTTCAAAAATCACGGATTCAAACAAATCAACCGGAATATCGAAGAACTGAAATTTACCCTATTAAATTATAACACGGTCAGTTTCCTACGTAAAATCCGGCAGGAAAAACCGCAGCGGCAGCGAATATGAAACGAATAAGTTTTCTGGCGATATTCTTCGTCATCGCTTCTCTCGGTGCCATCCACGCCCAACAACGCACGGGTTTCGCCTATTACGACCTCGACCGCCTCTACGACACGATCCCGTCGCTCTTCTACGACGACACGGACTACACACCCGAAGGACGGCTGCGCTGGAGCGGCGAGCGTTACCGCGCCAAAGTCGAACGGGCGGGCGCTGTAATCGGCCGGATGGCGATGCCGCTCGCAGGAGTGTATGGAGTCGAAAACGAGGAGGTTGTCAAAGACTTGGTCCGGGCGTCGGACCTGCCGTACAGTTATGTGCACCGCACCCTCAATACGCTGGACGGGATGGATTTCGCCTTGCTCTACTATGCCGACCGGTTCTTCACGGAACGTATCGAAACAGGTTATGGCTACCTCTGCGTCGAGGGTATGCTGGACGGCAAGCCGACAGCCGTATTGCTGACACGCGGCGACCGATATGCCGCTGAACTGCTGGAGGAGCTGCGCGAACGAACACCCGGCATCCGGATCCTCTGTGCAGGCAAGCTCCCGTCCGGAACTGCGGAAAAGCTCTCGCTCAGAGACGCATTGGCTCCGGCCGAGCGCCGAGGGCGGGGCAATGCCTACGCACGGGGCGGCTGGTGGCTGCACGACCGAATCCTGACAGACACGGCGCTGACCGTCATCCGGGCCGATGTTTTCGCCCGGCGCGACCTGCTCGATCCCCGCAGCGGAACGCCCCTGCCGACCTATCGGCGACAACGCTATACGGGTGGCATCGGCCGATATTTTCCAATATTTTTATATATTAAATAAGTTTTTTGATTATCCGAAAAATCATCGTATCTTTGCCCCTCCGGAAAAGACGGTTTTTTCACCGTTGCCTTCCCAATGGAAGGCCTCGCCCGCAGCCCGGCGGAAACAACTCTGAAACAGCACATTTATTGGGAAAAACACTATTATAATCAACAACGACAAGTTATGGCAGACGTTAAACGAGTCTATACCTTCGGCAACAAGGAAGCGGAAGGTAACGGCAAAATGAGGGAACTGCTCGGCGGTAAGGGTGCGAACCTGGCCGAAATGAACCTGATCGGTATTCCGGTTCCCCCGGGATTCACCATCACCACCGAAGTATGCAGCGAATACTACGCACAAGGACGCGAGAAAGTCGTGGGGCTGCTTCGCCCCGAAGTGGAGAAGGCGATGAAGAACATCGAAAAACTGACCGGCATGAAGTTCGGCGACAAAGAGATGCCGCTGCTGGTATCGGTCCGTTCGGGTGCACGCGCTTCGATGCCGGGCATGATGGACACCATCCTCAACCTGGGTATGAACGACCAGGCCGTGGAAGCCGTAGCCAAGCGCACGGGCAATCCCCGTTTCGCATGGGACTCGTACCGCCGTTTCGTACAGATGTACGGCGACGTGGTGCTGGGCATGAAGCCCGCTTCGAAAGAGGAGCACGATCCGTTCGAGGAGTTGATCGATGCGCAGAAAGAGAAGCGCGGCGTGAAAAACGACACCGACCTGACGACCGACGACCTGAAGGAGCTGGTGCACAACTTCAAGGCAGCCGTAAAGAAACAGACCGGCGAGGATTTCCCGGCAAATCCCTGGGATCAGCTCTGGGGCGCTATCTGTGCCGTATTCGGTTCGTGGATGAACGAGCGTGCCATCCTTTACCGCAAGCTCAACAACATTCCGGCGGAATGGGGCACGGCCGTATCGGTACAGGCGATGGTATTCGGCAACATGGGCGACAACTCGGCGACCGGCGTAGCCTTCTCGCGCGACGCAGCAACGGGTGAAAACCTCTTCAACGGCGAATACCTGATCAACGCACAGGGCGAAGACGTGGTAGCGGGCATCCGCACTCCCCAGCAGATCACCATCGAGGGTTCGCGCCGCTGGGCCAAGGCACAGAACGTATCGGAAGCCGAGCGTCGCAGCAAATACCCCTCGCTCGAGGAGGTGATGCCGGCCGTATATAAAGAACTCAACGAGATACAGCACCACCTGGAGCAGTATTTCAAGGATATGCAGGACATCGAATTCACGATCCAGGACGGCAAACTCTGGATGCTCCAGTGTCGCAACGGCAAGCGTACGGGCGCCGCGATGGTGAAGATCGCCATGGACATGCTGCGCGAAGGCCTGATCGACGAAAAGACCGCCGTACTGCGCTGCGAGCCGGCCAAACTCGACGAGCTGCTCCACCCCGTTTTCGACAAGACGGCGATGAAAAACGCCAAAGTCATCGTAAAGGGACTGCCCGCATCGCCGGGCGCAGCGACCGGTCCGGTGGTGTTCTTCGCCGAAGATGCCGAAAAAATGCTCAAGGAGAAAAACCAACGTGCGATTCTGGTCCGCATCGAAACTTCGCCCGAAGACCTGAAGGGCATGCTCGACGCCGCCGGCATCCTGACCGCACGCGGCGGCATGACCTCCCACGCCGCGGTCGTAGCGCGCGGCATGGGCAAGTGTTGCGTATCGGGTGCAGGCGAGCTGCAGATCGACTACAAGGCACGTACGATCCGCGTAAACGGATATGAAATCAAGGAGGGCGACTGGATTTCGCTCAACGGTTCGACAGGCGAGGTGTACCTGGGGCAGGTAGCGACACAGGCCGCCGATTTGAGCGGCGACTTCGGACAGCTCATGGAGCTGGCCCGCAAGTACTCGGTGCTGAAAGTACGCGCCAACGCCGACACGCCGAAAGATGCGGCGCAGGCCTTTATGTTCGGCGCCGAAGGTATCGGTCTCTGCCGCACGGAACACATGTTCTTCGAAGGCGACCGCATCAAGGCCGTACGCGAGATGATTCTCGCCGACGACGAAGCCGGCCGCCGCGTAGCACTCGCCAAGTTGCTGCCGATGCAGCGCAGCGACTTCGAGGGGCTGTTCAAGGCGATGCAGGGCCATCCCGTGACGGTCCGCCTGCTCGATCCCCCCTTGCATGAATTCGTCCCCCACTTCGAGAAGGAACAGCGCGAACTGGCCAAGGACATGAACGTTCCCTACGAAAAGATCGCGGCCAAAGTGGAGTTGCTGGCAGAAGTCAATCCGATGCTGGGCCATCGCGGCTGCCGCCTGGGCAACACCTATCCCGAAATTACCGAGATGCAGACCCGGGCCATCATCGAGGCGGCTATGAACGTAAAGAAAACGGGCATTCCCGTACACGTGGAGATCATGGTGCCGCTGGTGGGCAACCACAAGGAGCTGCGTTACCAGAAGAACATCATCGACCAGACGGCCGAGAAGGTCTTCTCCGAACGTAACGACCGCCTGGAATACATGGTCGGCACGATGATCGAAGTTCCGCGTGCGGCAGTCACCGCCCACCAGATCGCCGAAGTCGCCGAATTCTTCTCGTTCGGCACCAACGACCTGACGCAGATGACGCTGGGCTTCTCGCGCGACGACATCGGCAAGTTCCTGCCGATCTACCTCGACAAGGGCATCCTGA
>ERZ1026921.928-NODE-928-length-11945-cov-4.036249_pt1 | contig 11945 bp, 6 predicted proteins | sample MGYA00519571_ERZ1026921 | MGnify/ENA primary metagenome ERZ1026921 (study PRJEB26926, sample SAMN06164877) | human gut metagenome | biome: ENVO:00009003; feature: ENVO:2100002; material: ENVO:00002003 | host: Homo sapiens | place: USA | collected 2012 ... | reverse complement strand
GAGATTTCTGCCTGTCTCGTGGGCTCGGAGATGTGTATAAGAGACAGCCCCAAATGTCGATTACCGCCGTCGAGACGGTGCGCACCACCATCACCGAAGACGACAAGAACTCGCGGCAGGTCAACTTCGACATCAGCATCCTCATCAAGAACTCGCTCGAAAACCTCTCGGTCTCGTTCGACCTCTCGGCCCCCGAAGACCTCACCCTGCAAAACCAGCTCACCTCGCTCACGGCCGAGCAGCGGGCCTCGCAAGCCATGAGTCTGCTCATCTACAATACCTACACCGGGCCAGGCACCTCGACCACGCGGAGCGACCTGCTGGGCAACCCGCTCAACTCGTTCCTCGAGAAGGAGCTCAACCAGTGGGCCCAGGGGCTGAAGGGCATCGACCTCTCGTTCGGCATCGACTCCTACACCGACGCCTCGGGCATCAACACCCGCACCGACTACTCCTACCGGGCGGCCAAGAGCCTCTTCAACAACCGGGTGAAGGTGGTCATCGGGGGTAGCCTCAGCCCCGACGACAATGCCGACGTCAATTTCAAGGAGAACTTTATCGACGATATTTCGCTGGAATATTACCTCAACCAGCGCGACAACATGTATATCAAGGTATTCCGCCACACGGGTTACGAGAGTATTCTCGAGGGCGAAATCACTCAGACCGGCGTGGGCTTCGTCGTGAAGAAACGGCTGGTCAACCTCTGGGAGCTCTTCCGTTCCCGCAAAAGCCGAAAGGAGGCCGCACCATGAAACAGACCCTTGCCTACCTCTTTGTCGCCCTGCTGGCCACGGCGATACTCATCGGGTGTTCCACCACCCGTCGCCTCACCGACGACGAGGTGCTCTATACCGGCGTGAAGAAGATGGAGATTATCCCCGACTCGGGGGTGAAGATTGCCGACAACGTGAAGTCCGAAATCAAGACCTCCCTCTCGGTGGCTCCCAACAATCCCCTCTTCTCGCCCTACGTGCGCACCCCCTTCCCCCTGGGCCTTTGGGTATGGAACTATCTGGAACCCAAAAGCGACAAAGGGTTGAAACACTGGATTTACGAAAAACTGGCCAAGGAGCCGGTACTCGTCTCGAGCGTGCAGCCCGAGCTGCGCATGAGCGTAATCAAGGACATTCTGGCAAACAACGGCTACTTCGGGGCCGAGGCCGACTACGAACTCATCTACAACAAGCGCAACCCCCGCAAGGCCCGCATCTCGTACAAGGTCGAGGTGCCGCCGGCCTACACCCTCGACACCATCGAGCTGCCGGCGCCTACCACCCCCCTCACCCGGTTTATCGACAGCATCAACAGTGCCACGCTGCTGCAACCCGGCGACCGCTACTGCCTCGACTCGCTCTCGGCTGAACGCGACCGCATCACCAGCGCCCTGCGCAACAACGGCTATTTCTACTTCCGTCCCGAGTATATCGAGTATCTGGCCGATACAACCCTCTCGCCCGGCAAAGTGGCGCTGCGCATGACCCTCAAGAAGGGTATCCCTACCCAGGCGCTCAAACCCTACTACGTGGGGCACATCCACGTGAACCTGCAACGGGCCGACGGCGGCGGCACGCCCGACACCATCCGGTATCCCCACCTGACGGTAGTCTACCGCAAGCCTGTCCACCTGAAGCAGTGGATATTGCCCCGCAACATCACCTTCAGACCGGGCACCATCTATTCGGTAGCCACGCAGAACACCACCCAGTCGAATCTGGGACGGCTGGGCATATTCCGCTCGGTAGCCGTCGAGGTGACCCCGCTCGACTCGCTTGCGCAACGAGACTCGCTCGACGTTACGATACAGGCGGCTTTCGACGTGCCGCTCGAGGCCACCATCGAGGCCAACGTCTCGTCCAAGTCGAACAGTTACATAGGCCCGGGACTGATTTTCGGTATCAACCACAACAACCTTTTCGGGGGCGGCGAGAAGCTCTCGGTGAAACTCAACGGGAGCTACGAGTGGCAGACGGGCGGCGGCTCGCAACACGGCAAGGCATCGCTCTTCAACTCCTATGAATTCGGCTTGAACTCGTCGCTCTCCTTCCCCCGCATCGTGCCCGGTTTCCTGCCGCAGATGCCCCGCACCCGCCGATACCCCGCCTACACGCGGTTCCAGTTGGGTGCCAACCTGATGAATCGGCCGCACTACTTCCGCATGGTGTCGTTCAACGGGTCGATGAGTTACGAGTACCGCACCTCGCTGCGGGCCGGCCACTCGGTCACCCCCTTCAAACTGGTCTATACCAAACTGCTCAATACCACCGAGTCGTTCGACAAGACCATGGAGGAGAACCCCGCCATCGCCCTCAGCTTCCGCGACCAGTTCATCCCCTCGTCGAGCTACACCTATACCTACGACACCTCCTACGGCCGCGAGGTCGACAACCGCTTCGTATGGCAACTGATGGGCATGTCGGCCGGCAACATCCTGAGCGGCATTACCTCGCTGCTGGGACAACACGGCGAGAAACGCATCTTCGGCAGCAGCTTCTCCCAGTTTGTCAAGGGGAGCGCCGAGATGGTCTACTACCACCGTTTCCGCCCCGACCACTGGCTGGTAGGCCGCCTGTTCATCGGGGCCGAACATGCCTACGGCAACTCGCAGGAGGTTCCGTACAGCGAACAGTTCTACATCGGTGGAGCCAACAGCATACGCGCCTTCACCATCCGCTCGCTGGGCCCCGGCAGCTACCTGCCGCCGCAGGACGATGTAGACGGATACTTCGACCAGACGGGTACCTTCAAGCTCGAGGCCAACCTCGAATACCGATTCCCCATCTGGGGCGACCTGCACGGCGCCGCCTTTGTCGATGCCGGCAACATCTGGCTGCTGAAGCGCGACCCCAACCGCCCGGGTGGCGAGCTGGACGGTCGCACCTTCCTCAAAGACATCGCCCTGGGTACCGGCGTGGGGCTGCGCTACGACATCGGGATGCTGGTGATACGCGGCGATCTGGGTATCGGCATCCACGCCCCCTACGAGACCGGCCGCAAAGGGTACTACAACATGACCTCATTCAAAAACAGCCTCGCCTTCCACCTGGCTATCGGCTACCCCTTCTAAGGTATTCCCCCCGACCTTAAAAGCTATTCAACAAAAATACAACAGGCGGCTCTCCGAAGAGAGTCGCCTGCTGCGTGCGTATGGCAAAAGGGAGATTAAAGTCCTCTCCCGTGACAGTTTTTGTATTTCTTGCCGCTACCGCAAGGACAGGGATCGTTGCGGCCTACGCGGGGAGCAGCCTTGATGGGCTCGGTAACCCGCGGCTGTTGCGGTGCAGCGGCGGCCTGTGCCTGAGCTTGGGCTTGACCCTGCGGGGCCGGCTGTTGGGCCTGACCGGGGTAGTCGTCCTTCTGGGTGCGGTACTTGCTGTAATCCTCGCGACGTTCGGGAGCGGCCTCGCGCACATCCTGCGGCTCCTGGATGTATATCTGACCCCGCATGAGGATGGCGATAGCCTTGCGGTTCATCGCCTCGACCATCGACTTGAAGAGGTTGAACGACTCGAGCTTGTAGATCAACAGCGGGTCTTTCTGCTCGTAGCTGGCATTCTGTACCGACTGGCGCAACTGGTCGAGCTCGCGCAGGTGCTCTTTCCAGGCCTCGTCGATAGTCATCAGCAATACGGCTTTCTGGAACTGCTTAACCACCGACTGCGACTCGCTCTTGTAGGCCTCGTTGATGTCGCAGGCGATACCGAACACCCGTTTGCCGTCGGTGATGGGCACCCGTATCATGCCGGTCGACAGACCGCGCATCTCTACGAAGGGCTTGATATTCATGTGAGCAATCTCGGCCATGCGTTCGCCCTTGCGCTTGAAGGTGGCGACCACGGCCTCGTAGAGGCTGTCGATAATCTCGTTCTTGCGCATCGAGCGGAACTTGTCCTCGTCGAAGGGCATCTCTACGGCAAATATCTTGAACATCTCCATCGACAGCGGTTCGTAGTCGTTGGAGCCGTTGTAGGCCTCGACCAGCGACTCGATGGTATCGTAGAACATGTTCATGATGTCGATACCGATACGCTCGCCCATCAAGGCGTGGTGACGCTTGGTGTAGATAACGTTACGCTGGGCGTTCATCACGTCGTCGTATTCGAGCAACCGCTTGCGGATACCGTAGTTGTTCTCTTCGACGCGACGCTGGGCGTTCTCGATCGACTTGGATACCATGCGGTGTTCGATCATCTCGTCTTCCTTGAGACCCAGACGGTCGAGCATCTTCACCACGCGGTCGGTGGCAAACAGACGCATCACCGTATCTTCGAACGATACGAAGAATACCGACGAACCCGGGTCGCCCTGACGTCCGGCACGACCACGCAACTGACGGTCGACACGACGCGACTCGTGACGCTCGGTACCGATGATGGCCAAACCTCCGGCCTCGCGCACGGCGGGCGACAGCTTGATATCGGTACCACGACCGGCCATGTTGGTAGCGATGGTCACGGTACCCGTCTGTCCGGCCTGGGCCACGATTTCGGCCTCGCGCTGGTGATATTTGGCATTCAACACATTGTGCTTGATCTTGCGCATGGTGAGCATACGGCTCAACAACTCCGAAATCTCGACCGACGTGGTACCTACCAGTACCGGGCGTCCGGCCTCGACCATCTTCACAATCTCTTCGATTACGGCGTTGTACTTGGCACGCTTGGTCTTGTATACCCGGTCGTCCATATCGATACGGGCTACCGGCTTGTTGGTGGGGATAGTCACCACATCGAGCTTGTAGATGTCCCAGAACTCACCGGCTTCGGTCTCGGCGGTACCGGTCATACCGGCCAGCTTGTGATACATGCGGAAGTAGTTCTGCAACGTGATGGTGGCAAAGGTTTGCGTGGCGGCCTCGACCTTCACGTGCTCCTTGGCCTCGATGGCCTGGTGCAGACCGTCGGAGTAGCGACGCCCCTCCATGATACGGCCGGTCTGCTCGTCGACGATTTTCACCTTGTTGTCGATGACCACATACTGGTCGTTGAGCTCGAAGAGGGTATAGGCTTTCAACAACTGATGCACGGTGTGAACCCGCTCGGCCTTGATGGCGTAGTTTTGCAGCAGCTCGTCCTTGCGGTTCTGTTTCTCCTCGGGCGTGAGGTTTTGATTCTCGAGGTCCGAGAGCTCTTCGCTGATGTTGGGCAGCACGAAGAAGTTGGGGTCGTCCGACTTGCCGGTCATCACATCGATACCCTTATCGGTAAGGTCGATGCTGTTGTTCTTCTCGTCGATTACGAAGTAGAGGTCGTCGGTAATCTCGGGCATACGGCGGTTGTTGTCGGCCATATAGATAGCCTCGGTCTCGAGCATCAGGGGTTTGATACCCGGCTCGCTGAGGTATTTAATCAAAGCTCCGTTCTTGGGCAGACCCTTGAAGCAACGGTAGAGCAGCACGGCACCCTCGTCGCGGGTCTTCTTGTCGTCCGAGGCGATTTTGGTCTTGGCCTCGGCCAGCAGCTTGGTTGCCAGGGTACGCTGCATCTTCACCAGTTCCTCGACTTTGGGCTGGAACTGCTCGAACATCTGGTCGTCGCCCTTGGGGGTGGGACCCGAAATGATCAACGGCGTACGGGCATCGTCGATCAACACCGAGTCGACCTCGTCGACAATGGCGTAGTTGTGCATGCGCTGTACCAGGTCGAGGGGCGAGCTGGCCATGTTGTCACGCAGGTAGTCGAAACCGAATTCGTTGTTGGTACCGAAGGTAATATCGGCATTGTAGGCGTTGCGTCGAGCTTCGGAGTTGGGCTCGTGCTTGTCGATACAGTCGACCGACAGGCCGTGGAACATGTAGAGCGGGCCCATCCACTCCGAGTCACGTTTCGACAGGTAGTCGTTGACCGTCACCACGTGCACGCCGTTGCCCGGCAGGGCGTTGAGGAATACCGGCAGCGTGGCCACCAGCGTTTTACCTTCACCGGTAGCCATCTCGGCAATCTTACCCTTGTGCAGTACCACACCACCGATGAGCTGCACGTCGTAGTGTACCATGTCCCACACCACTTCGTTGCCACCGGCCATCCAGTGGTTCACATAGATGGCCTTGTCGCCCTCGATATGCACGAAGTCGTGGTCTACGGCCAGGTTGCGGTCGAAGTCGTTGGCGGTCACCTCGATAGTCTCGTTGTTGCAGAAACGGCGGGCGGTCTCCTTCACGATGGCAAAAACCTCGGGGAGCGACTCGTCGAGCACATCTTCGATTTTCTTCAGAATGTTTTTCTCGATTTTGTCAATCTCTTCCCAAGTCGATTCACGCTTGTCGTAGTCGAGCGTCTCGACATGCTCCTTGAGCTCGGCAATGCGTTGACGGTCGGGAGCAACCGTATCCTGGATATGCTGCTTCACCACATCGACGCGATGACGCAACTCGTCGTTCGTCAGTTTTTCGAGTTCGGGCGATATGGCCTTAATCTTCTGGATATAAGGCTCTATCTCTTTCAAGTCGCGCTGCGACTTGTTGCCGAACAGCTTTTTCAATAAATCGTTAAATCCCATATAAAGTGTCTGTTTTATTCGTTAATAAAAGGTTCTTCCCCGCAGGGAACCTTATAGAACCCTGCAAAAATAATGCAAATTTTGCTAACTCCGCAAAAAGGAAGAAATTAGTATTGAATTTCGGAGAGCGGAGTGGACGAAGAACCGTTGGGCGAACGGATGCGCAGCAGGCGAGAAACGGTGGGTGCAATGGCCGTAGCCCGCACCGGCGTGGCAATGTGTACCGGCTTCACATCGGGAGCGAGGATAAAGCAGGGAGCCGGTATGGCATTGATGCGCACATACTCGCGGGTGTCGGCATTGTCCTCATACACCACCTCCCACCCGGGGCAAAGATCGAGCACGAGGTCGCCCGACAGCTTGGGGCAGTAGCCGTTGCGCATGGCGGCAAGCCGGTCGGTACCGTAGCTCAGCAACAGCCGTTGCATGGTGTACACATCCTGTACACCGGCCATCTGTATCAGGAACGAAGCGGCCTTGTCGCGCATCTCGTCGGCATCGAGGTCGCGCTCCTTGATGAGTTTGCGATTCAGAAATATCTGTCGGTTCTGGTATCCGATGACCCAGTCGCCCTGGCCATAAAGAGCCATCAGGTAGACATTCAGCAGCGACACGGCACGGCGCGGATAGAACTCGCCCGAGGGTATGTTGTAGATGGGCGACTCCTTGGCTTCGCCCTTGAAGTAGCCGGTCGAGGCCACGAAGATGACGGTATGGTCGAGCCCCACCTTCTTGTCTATCTCGTCGAGCAGCCGGGCCAGATCACGATCGAGGCGCACGTAGGTGTCCTGCAACTCCAGGCCGTACTCCTGCACGGTCTTGTTCAGGTAGACCCCGGCCGTATAGCCGACGTTGAGCATGTCGAGCACGCCCCGGCGTCCCAGAAGCCCCTTGTCGAGGAACTCCACGGCCACATCGGTAATCTCGCGGTTGACCAGCGCCGTTGTCTTGAACTGGGCAAAGCGGTCGCGGTTGTCGTGCGAGAAGGTGCGCTTGAACGAAAAATCGTTGGTCAGGTAGGGTATGGCCGTATAGAGGTCGGGGGTATAGACCGGCGTCCAGGCCAGCGTATCGATGCGAGCCGACAGCGAACGTCCGTAGTTGAACTGTTCGATATAGGCCGGCACATCGCGGTAGTAGGTCGTGGTGGCCCACTTGCCGTTACGGTCGTTTATCCAGAAAGCACAGTTACCAGCATGACCCACACTGATGATGGCCTGCTGGGCATCGGGAGCCACGGCATAGACGCGCCCCAGGCCGCCGCTCACAATCTTTACCTCGTCGCTGATGGTCGAGGTCTTGAGCCGTTCGGGCGAAAAGGTCTCTTGCGTATAGTTGCCTATCTTGGAAGGGTCGTTCAGAATAAACTCTTCGCGCTGGAATGTAGTATTGAAAAACCGCTCCGAGGGGATGCCATGGAAAAAGGGCATCGTGCCCGTGTAGAGCGTGGCCGTAGCCGAGGCTTTGTCGACATTGGGATAGTCGTAGACCAAGTTTTCGCAAACCACCCCCTCCTTCATCAATCGCTTGAAGCCCTTCTCTCCGAAAAGATGCTGCAAGGCCATCAGGTAGTCGGTGCGCAACTGGTCGACCGTAATACCCACCACCAGACGCGGTGCCTGGTCGGCCGACTGTACCAGCGGTACAACCAGCAAAGAGAGCAGAAGTGTTGCTAATACCTTTTTTTTCATATCTGTTCAATTCCGCTTCTTGCCGTGCTCCACCCACAGCCAGGTGAGCGAACGCATCATCAACACCAGCACCAGCGGAATGAATGCCGGGTTGAACTGCTGGGGAATCCAGTGCCACAGCACCAGAAAAATCAACAGCCCCGCAAAGTTAGCAAAATGATAGTATCTAACGATATTTTTAAGAGATTTAAACCAAATGAAGAGGGCCATCAACAACCACAGGGGATGAAGCCAAAAGGCCGAATAGTTGGGCCAGGTGGCCGGATGCACCGAGACGAACATGAGGAAAAAGACAATCACTCCTCCCAATCCGTAGGCGGTAAAGAGCACGGTATCGAGTACCCGCGAGCAACGTCCCCGCCGGATGTCGCAGAGCGACCACACCGCCACAATCGCCGCCAGCAACCAGGCCACGAAGAGGGGGGTGAGGTAGAAGGGGGTCACACCGGGACGGGCCGGGACTTCGGGGTCGTAGAGCACCTCGGTACGGCTCACCAGCGGCACCGCGGCCGAGTCGGGTGCGAGTTGAATCTCGGCCCGGGCAAAGGCCTCTTTCAGCACTTCGGGGCCGAACATCTGTTCGCGGTAAGTCATGGGGCGGTCCAGACTGCCACCCAGGGCCAGGTCGATGCCGAAGATGAGCCAGGGGCAACGCTCGGCGTAGCTGTCGATCTCCTCGCGGAAGGTGGGCAACTCGCCCTCGGGTTCGTGGTAGCGCACCCGATTGCCGAGGGTCGCCTCGACCATGTTGCGGGGCCGGGTGGCGCAGTTGTCGAAGAGGAAGTTATAGCGGTAGACGCGGTTCTGGGGCTGGGCATTCTCCAGCAGGGCGTAGAAGAGTGCCTGGCTCTGCTCGGGCGTGAGGTTGAGAATCTGCTCGTCGACCCGCGACTCGCGCATCACATAGTTGAACAGGAAGGTGCGGAAGTCGTTCACACCCAGGCAATAGTCGGTCTCGCCCTTGGTAAACCGCCACACAAAGGCCGGGGCATTGAAGTCGAACATGCCATAGTTGAACACATAGTCAAATCCGCCGGGAGTCAACTGCCTGACCCGCAAGGCCGTGTGCCCGAAAAGCTCGTACACCTCGGTACCGGGGCCGCACGTGAGCAGACTCACCTGCAGGGAGTCGCGGTTCTCGACCTGGGCCTGTACACTCATTGCCAGCGCGGCCACCAGCGCAGCCACGAATAATCGTACCTTTATCAACATGCTCGATTTCATCGCCTGAAAAAATGTGGTGTAAAAGTACAACTTTCCGCTCGATTCACCCGAAGGGTAACTCTTTTATTTTCTTCGACTTTGATAATTTTTACATTTTTATTTTAGGGCTCTACCGAATAAATCGTTATCTTTGTTCGTCGCACTCAAAACCAAGCAGTATGAAAATCAAAGGTTTACTTTTGTCGCTCCTCATAGCGAGCCCGATGATGGCCATGGCCCAGAACATCGAGCTCCCCGCCCCCCAGAAACAGGGAGGCCAACCGCTCATGCAGGTACTCGCCCAACGGGCCTCTACCCGCCAGTTCGATACCACCCGGGCCATCGAGCCGCAAACCATGGCCGACCTCCTGTGGGCCGCCTGGGGATACAACCGGGAGGATAAACGCACGGCACCTTCGGCCCTCAACCGGCAGGAGATTTCGCTCTATGTCATCACCGCCCAAGGGGCTTACTGCTACGATGCCCGTCAAAACGTGCTGACTCAGGTAGCCGCCGGCGACTTCCGCAAGAGTGCCGGCAAACAGCCTTTTGCCCAGACGGCTCCGCTCAACATCGTTTTTGTGGCCGACCTCGACAAGGCTCCGGGCAACGACATGATGTTTGTCGATTGCGGTTTCATAGCCCAGAACGTCTATCTCTATTGTGCCTCGGCCGGACTGGGCAGCGTGGTGCGCGGCTCGTTCGATGCCGCCGATCTGGCCCAGGTACTGAAACTGAATGAACGCCAAAAAGTAATATTGACACAGACAGTCGGCTATCCGGCTCGATAATCCCCCGGAAAAGCCCCACCTCATGCGTCACACCTTACTACCGATATTCGTCATCTTCGCCCTCCTCATCACCGGCTGCAAAGGCAAGCAGGTCGAGCCCGACTACCCCGACAGTTCCTTTATCGACACCTTCGAGGTGAAGCAGCAGACCCAGCCCCGCCCCACCGGTTGGCCGAAGAGCCCCATCCAGTACACCAGTTTCCGCAAACTCTTCAACGACCTCAACGACCAGCACCTGGCCATTGCCCGCAAAAACGGCATCGCCCCGCTCGAGTCGCTCGACGAGGCCCGCAGCATGGGCTTCTGGAAGCTGGCCAAAATAGACAGTTGCGAATACTACTCGGTCGACAAGCTCACCCACTCGATTCCCTACCTCACCCCCAGAACCAAGTGGCTGCTGATGACCATCGGGAAGAACTTCAACGATTCGCTCGAGAGCCGCGGTGCCGGCGGACGGCAAATCATCCTCACCAGTGCCCTCCGCTCCGACGAGTCCATCCGCTCGCTGCGCCGGCGCAACACCAACGCCAGCGAAAACTCGGCCCACCGCTACGGCACCACCTTCGACATTGCCTACAACCGCTACAACGTGACCGACTCGACCTGCTTCGTCCCCTCCGACCGCCTGCGCCTGCTGCTGGGCGAGGTGCTCTACGATCTGCGCAAAAACCACAAGTGCTATGTAAAGTACGAGGTTCGGCAGGGCTGTTTCCACATTACGGCCCGGTAAGACCGGCATATCTCTCCGAGCCGGACTCCGCTGCCCGAATATTCCACGCGGATGTGGGTGCGGTTGTTCCACGCTACGATGCGGAATCGTGCCAACAAAAGAGACTTCTCCCCACGCCCCAAGCTGGTCCTGCAGCCAGTGCGGGGGCGGCACAAACCACAGGAATTTCCGTTTTCATTTGCCTCGGCTTTCTCCTTTCACTATCTTTACAGCGTTGTTTAAGCAATACGACCGATGAAACGATATTTGTACGCCCTGCGCTATCTGGTTTCGATACATCTGCTGGGGCTTCTTTTCTTTGCCGCGTTCCGCCTGATATTGTTCATGCAAGGCTACGACTACCTGGCGGGTGAAAACCTGTCGGTACTCACCCGTGCCGAGGCTTTCGCCCGGGGCGTGTGGCTCGACAATGTGGTGGCCTGCTACATCATGATACTGCCGCTCACGGTGGTATCGATATGTGCCCTGCTGGGGTACTACGGGAAGGCGCTGTTCCGGGGCGTGGGCATCTTCTTCTCCCTCTTCTACGTGCTGGCCTTTGCCATATCGGCGGCCGACATACCCTACTTTGCCTACTTCTTCAAGCATATTAACGCCTCGATATTCAACTGGTTCGGCTACGCGGGTACCACGTTGGGGCTGATGTTCGGCGAGTTTTCCTACATCGTCGCCTTCGTGCTCTTCCTCGCCCTCTCGATTCTCTTTGTCTTTCTGCTCCGCTGGTTGCGGCAACGCACCTGCCTCGACATCCATCGGGTATCGGACGAGAAATTTCACTGGCCCAACGAGCTGCTCATGCTGGTGGGCTCTATCGTGCTGATAGGCGGCTGCATGTTCGGCATCCGGGGCCGGGTGGGCTACAACCCCATCAAGGTGAGTGCGGCCTACTATTGCAACAATACGTTTTTGAATCAGTTGGGTGTGAGCCCGGCCTTCAATCTGCTGCGCAGCTCGCTGGAGGCTTCGAAATCGGAGAACCGCGAGATTGAGCTCATGGACGACCAGGAGGCCTGTCTCTTATACACATCTCCG
>ERZ1026921.925-NODE-925-length-12000-cov-6.199163_pt1 | contig 12000 bp, 10 predicted proteins | sample MGYA00519571_ERZ1026921 | MGnify/ENA primary metagenome ERZ1026921 (study PRJEB26926, sample SAMN06164877) | human gut metagenome | biome: ENVO:00009003; feature: ENVO:2100002; material: ENVO:00002003 | host: Homo sapiens | place: USA | collected 2012 ... | reverse complement strand
CCATGAACAAACTGCTTTCCTGCCGCTACAACATGGACATCAACCGGTTGGAAGCCCTGTTTGCGGATGGTACTATCCTCGCCATCGACTGCATCGCTGTGGAGGACGAATACAGCAACACCCCGGCACAGCGAACAGAACTGGACTGGCTGCTCTACAACAAGCCCCTGGAGTATGCCCAGCTTGTGCTGGGTGGGGAGATTGGACATTATCTCTCGCTTGGTTGCGACCACGGCAGACTGGAAGATCAATGACATAAAAAACACAGCCCCGCTTTGGCGAAGGAGAAGCCAAAGCGGGGCTGTATTCAATGAAGGAGAAATGAAGGGAATATCAGGTTACAAATTCAGCTCAAACTGTTCCACCGTAACAGTTGCTTTGCCATCGGCGGCAAAGGTGATGCTGTCGGCAGACTGGGGGGTGTAGATCCATGCGGTCATGGTCTGCTCGCCATCGTTGGCGAAAACTTCGATGCTGTTTTTATCCAGCAGGATGCGGAGCTTGAGCGCACCGTTCTGGCTGCGCACCTTGCAGCTGCGGCGGTGAACAATGTCGGCACGGGAACCGGCATAGCTGCGATCCAGCGTCAGCTCGGAGGTGTAGGGGTCGTAGGTCAGGCTGGTGTGATGGTCTGCATCGGCGGCCAGCTTCAGGGTGAAGGAGCGGTATTCGCCGGGCTGCACCGTGACGGTCAGATCCGCCACACGGCCCTTGATGCCCTCCAACGTTGTTTCGCTTTGCACCGTCACATTTTCGTGGAAAGTGCGCTTACCGTGGACGGCATCCAGCTCCCGCACCGGGGCCTGAACAATGCGTCCGTCCTTGATGTGCAGCTCGCGCGGACAGATGGTCTGCCCGAACCACTTGCAGCCCTGGGGCTTATCCTCGGTGTCCGACCAGGTCTGCAGCCATGCGGTCATGATCCGGCGGCCATCCGGGGCAAGGGTGGTCTGGGTGGCGTAGAAGTCGATGCCGCCGTCCATCAGCTGCACATTTTCCTTGGTGAAGGTGTGGGTGACTTCGTCGTAGCTGCCGATGAAGGCAATCACGTTGTGACCGTTGTGGAACTCGCCCTTGGGCAGCATCTCCATGGGGCCGAGCATCAAGACCTGCTTGCCGTCCAGCGGGAAGAAGTCCGGGCACTCCCACATTTTGCCGTACTGATTGTTGCAGCGTTCCAGCACCGTGACAAAGTGCCAGTCGAAGCCGTCCTTGCTCTGGAACAGTGCCGCTGCGCCGCTGCCATCCTCGGCAAGGCAGACGGTGACGGCAGAGTAGGTGCCATCGGCCTCACGCCAGATCTTGGGGTCCCGGAAATCGAACTTGCTGAAGCCCTCCGGCAGATCCTTCTGGGTCAGCACCGGGTTGCAGGCAGGCTTTTCGTAGTTGAGACCGTCACCAATGGCAATGCTCTGGGTCTGGATATCCCGCATCTCCCCATTGGGCTGCTTTTCTGCAATCACGCTGGTGTACATCAGCAGCTGCTTGCCGTCATCCATCTCGGTGGCAGAGCCGGAGAAGCAGCCGGGGCCGTTATCCGCCGGGGAATCCGGGGCAAGTGCACAGGGCAGATACTCCCAGTGCAGCAGGTCGGTGCTGACCGCGTGACCCCAGTGCATGGGCGCCCACCGCACATCGTAGGGGTTATACTGATAGAACTGGTGATACTTCCCTTTATAATAAGAGAAGCCGTTGGGGTCGTTGAGCCAGCCCACATAGGGGGTCATGTGGTAGGCAGGGCGTTCCGCCGGGGAAATGGCAGCGCCGTGCTCGGCCTCGTAGGCACGGGCTTTTTGTAAAGTCAAATCGTTCATGGAATCCTCCAAAGGAAAGAATTCTTATGCGTAGTAAGCATCCAGATATTTCTGCATAATGCCCAGATAGTCGGACAGGCCGTAGGCTTCCAGCTTGCTCAGATATTCGTTCCACTCTGCATCCGTAGTGCCGTTCATGATCCAGTTGGCCTTCTGCGTATTCATGTAGGTCTGCAGATCTGCCTGCAGGTTAGAGACCTGCTCGGTGTCCTCGTTGCTCATAAAGACATTGGGATAGACATAATCGTTGTTCATATCCGGGGTGTAGATCTCCTTGATCCAGTCCAGACGGTACTGTGCATCGTCCGGGCAGGTAACGTATACACCATAGTAATCATCCAGAACCGCCAGAGGTCCACTGACACACTGCGCTTCACGGACTTCCACGGGAGAAGCATCGCCCAGAGGAGCGTGCTTCAGCATGGGCTCGCCCTTATCGTTGGTGGACAGTTCAAAAATGTTAAAGCCTTCCGCATCGCCGTAGGTACCCCAGTTGTTCTGAGGAGACTGGAGGGGCGCGTACATCTGATCCAGCCATGCACAAACCAATGCGGGGTTATCCGCCTTTGCGGTGACAACGCACTTGCCGCGGGCAAAGCCGCTGGTGAAAGAGCCGTTCTGCGGGGTGATATTGCGGGTATCGGCGGTCAGGGCAGGCAGCGGCTCCCAGTCGGTCAGGTTGTCGATGTTGGCAACATCCCAGCTGAAGCAGACACCATAGCGGCCAGCCTTGCCCTTGGAAACATAGGTGGACCACTCCTGCGTGAAGCACTCCGGGTCAATGAGCTTCTCGGCATACAGCTTGTGCAGCCAGTCCAGACCATCACGGTAGCCCTGCTGGGTGGCGGCACAGATGACTTTCCGGTCGTTGGTAACGGCGATATGGCGGTCTTTGTCTGCATCGCCGTAGCCTTCGCCAAAACCATTGATGAGGATGCTGGGGTCCTGATCGCCGTTGTTGACGATGCAGGACATGGGGATGATGTCGCCGTCAATGCCATACTCTGCCTTGATAGAAGCGGCGTTATCACGGAATGCCATCAGCACCTGCTCAAACTCGTCCACCGTGGTGGGCATCGACAGACCGAGGAAGTTCAGCCACTTGGTATTGATGAAGCTCATGTTGCCAATGGTCTGGATGGCGGTCTTTTCTGCGCCGAGCTGCTCGATCCAGGGCAGTGCCCAGATGTGGCCATCGCTGTCGGTGCACATGGTGCGGTACTCCGGGTACTGCTCAAAGACCTTCTGGAGATAAGGCATATTGTTGTCAATGTAGTCTTCCAGATTGAGGATGACACCCTGATCTGCGTAGCGCAGCAGATTGCTGTCGGTAAAATCAGCAGTAAAAACAAAATCCGTCAGGGTGTTGGGGTTGGACATATTCAGGGTGATCTTATCGCTCCACTGGTCGGACTGGATGGCGGTCCAGTCGATGTGCACATTGGTCTGCTCTTCCAGACGCTTGAAGATGGTGCGGTTGTTCGGCTCGGGTTCGCTGCCCACAGGGAAGCTGGTCATACCGGTAAAGGTGACCTTTTCGGACAGCGGAAATGTAACGGCACCGGTCGTGTCCACAGCTGCAGCAGCAGAATTACCGCTGCCGGTGGATTTGCCGCCGCCACAGGCAGACAGAGCAGCGGCAGAGCCCGCCAGAGCGCAGACCTTGAGGAAGTTGCGGCGAGAGATCAGCTTTTTCATGGTATTTTCTCCTTTTTTATGTTTCTTTTTTCGTGTAACAGATGAGCGTACCTGCTTATAAAATTCTGGAATATCCTCAGCCTTTAATGGAACCAGCCATGATGCCGGCATCAAAATACTTCTGGAAGAAGGGATACATCACCAGCAGCGGCAGACTGGAAATAATAATGGTTGCATATTTGAGCAGCTCTGCCATCTTCGCACGTTCGGCAGTGCTCTGGATATCTGCGATCATGCCGGATTCCGGCTGGCTCTGGATCAGGATGGAACGCAGCACCAGCTGCAGCGGCTGCTTCGATGCGCTGTTCAGGTAGATCATGGCGTCAAAGTAGCTGTTCCACATTGCCACGAACTGCCACAGGGCCAGAACTGCCACCACCGGCATACAGACGGGCAGCAGGATCTTGAAGAAGTAAAGCATCTCGCTGGCTCCATCCACATCCGCAGCTTCACGCAGCTCACGCGGGATGCCTTGATAATAGGTACGGGCAATGATCATGTTCCACACGCTGAATGCTCCCGGCAGAATGACCGCCCACATGGAATCCAGCAGACCCAGATTGTTGATGAGCAGGTAGGTGGGGATCAGACCGCCGCTGAAAAACATCGTGATCACAAACAAGGTGTTGAAGATCTTTTTGCCTTTGAAGTCCGGCAGCGACATGGGATAAGCGGCAAGCATCGTCACAGCTACCGAGATGATGGTGAAGATGATCGAGTAAAGTACTGCGTTCCTGAAGCCGACCCAGATCTGCTTGTCCGAAACGACACGCTGGTAAGCATCCAGACTCCACTTGCTGAAATCAAAGGAGATGCCCTTGTTTTGCAGAGTGACCGGGTCCATAAAGGACGCGATGACGATGTAGATCATCGGAACGATGATCGCCAGCAGGAACAAGCCCAGAAGTGCGTAGCCGCAGTACAGGATGATCTTATCTTGTCTGGTGTAGAGGGCCATTTTTGATTTTTTCTGTTTTGCCATGGTAAACCCCTCCTTACAAGCCCTTGCCATCGTTCATTTTGGCAACGATCTTGTTCACTGCGATCAGCAGGATGACGTTGACAACGGTGTTGAACAGACCGACTGCCGTGGAAAAGCTGTAATCGCCGTCCAACAGGCCCTTTTTATAAACGTACGTTGCAATGATCTCGGCAGTGTTCAGGTTCAGGTCCGTTTGCAGGGCATAGGCTTTTTCAAAACCGATGCTCATGATGTTGCCTGCCTGCAGGATAAACTGAATCACGACCATATCCTTAATGGCGGGCCACTCCACCGTCATGATCTGCTGGATCAGGTTTGCGCCGTCGATCATCGCAGCTTCCTTCAGATCTTTGCTGGCGTTAGAAAGGGATGCGGTGTACATGATGGATGCCCAGCCGGCACCCTGCCAGATGCCGCTGATGATGTAGATGGGGCGGAACGCTTCCGGCAGCGTCATGAAGTTGATGCTGGTGTGAAGCAGGCCGTTCACCGGACCGGTGACACTCAGCAGCACCCGGACGATACCGCACAGCACGATGACCGAGATGAAGTTGGGCATATACAGCACCAGCTGCACCTTCTGCTTGATCTTCTTGCTCTCGATACGGTTGAGCAGGAATGCCAGCAGGATGGGGATCGGGAAGCCCCACAGCAGACCGTAGACGCTCAGCTTCAGGGTGTTGATCAGATAGCGCTGGAAGTCCGGCGAGGACATGAAGCGGGTAAAGTTTTTGAAGCCTACCCACTCGCTGCCCCAGATACCTTTGAAGGGATTGTACTTCTGGAACGCGATCAGCACACCGCCCATGGGAGCGTACTTGAACACCAGCGTCAGCACCACGGCAGGCAGCAGGAACAACAGGTAAAGCTGCCAATGCCGTTTGATGTAGACCCATGTGTTGTGCAGCTTGCGTTCTGCTGTCAGCACAGCCGTTTCCGGCGAGGCCGTCTTTGCTTTCATGAATCATTCTCCTCCTTTTTGATTTGCTTGCCGCTTGATTTGCGTTTTACATTTGCACCTTTGAATTTTACGTTTTTCGCTTTGATTGTGCAAATGTAAAACTCTGTAATTCATTTATACCACGCAAACAAGCGAATGTCAATGATAATTCATGGGATACATAAAGAAATACTGTGCATTTGTACAGATGCACAAATCCGAAAGTGCGTAAATATGCAAAATGCTGATTTGCATTTTTGCATTTGACTAATTTGTGCATTTGCACTATACTGGAGTCGCAAAGAATAAGATCCGTCACCAGACTTTATCTATAAAAGAAAGAGGATGACTTATGGCAACCAAGGTCACCATTCAGGATATTGCAAACGAGCTGCAGCTTTCCCGCAACACAGTTTCAAAGGCCATCAACAACACCGGTGTGCTGGCAGATGCCACACGGGAGAAGATCCTGCGCAAAGCCGCCGAAATGGGCTATAAGCAGTTTGCCTATCTGCCGCTGTTTCAGGAAGACGATGCAAAAGCAGCAGAGCCTTTCATTCTGCCGAGTGACAAACGGGAGATCGCCATGCTGACGACCCAGTTTCTGAGCAGCTCTCACTTTTCCTCCACGATGCTGGATCGTTTCCAGTCGGAAATCAACCATCTGCACAGCGGCATGACCATTCATCGCATTTCTCCCATAGAGCTGAAAGAGAAAAAACTTCCATCTTCTCTCAACATCCAGCGCACAGCCGGCATCATCTGCTTTGAAGTATTCGACTATGACTACGCACAGATGCTGTGCGATCTGGATGTTCCGCTGCTGTTTGTAGACACCCCTGTGATGGATATGCGTCCTCCTCTTAAAGCCGACCGCCTTTATATGGAAAACCGCATTGAGATCCAGAATGCGGTGGCCCACATGGTCCAGCGCGGCAAAAAACGCATCAGCTTTGCGGGGGATAAAAACCACTGTCAGTCCTTCTTTGAGCGTTATATGGCTTATAAGGATGCAGTGGAGCACTTTGGTCTGACAGAAGGCCTGAGCACCTGTGCGATGCCATCTGGACAGCAGAACTATCCGGTATCCCTGTACGAAACCATACGTCGGTTCAAAACGATGCCGGATGCCTTTGTCTGCGCCAATGACTTTGTTGCCATGGATCTGGTCAAGGCATTGAATGAGCTGGGGTATTCGGTTCCCGATGATATCTGGGTCTGCGGCTTCGATGACAGTCAGGAGGCTTCCTACTTTGCCCCCCGTCTGACTTCGATCCATATCCATGGACAGATCATGGGCTACACCGCTGCCAATCTGCTTATGACCCGCATCGAAGAGCCATCGCTGAACTATCGCACCGTCTATACGGAAACCAACCTGATCCTGCGCGAATCCACAGGAGATTGAGCGAAAGGAGAACCCCCATGCGTGACCTGTGCAATACGGACAAGCCGCTGTTTGCTGTGCTGACGAAATTGACTTACAGTGCTTACCTGAACATCTTATGGCTCGTGTGCAGCCTGCCCATCGTTACCATAGGGGCTTCTACGACCGCCTTGTTCTACGTCACGCTCAAAATGGCGGAAGATCGGGACGATGGTCTGACCCGGATGTTTTTTAAGGCGTTCCGGGAAAATTTTAAGCCCGCCACAAAACTCTGGCTGATCCTGCTGGCAGTCGGCAGTTTCCTGGCTGCGGATGGCTTTGTGCTGCGCCGAATGTGGAGCGAAAACATTTTCTGGACGCTGCTCACTGCAGTGCTTATTGGTGCGGCAGTTCTGTACGGCATCGTTCTGCTGTATGCCTTTCCTCTGCTGGCACGGTTTGAAAACACCACCTTCGGCATCCTGAAAACAGCGTTTCTCGTGGGTGTCCGGTATCTGTTTTGCACCCTGCTGATGGCGGCGATCTATGGCATCATGGGGTACGTCATAGTGTTTGTGTTCACGCCTGCATTCCTGCTGGGCATGGGCTTCTGCGCCATGCTCTGCTCCTTTCTGATGCTTCGGATCCTCTATCTGATCGGTGGAGACCCTGATGCAGTACACGAGGAATACGACCATGACAAAAACTGACCGGGATACGCTCCGCTCCCTCCATGGGCGCAAAAAGTGGGAGCACATCTGGGCATATTACAAGCTGCCCATTGCGATCGTGCTCATCGTCGTCTATATCCTCGGGTATGCAGCCTACCGCCATGTGACGAAAAAAGAGGATGTACTTTACCTTGGTCTGGTAAATATCACTGCCGGGTCTGATCTGACGGAACAGCTTACCACCGGCTTTGCCGAGGCGCAGGGTCTGACCAAAAAGCAACAGGTCGATCTGCTGTCCGGCTTGCTGCTCAGCGAAAGCGAACGCGCAGAGGAGCAGTATGTATATGCTTCAGAGATGAAGCTGCTGGGTGCAGTCAGTGCCCAGCGGTTAGATGTTGTTCTGATGGACGAATATGCACGGGATCGACTGTTGGCAGATGATTATTTTCTCGATCTGCGGACACTGGATGCGTCTTTCCATGCACTGTCGGGTCTGAACGCCGGTGGGACCGTGCTGGATATTTCGGACACGCCGTTTGTCAGGCAGGCAGGTTTTTCTGGCAAGGTCTATCTTGGGGTAGTGCAGAATGCACCGCACCCGGAGCGTGCAGCCGCTTACATTCATTATCTGTTCCAGCGGTGATCGTTGGGTTTCAAATCAAGAATAAGGAGAATTATCATGGACATTGTAACGATTGGTGAAGTTTTGATCGACCTGACCCAGACCGGCAAGGATGCCCGCGGCATTCCTCAGTTTGCCGCAAACCCCGGCGGTGCCCCGGCAAATCTGGCTGTGGCTGCTTCCAGACTGGGCGCACAGACCGCCTTTATCGGCAAGGTGGGTGCGGATGCCTTTGGCCGCTACCTGAAAGAGGTTCTGGCAGAGAACAAGGTGGATGTTTCCGGCATGGCGGTGGATGCAGACCATCCCACCACCATGGCTGTTGTTTCGGTGGATGCCACCGGCGAGCGGGATTTCAGCTTCTACCGCAGCGCCAACGCTGACGTGATGCTGAGCAAAGAGGACATTTCGGACGAGGCTCTGAAAGCTGCCAAAATCGTCCACTTCGGCTCTGTCAGCCTGACCGCTGACCCCTCCCGCACCGCTACGCTGGATGCTGCCGCCCGCGCCAAAAAGCTGGGTGCTACCATCACCTACGACCCGAATTACCGTGCCAACCTCTGGAAGAACAAAGAGGACGCCATTGCCCAGATGAAAGCTCCCCTGCCGCTGGTGGATATTCTGAAAGTGTCCGATGAAGAGCTGCCCCTGCTCACCGGCACCACCGACTGTGAAAGCGGCACGGCACAGCTGGCACAGAACGGCATCCGGCTGATTTTTGTCACCTTGGGTGCAAACGGCGTATTCTACCGCTTTGGGGAGAAAACCGGCCATGTGGCTGGCGTTCCCTGCAAGGTGGGTGACACCAACGGCGCAGGCGATACCTTCTTTGGGGCTGCCCTGTCCAAGCTCTGCAAGGAGAAGCTGGACACCCTGACTGTGGACAAGCTGGAAGGCATTCTGGCCTTTGCCAACAAGGCGGCCAGCATCACCACCAGCCGCCACGGCGCTATCCCCGCCATGCCCACCCTTGCAGAAGTGGAGGGCTGAACCATGGCAGCAAAACAGGAATTTGCGTCCCGGTTTGCCAAGCACAAGGACGAGCTGGAATGGCTGTTCATGGAACTGTACCACAACCGGGAAGGGCTGGAAGTTCTGGAGCGGGAGATGGCAGAAGCCTACAACGCCCGCAGCGCTGAGCTGAAAGCGCTGGACAAGGCACGCTCTGCCGACCCGGAGTGGTACAAGCGGGGCAATATGTTCGGCATGACCATGTACACCGACCTCTTTGCCGGAAACTTGAAAGAGCTGGCAAAGAAGCTGCCCTACCTCAAGGAGCAGAAGCTGACCTATCTGCACCTGATGCCCCTTTTGCAGATGCCCCACCCCCACAACGACGGCGGCTATGCGGTGGAGGACTTCGACACCGTAGACCCTGCCCTTGGCACCAACAAAGACCTGGAAAACCTGACCCGTGAACTGCGGAAAGCAGGCATCAGCCTGTGTCTGGATTTTGTCATGAACCACACCGCCAGCACCCACCGCTGGGCCATGGCGGCAAAGGCGGGCGACCCGTGGTTTCAGGCGTATTACCATCTCTATGACGACCGCACCATCCCCGACCAGTACGAGCAGACCGTGCCACAGGTGTTCCCCAACACTGCCCCCGGCAACTTTACATGGTGTGAGGAGATGCACAAGTGGGTGCTGACCACCTTCCACGACTACCAGTGGGACCTGAACTATGCCAACCCGGCGGTGTTCGTGGACATGACCAAGAGCATTCTGCACCTCGCCAACCTTGGCGTGGAGGTGTTCCGCATTGATGCCGTGCCCTACATCTGGAAGCAGCTGGGCACCACCTGCCGCAATCTGCCGCAGGTGCACACCATCGTTCGGATGCTCCGCATGGTGCTGGAATGTGTCTGCCCGGCGGTCATCCTCAAGGGCGAGGTGGTCATGGCTCCCAAGGAGCTTGCCGCCTACTTCGGCACGCCCGAAAAGCCGGAATGCCACATGCTCTACAATGTGTCCACCATGGTCAACCTGTGGGGTGCCCTTGCCAGCCGGGACACCCGGCTGCTGAAGGCGCAGCTGGACGCCCTGCACGCCCTGCCGGACAACTGCTGGTTCGTGAACTATCTGCGCTGCCACGATGACATCGGCTGGGGTCTGGACGAGGCGGTGGAAAACCGGCTTGGTATCGACCCGCAGAAGCACAAGGAATACCTGTACCACTTCTACGAGGGCAATTTCCCCGGCAGCTGGGCAAAGGGCGAGCTGTACAACTACGACCCCGCCACCGGTGATGCCCGCAGCTGCGGCACCACCGCCAGCCTGTGCGGTATCGAACAGGCACTGGAAAAGAACGATAAGATTGCACTGGATTATGCCGTGAAGCGCGACCTGCTGCTGCACACTGCTATGGCATTCTTGCAGGGTTTCCCCATGCTGAACTGCGGCGATGAAATTGCACAGCTCAATGGCTGGGACTACAAAAACGACCCTGACCGTGTGGAGGACAGCCGCAATCTGCACCGCAGCAAATTCAACTGGGAGAACGCAAAGCAGCGCACCCGGAAGGGCACGCTGCAAAACGCCTTGTGGCAGGGCATGGAGCAGCTGCGCCAAATGCGGGCAGACCCCTGCTTTGCCCCGGATGCGTGGGTGACCACATGGGACAGCCACAACCCCGGCGTGCTGGCGCTGGTACGCAAGCGCGGCGAGGAAACGCTGGTGGGACTGTTCAACTTTACCGAGTACCCGGCAGGGGCAAGTCTGGACGCTCTGGGCGGCGAGTATCACACCCCGGAGGGCACTTCCGTCTGGCTGGCAGATGTGGAGCTGGAACCGTATCAGGCGCTGCTGGTAAAAAACAAATAAGTAAAACGAGTCATCTGGCTCTCTCTTTTTGCCAAAGTTTCCCTCGCTTTTTCTTGCACACTGCCGAAAGTGGCGTGTTTTCAAAGTTTTTTGTTGACACAACTCAATTTTTGTGGTAATCTATCTCAACAATTTAATATAACATATTTTACTTAGAGTTCCAGCTCGGCTCCCAAAGGAGCCGGAGCAAGTTTTTAACTTTCTGATCGCTACATAACGAACCCGAACCAAGGCCATCCCGGAAGGGATGGTCAGGTTCAGGTTGTTGTGTGGCGATTTTTTATTGCCAAATCCAGCACCGCACCTTGAAAATTGAAAGACCGTCTGCATGGGATACACGGCGATGACCCCGTAAGGGAGAGCCGGGAAACGCCGCCGGAAGGGGGCAGGAAAGCCATGCAGGGAGAACGGCTAAACGTTGATTCCTCAGTTACCAGAAAACAATGTGGTCAAATTGACCACATTGTTTTTCTGTAACGCCAGTGAAAGGAGGGTCATCTCCATGTATATGACAAACGAAAAATGGGAGCAGAACAATCAGGATTATTTGAAAGAATCGTATGAGGAAACGGGTTTTACCACCGGAGGATACGCTATCCGCAAACTCATCTGCGGCGGCTGCGGTCGGGTGTTCTACACCACCATCTACACCAAGAAATACTGTCATAGCTACTGGTGCGGCAATCAGGCCAACAATCGGCGGCAGCGGGAATACCGCCAAATGCGCCGTCAGGATTTGGTCTGCCAGTGCTGCGGTGAAAAATTCACGCCCAAACGTGCAGATGCCCGCTATTGCAGCAACTCCTGCCGACAAAAAGTCTATCGAAAACGTGTTACAGATGCTGCAAGTACTCAAAATGAGCACATCGTTTTTCGTACCGTCTCAAGGTCTGTTGAAAATCAGGTGCCGCCACCCGGCACTTGATTCTACCCGTAACAGAATCAGTGGGTCAAAATGGCCCACTGAAAAAGCCGGACGAGCTGTCCATTTGGGACAGCTTGCCCGGAGCAAGAGTGCAGAGAGCGCAGCTCTTTGCCCCAGTGATATGATGCCTGTCTCTTATACACATCTCCGAGCCCACGA
>ERZ1026921.920-NODE-920-length-12029-cov-5.056372_pt1 | contig 12029 bp, 10 predicted proteins | sample MGYA00519571_ERZ1026921 | MGnify/ENA primary metagenome ERZ1026921 (study PRJEB26926, sample SAMN06164877) | human gut metagenome | biome: ENVO:00009003; feature: ENVO:2100002; material: ENVO:00002003 | host: Homo sapiens | place: USA | collected 2012 ... | reverse complement strand
CGAGATTTCTGCCTGTCTCGTGGGCTCGGAGATGTGTATAAGAGACAGCTTCTCCAAATGCAGCTTGTGACCCCACTTGCCGTAAATCAGCCGTGCGGTACCCATCAGCGCCGCAAAAGCCATGGGACCTGCCAGGTCGCCTACGGTTTTGGTGACCCCCAGCCCCTCCTCCGCAAAGGCGGACGCCCACTGGCTAACAGTATTCTCCGCCGCACCGGCGCCCAGCATCATTAGCATCAACAGCCAAAACACCTTGTTGCGGCACAGTTCCTTTAAGGTCAGACCCGCGCCGCCCTCCGGGTTCAAAGGATAAATCGGCGCGATGGCAAAAAGCACGCCGTTTAAGATGGGCACCGCCGCCCACACCAGCGCCAGCACTTTCCAGTTGGCTATACCAAAGACGGTAAAGAACAGGGTGGACAGCAGCACCACACCCATCTGTCCCCAGCAATAGAACGAATGGAGCAGGCTCATGGCGGAGGCTTTGTTATCCGTTGGGCAGGCCTCCAAAATGGGGCTGACCAGCACCTCCAACAGCCCGCCGCCCAGAGCGTACACCACCACCGCCAGCAAAATACCCACAAACGGGTCGGCAGTACGATCCGGCAAAATCGTCAGCAAGATCAGCCCGGCAGCTGCAAAGCCGTGGGCCAGCAGAACCGACGCCCGATAGCCAATCCGGTCAATGAACCCGGCGGACAGCAGATCTACACACAGCTGGATGAGAAAATTCACAGTGATCAGCAGGGTTATCTTTTGCAGCGGCACCCGGTAGTCGGTCTGGAAGGTGACAAACAGCAGGGGCACAAAGTTGTTTACAATGGCCTGCACAATATAGCCGATAAAGCAGGCATACATGGTCTTTTGATAGGGCTTTTTCATCTTTTTTCTCCTTGACGAGCAGCGCACTGCCGGTAGAAATCCAGTGTATTATAGCACGGCAACGGGGCTGCTGCAAGTGGGCATTGACAAAGGATCGCTTCTTTGCTTATAATGAAGAAAAATGCACGGAGGTGCCCCCTATGGCAATGAAAGACAGAATGCACACCGGTGCGCTGTACTTGCCCGGGATCTGGAGAAAATCAAATAAGTACAAAACAAACCCCGCAGGCAGCCGAAACGGTCGCTTGCGGGGCGATTTTCTGTATGTTTAGTCGTTGTCCAGCAGAGATTTGTAAAATTCGCAGTAATCCGTGCGGTGCTGGGCGGTAAAGTTCATGGCCTCCCGGGGGTGACGGTTCAGTTGGCCGGTGAACATATATTGCAGGTCAAAGCCCCACTGCACCCCGGCCTCCCGCAGGGGGATCATATACTTTTCAATAAAGAGCAGCAGGCTGTACAGGCTGTACTTGGGGTTCTTTAAGAAGCCCAGCAGCAGCTCCATAGCGCAGTTGCCGGCACCCCGACCCATACCCATGGCGGTGGCGTCCAGGTAAGACACACCGTAGGACAGCGTTTCAATGGTGTTGGCAAAGGCCAAGTTCTGGTTGTTGTGGGCGTGGAAGCCCACCTGTTTGCCGGCAGCAGTGGCCGCTTCTAAGTACCGCTGGGCCAGCACACCGGCATTCTCCGGGTACAGGGAGCCGTAGCTGTCTACCAGGTAGATCACATCCACCGAGGAGTTACACAGCATCTCCAGCGCCTCGCCCACCTGGCCGGAACCGGCCTGGCTGATGGCCATAATATTGCAGGTGGTCTCGTACCCCAGGTCATGGAAATACTCGATCATCTCAATGGCTGCCGGAATCTGATGAATGTAGCAGGCCACACGCACCATGTCGATGACGCTCTCGCTCTTAGGCAGAAAGTCCGTTTTAAAATCGCAGCGGCCTACATCTGCCATCACGGAAATCTTCATATCGCTTACATTTTCGCCAACAATGGCACGAATGTCCTCTTCCTTGCAGAACTTCCACTTGCCAAAATCCGCCTCGTTGAAAAGGGTGCGGCTGGCCTTATACCCAAACTCCATATAGTCCACGCCGCTTTTGATATTGGTCTTATACAGTTCCCGCACAAATTCGTCGCTGAAGTCAAAGTTGTTGCACAGTCCGCCGTCGCGAATGGTGGCGTCCAGCACCTTAATGTCGGTACGCACGCCCATTAAATTGCCTTTTCTGGGGGTCATGATTGGTTACTCCTGTTCCTGTTATCATTTTACACTTGGCACTTTAGCGCTTTAAAGCCCATTAGTGCTTAGGTGGTATTATAACACCACTCGCGCCCCTTGTCAACGGCAAAAGGCAAAAGAAAAGCAAAAAAATGCAGCGCGCCCGCAAAACAAGGAACCGTCCTCTGTTCGGCGGTTTTCATTCAGTACACTGTAATACAAAGATTTTGTGGCGCTATACACTTCGTCTGATTTAGCAGAACATTTCTTGTAAATGGCAGCATTTATTGCAGCAAATGTTTCATCATCTGTGTTATTAACAATTTCGGGCTGGGCTGCTAAAATTTCCAATGCACTGGGTGCAATAAATTCATTATAAGAAACACGATTTGAAGAATGCAGATCGCACAATTTAATATTTTCATACCTGTTTAACAAAACTTCGCCTACATCTTCTCTTTTTAACAATTCATCAAGTGCATTGCACTGCTTTCTCAAAGCCGCAAATCCTGTTTCTATGGTATTATACGCATACATGTCACCAAGAAGTGGATAATTCAAATATGCTGAAACAAGCATATCTGTCGTCATTTCTTGGATTTCATCATCAGCGATCCGGCAAGCAGCCACCATTTCGTCATGTGAGTTCAGCGTTTTCCATTCCGCACAATCACTTGTTATTTTATATTGATAATCATTTTGCACACTTGATTCATCAAAATCATAGGCAGCATATACAGAAATATTGGATGATATTGCCATCAAAAATGATAGTGTAACGCAAAAGAGTTTTTTCATTATTATACCCCTTTCACATGAATTTAAAAGTACGATAAATTGCAGTTTTAAATTCTATTCTTTGTAACGAATTCTTCAGCTGCTGTAATATCATCATCTATTACAATCAAATATTGCGTCATTTCAATTTGGTAAGAGATAAAGGTCTGCTTAGCATTATTGTTTTGACTTTCAAATAAATAAATATCTGTATCTTGAATTCTAATTTGCTTTGAAGCTATAAAAGTTCCTTCGATTTCTAAATTTTTTATGTTTGTTTCTTGCTCAAATTCTTTCAATTTCAGTTGACTATTATTTTCAAATTCGATGACAACTGTTTTTGTATTTTCATCAACTTCATTTTCAATAATTTTGTATGGAGTGTAATACAAATCAAACGGAAGCATGATATTTTCAATACCTTCAGCTTCTAATGCATCATAAAGTTTATTACCGTTCAAATTATTACTGTATTTTTGTAGCAAATCCTTATCTGAATATTTAATTACAGCTTTATTATCAAATATGTCAACAAAAATATCGGATATGCGCATATCATTTGCTTTTGCATATACTGTCATACCAATTGAAATTGAACAAACAACCAGGATTGCAGCGATTATTATTCTGCTGAATTTTATACGCTTTTTCTTATTTTTATTTATCACCTTTCCCTTTCCTTCGGGCGTATTTACAATGCTGTATCCGGCAAGATAATTCATACAAGCATCAACAAAATCAACATTGATTTCTTGAACATCCTTTTCAAGTTCCTTTTCCATCATTGCTTCAATTGTTTTTTTGTTTAGCTCCCAAGATTCATCGTTAATAAATGCTTTAAAATCATTATCGTTCATTGCTTTTATCTCACCTACTCTATTCGTAACATACATCTTGATTTGTTATAAAAGATTACAAATTTTTTGTTTTTTCTTTTACCAAACATTTAATTTTCCGTCTTAGAATGAAAATTCTCTGTCTGATACAGGTCTCACTGCAATTGTATTCTGCAGCAAGCTGTTTGGTCGTCTGATAAGAACTTTTATAATTCTTACAAGTCTTTGAAAGCAAAATTCGCTCGCTCTCAGACAATTCGGAAAGGATTTCATTTTTCAATCTAACAATCACATCATAATCAACCTTAAAAAATTCCTGTTCAATCGGAATATCAAAATCCGTTTGATTCATAGAAAAATTCTTGTTTTTTTCTTTATCAATATCTCTGAATTTTAATTTAACAAAATTGCTTGCTGTTTTGATTAAAAACTGTTTCGGATATTCAAGTTTTGCATCTTTTGATAATTGCTCAAAGAGAACTCTGAATGTATCTTGAACGCAATCCTCAGCATAGTCAGGGTAGTCATTAAGCTTATAATAACAATACCGACGAATATATTCGACATATTCATTATAATAGCATTCAAATTGATTATAAATATCATCTTTTAACATAACAGTCCTCATACAAAAAGAGTTTTATCATAAATAAAATATATCGGATTGTGCAGAGAAAGACAACAAATTATGACCTTCTAATTCATACAACAGCTTAAACAAAATACGGTTATATGTTTCATAAGTTTATTTAACACATTTTTCAAAAACTTGTCAATAGGAATTGCCAAAATGCAGAAAAATCAGGCACAAATGCAAAACAAGAAACCGCCCCCTGTTCACAGGCATCTATTTTGACAAGGGGCGGCTTTTTTGTTATACTGTATCATAAAGTAGACTATCAAACTTTACGCAAAAATAAAAAGAGTGGAGAAGAAAATGGAACGGATACTCATTCGCGCCGGGGTAGCGCCCTGGGCGGAATACAATGCCCTGGATGTAATCACCGACAAGATCATCGGCAACAACACCGGGAATCTGCTGTTTGCCAACAGCATCACCCGGCTGGTGGCCACTGCGGACAGCCGGGTGGACTTTATCTCTGACCTGATGTTGGTGAAAAAGCAGATTACAGCCCAAGAGATCAATGAGAACTACGACCGGCTGATCCTGCCCATGGCCAACGCCTTTCGGGAGGACTTTGCCCGCAAGTGCTTAAAGCACTGGACGGCACTGATTCGCCAGCTGACGATTCCCGTAACGGTCACCGGTATTGGCATTCAGCTGCCCTACGAGCCGCACCTGGAGCAGCCCCGGGAATTTGACGGCGCTGCCCGGGACTTTATCGCCGCCGTGCTGGATCATTCTGCCAGCGTGGGCGTGCGGGGCCAGATCACCTATGATTATCTCAAAGGACTGGGCTTTTCCCAGATCGATGTGACCGGCTGCCCCTCTTTGGCACTGAACGGCCCGGGTCTACCCCTGCGAGAGAAGCAGCCTTTGACCCCGGAATCCAAGCTGTGCTTTACCGGCTCTGTGTCCAATCCGCCGGATTTCAAAAAGTTCGCCGTGCGCTGCACCGAACGGTTCCCCAACACCTACTTTGTGCCTCAGTTTATTGACGATTTGCGGCTGATGTACCTGGGGATCCCCCACCCGGACACGGCAGACAGCCGCGTGCTGCACCCCACCAATCTGAACCACCCGGTATTTGTGGAGGACAAGGCCCGGTTCTTCATCAACCTGCCCAGTATGTTCGCCTTTAATCGAGAGATGGACTTTAACTACGGCACCCGCATTCACGGTGCCATCGGCAATATTCTGTGTGGCGTGCCCAGCCTGCTGTTCCCCACGGACGCCCGCATTCGGGAGCTGGCAGAGTATCACAACATTCCTGCCATTCCCGCCTCTGCCGTCACACCGGACACGGATCTGGCAGCGCTGTATAATCAAACCGACTTCCGCCAGGTGAACAACGGCCACGCGGAGCGGTTCTGGCACCTAATCGACTTCTTGAATGAAAACGGGATCAAGACCATTTATGATGACCGCACAGGCACGCCTGCCCGCTCGCTGTACGACGAAAAAACGGCAGCCACTTCTTATGCTCAGCCGGTACATTCCATGCTGGTGCGCCCGCCGGAGGAGATCGCCCGCCGGGTAGATACCGCCGTGCGCCTGCAACGCAAAGAGATAGAGGACGACAGCCGCCTGGCCACGCAGCTGCGAGACAGTCAGCGCAAGGTCACCCAGCTGCAAGAGCGCAACAAAAAGCAAGCCGCGCAAATTCAGGCGCTAAAAGAAGAGCGCAAAGCCCTGAAAACAGAACTGAAAGCAACCAAAAAGCCCTTGCGCCGCCTGGCTTGGTACCAGCGCACCTCCACCTTTGGCATTGGTCTCGCCCGCCTGAGAAAGAAGCTTCGCCGATTACTGGGGAAAGAAAAATAAATGCGGTAGCTGTAACTACCGAGCCTGCAAGATTTGGAAACAGGGGTCTGTCTCCTGTTGCCCCTGTTCGGCGATGAAAGCAACAATAAAAAAGGACAGTCCGAGGACTGTCCTTTTTGTTATGGATTTGTAAGAAGAACTTATGCGTTCTTCTCAGCGATAGCAGCCTGTGCAGATAGGTAAAAATATGGGGGTTTTTAATGAAATGAGCATTGTCCTCATTCTCTCCCCTATGTACCGAGGAAATCTTTTCGATTTCCTCCAATTTGATAATGCAGTTTTTCTTTCTGCCTTCCGCTGTAAAGGTCGCTTTCACATCTGCTGTCCCATTCAGATTAACATACCAATCAAATGTAGTATCCGATGTTGGTGTTATCAAATATACAAACTGATTGACAACATCGTGGCTGATAGTGCTACCACTAAAATCAACAAGGCTGTTCAGAGTAGAACGGATACCCTCTATATCCAATCCTTTCGGATTGCTTTTTTCCTGTGGAATTTCATCAAGTGCTTTTTGAAGTTTCTTGATTTCTTCATCGACAGGACTTCTCATTGCTTGATACTCGTCTTTGGAAATCTCTCCATCAGCTCTCATAGCAATCAAGTTAGTCAGTCTGCTATTTGCCTTATCCAATTTCGCCTGTATCGTTACCGTATCGGATTGAGTTTCGTTAGATTTTTCTTCCTTATAATAACACTTAATAAGGTCTAACGCAATCAGTACAGACTCTTTTCTCTCTGTCCAGAGATGCTCTAACAGAGCTTTTGCCATAAAATCAAGTTTCCAATCGGTTATCATTCTGCTGTCACAATATCCCTCAGTGTCTAAACCGATTTCAGCTCTTTTCCGTTTAATTCCGTTGTTAAGCTGATTGTAGCATTGATAACCGTAAGAGGTTTTTCCGTCCAATTTCGTATGCCATTTGTTTTTACGATATGATGAGCCGCAGGAGCAACGCAGCTTGTTGACCCATATATCTCGTGAATCACGCTTACTATGTGTGTTTTTTCCTGCCGATACACATACAGGTTTTACTCTGCTTTCCCTTATTGCCTGTGCTTTATCCCATATCTCTTGAGAAATAATAGCAGGGAAATCTCCCTCAACATATTCATAAGTGGACATATCAAGATTGTTAATTCGCTTCTGCTCTAAAAAATTATTGCTTCTGGATTTGTTGTAACACTTTGTTCCTGTGTAGGTGGCATTTTTAATCGCTCTCATAATATTTGAAACGCTCCACTTTATAAGTCCAGAAGCTGTTTTCCTTTTTCGCTCCGTCAAAATCTTTGCGATTTTCATCGAGCCATAACCTTGCAGATACAAATCATATATCATTCTGACTGTTTCTGCCTGTTCCTCATTGATAACATAGGTATCTCCAACACGGTCATATCCTAAAATATTACCGTTTCCATAGAGAACACCATTATCACGGCTGATTTTCTGACCTGCTTTTACACGCTCGGAAGTCTTGCGACTTTCTTCCTGTGCCAATGTTGCCATAAGAGATAGCCGCAGTTCTCCATCTCCGTCCATTGTCCAAATATTATCGTCGATAAAAAACACCTCAACGCCTATGCCTTTCAACTCTCTTGTAACAACAAGGGTATCCACAACATTTCGTGCAAAACGGCATACCTCTCTGGTAACAATTAAATCAAATTTACCTTGCTTAGCATCTTCAATCATTTTCAAAAAGGCAGGACGTTTTTTTGCCTGTGTTCCCGTGATACCTTCATCAATATATCGTTCACAGACCGTCCAGTTCGGATGATATTTTACTTGGTCATCATACCATTGTAACTGATTTTCCAATGCAGATAACTGTGCTTCGTGTTCTGTTGATACACGACCATAAATAGCAACATTTCTGGCTCTATTTCTATCAAACTGAGCATAATCTGTGAGCTTAAATCGGTAATTATATTCATTTACTGCTGTATTCATAAAGCATACCTCCATTTCTGTGCTGATTACATTCTACCTATTATCAAGCCGCTTGTGAAATGTGCGAATTGTTGTGCTTCACGATATTTGTATATGTGGCTTGATTTATTTTCCCTTTTTCAAGAAGTATCTCAATGAGTTTCAGAGCTGCGGTATATTTATCTACTTTAATATTATCCATTTTGACCTCCTTTCAGAGAAACACTAATGGCAAGAGCCTTGTCAACTCTTGCCATTATGCTATTGGGCATCATTCCCATATACTGTTTTAACCTCTGCTTATCAATCGTCCGTATCTGCTCAAGCAGGATAACAGAGTCCTTGTCAAGTCCTTCATAATTACTTACTGCGGTATGTGTGGGCAACTTTGCTTTTGTGTGTACCCGGCTCGTAATTGCTGCAATGATTACCGTCGGGCTGTGCTTGTTTCCTATATCATTGGAAATGATAAGTACAGGTCTTGTGCCGCCTTGTTCTGAGCCGATAACGGGATTAAGCTCCGCATAGTAAATGTCGCCACGCTTAATAATTCTTTCCATTGTGTTTGACCTCCCATCTGGATTTAGGCAGATGAGTTCTGCCTATGTAGGCAGCCAAACGCAAGGAAGTATTTAAGGTCGGAAATATCTTAACAATATCTCTGTTCTTATGACCGACTTTCGTTTGGCTGATATGATAGAAGCATTTCAATTTGTCCTCGACACCCCGAAATGCTATGGGAAGTCGCCAAACGGTCAGCAGCGAACTGACGCCACGGGAGTTCCACCCCAACTGTCGTTCTGACAGAGCCGCCCTCATTGCCTGCGACGTTTTTTTCACGCTCGGGCTGTGACTGGACGGGAGTATCATTATCCTCTTTGTGGGTTATGGCGAAATCGGGAGCTGCCCGATATTTTGAGTCGGTAAAGATAGGCTCACCACCTTTCAATCGCTCGCTGCCGCTTGGCAGGTCGTGGCGTACCGCTGCACACGCTTATGCTCATCACAATCACAAAGAGAAAGTATTTGGCGAATGGGTATTCGATTGTCAAGGAGCTATCCCGTTTTCGCCACACAAAGGAAAACAGGGTAAGAGGTTTTTTGTCCTCTCACCCTGTAGCCCGTGGGAATATTCAATTTTCCCCTCTACTCAAAAAACTTTTTTAATTTTTCTTTGAGCCTATCCATTCTTCTGTAAACAGCTTTTTCAGTAATATCCAGATACACCGCAATTTCACGGGTTGAATATCCTTGTACCTTCATCAAAGCAATCTGCAATGTAAGCCTGTCCACCTTAATCAAAACTTGATAGAGGTGCTGATTTTCGATACTGTCCAGAAAATCCTCAACCGTTTTGACTTCGGGCTGTGTAGTATCTTCAGCAAGCTCGTCAAGATATGTACCTGTTTCCTGCACTCGCTGATAATACCGTCTGTCTGAATTAAAAATCGCCCAATCGTGAACACGGAGCTTTTCTATATCGTCCTCATTAACGCCCAAGCTCCGTAACTGCTTCTCCTCGGCTTCTTTCCAGAGCCGCCATTTCTTTTCTTCTTTGGCTTTGTTGTATGCCATATCGTTTCCTCCAATCTGAATTTTTGAAAAATCCAGATTGGCAGGCGGTGAACGGCAACCGACAGAAAAGCAAAAAGCCGCAAAGGTACTAAGACCTCTACGGCAATAAGCGTAAGCATATCTATAATTAAGAGATGTAATCTCTACTTGTAAAATGTAAGAGTGCCACGAGTGAGTGATGATTTTTTCTAAAAGATAATCTTCACTCCACTGTGACACTCCGTAAATAGTAGCTGCTTCTAATGAGCAGCATTGCGGTCATATTCGACCATCGCATAAAAAATCCCTCCAAACTCAAAACGGGTTTGGAGAGATGAATTGCCAGCATTTTATTTGGGCGTGGCGATACAGCCCACCAAAAACCTCGTTTTTTTATTTGGTGGGCTTGTAACGCTAATCCAAATTATTTACCTACATCAATAAGCCTTATCTCATATACTATCGGATAGTAGAACGGGGTTTCTTCTGTAAATGCGTTCTTTAATATTACCTTAACGGCATCACCTTGTTGGAAATTACTAATTATTATTTCGTTTCCATCGGCATCAAATAACTTTGTATTCTCACTAATACCAAGTGAGTTTATTGGGTTGCTATATATTTCGGTTGTTCGTTCAACAATCAGTCTGCTTTCACCATCAGGTTGTATAACAGTTTCTTTTACAATAGCTTCAAATGACATTTCAGACCATTTGGGTGATTGGCTAACCAAAATTATCCCACAAACCAAAAAGACCAAAATTACTATAATTCCGATGATTATCCACTTTTTCTTTTTCATAGCTCACCTTTCTATGCTACTTGATGTTGCTTAAAAAATCGTTTTGCTAACGGAAGCATAATTACTGTCAGCGTAGCGTACAAAATTGCCCTAACAGAAAATATATCCAAAACCAAACTCCCAAATTGATAAGAAATATATTGACCAAACTGTGGCACAGTAGAATGGTATGGAAGCAGGAACAGTATTAGATTGTATAATCCTGTTGTTCCATTAGGAGAAACAAATAGTGGAATGAACAGGACAGGAACGAGTACAATCAGCACAAGATAAGGACTTTTCATTTTCGCTGACAGTAAAAGAGTTAAACTTATCATGGCAAACAATACAAGATAAATCACTCCTAAATTGACAAGTGTTCCTTGAAGAAATGTTAAAGGATAAGGAACAGTAGTTCCGTTGATTTGCAATGGCAAATTCCATCCATCAACACCAAATGCAACAAGCGGCAACCCAAAAGCGACAATGATATGAAGTGTAAATGCTGCAAAACCAAACAAATAGGAAGCCACAATTTTTGCGGTTGTCAGTTTTGTTTTTCCATATTTTGCTGACAAAATTACTGCATCTGTTCCTGCCTGATATTCGCCAGAAAATACAGGTGCAATTACAATACATACAGCCAACAGCGAAAACATCAATAGTTCAAAACAACTTATAATGGTTTCCCAACTTTTATAGTAGCCATACTGAAAAGGTTCCTCAACTTTGCTGTTCATATCTAACCAATAGGACTTTTGTTCTTCCGTTAATTTACGAGAAGAATCGTTTAATAACTTTTCAATTTTTTCCTGTCTTGCCTGATAGAAGTCCGTACCGTTAGAAACATCTAAATCTACTAATGTATTATAGCTAACGCTCTCATTTGGATTTGAATAGTTTTTTGCAATCAGGTTGAGCAAACTTTCTCTCGGCGCAATACCATCCCAATATGCGTCATCAATTAAAAATTGTTCATATCCGTCATAGCCTACATTATCAGAATTTTCAAAAAGCTCTTGTACTTCACGAATTGCTCCTGCAATATACTCATTCGTCAGAGAAACAGAAATATCCTCATACTGTGTTTTCTGATACTCAATACCTTCAAAACCTTTCATTACACCTTCTTGATTATAGGTTTGAAATTGTATAATAGGTAATCCAAAAAGAAATGCCGTTAAAATCAAACTGACTGCCATAATGATTAGTGTGGATTTTTTACGCAATATTTTTAAAAATTCGTACTTAACCAACATTTTATTTTCCCTCCCGTGTTTCTTCTCCAAAATGATATAAAAATAAATCCTCTAAACTTGGACTTACAGCAATTGCATCATCCATCGGTGCAATTTCATCTATAATCCTCAGCCTTACCTTGTTATTTTCGTGATGCAAATTTACAACAGAAAACTTTCTGCTGTATTCATCAGCATTTCGTTCATCAACTAAGATTTCCCACACTTTTCCTCTTATATTGTCTGTAACCGTAGCCATTGGCTCTTGCAACAAAAAGCTACCGTTCTTCATCAGTAAGATTGTATCTGCAATATAAGAAACATCTGAAACAATGTGAGTAGAAAGTATAACGA
>ERZ1026921.914-NODE-914-length-12114-cov-4.658181_pt1 | contig 12114 bp, 7 predicted proteins | sample MGYA00519571_ERZ1026921 | MGnify/ENA primary metagenome ERZ1026921 (study PRJEB26926, sample SAMN06164877) | human gut metagenome | biome: ENVO:00009003; feature: ENVO:2100002; material: ENVO:00002003 | host: Homo sapiens | place: USA | collected 2012 ... | reverse complement strand
GCTCAGATGTGTATAAGAGACAGTTCAACATGCTTGCAAATTCAACAGAAATACTGACGTCCGGATGAACCGGAATGTTGCTTCCGAGCAGAGTGTAAAGATCAACGCGCAGTGCTGTCGATATATCCACCAGTAATGTCAGGCTCGGCTTCGTTTGGCACCTCTCAACGTGGCTGATGTGCTGGGATGTAACACCGACCATTTCGGCAAGTTCAGCCTGCTTGAGATTGCAGCGGATTCGACATATTTTAATGTTGTTTCCGATTTCCTGATAATCAATCATACTTCAGCGTCTCCTGTAATACGCGCCACGGTACTATTCTGCCTATACGCATATTATACAGGGAGTCATTCGTACAATAAATCGACCATCAAGGCGTTTATCGCTCTTATAGATATAATGCGCATGATATTTTTGCATTTTCCCCATGCGAAAACAATAGGAGTGCATCTGTAACGATGATCATTACGGTGCAGAGAAATGAATGGCATGCGTCACAAAAAATCGCAGAAAAAATCGAACTTCTTGTCACAAATCGACACTGTCAGGAGATGAATATAGTGAGGGCGCATTTTTGGAGGAGGTAGTCATTGGGGCAACATCCGCCGCAGACCCACTGTCATGTATCGTAGAGAGGAGAATATCAAATGAAGCTAAAACGATTCCGAAACAAATTCATTTCGATGCTGCTTACGCTGGCAATGCTCTTGACACTGTTCCCTACCGCAGTCTTTGCCGAGGATACGGCGGCTGACCGACCGGCCAGCGCCGAATTTAAGATCATGGGACTGTACGCTCTCCGGGATAACGGGCGGCGTGTGTCCTTCTTCTCTTATGAGTCAAGAGACAACGCATTCCTGACAAAAGCCAATATGACCTATCCCGACTCCTGGTTCAAGCTGATCTATGTGATCGAGAGATCACAGCCGGTCACGCTGGAACTGTATGAGATGAAGGATGAACCCGCGTATATGGATGAAGATATTGTTTCCATGCCGTATGCGCCGGAGGATGATGCGGATGGACACGGAAAACTCCAGAGCGAGGAGTTCCTTGGCCGCCGACTAGGCGTACTGGTGGGCGTTCCGGTGCAGGAAAATATCGCCCCGCTTCAGGAGGGGGATGACATTTATACGGCGGAGCAGGTGAGCTATTCGCCTATCGATGAAGATGAGTGGCTGAATATCGTCTATCAGACGATCCGCGGGAAGCGTCAGCCGGAAGTGATTGAGGATTTCTACGCTTTTGGCTTTGAGGGCAATCGCCTCGCCGGACTGGACGATGCGGCTGCAACGGTGAGCCTTGATGAGCTCCCTGCCCCGGAAGATATGGCAGAGACAGACGCTCTGCTCCCCTCGGAAAATCTAGATGCTCCAAATCCGGAAGCAAATTTGCCCGCTGACATCAACGATGAAGCAATGGATGCGGAAAAATCTCCTGCCAATGAGACATCGGAGGATGGGGCTTCCGAGGAAAGCCTGACAACGGATACGGAGCCTGCAACGGCGATAGAGGAGTACTTTGCTCCCTCTGCAAATGCGGAACCATTGGAAGATGATGCGAACACGACACCTGCCAATGCGGATACGGTGGATTCGGAGGCGGTGGAAACGGATAAGGCAGATGTGCCGGTGACAGCGATTGAGGACGAGCCTTCTGCAGAAGAATCTGTTGAAGCTGTTTCGGACGTGGAACCGGAGGTGCAGCCGGAGATCAATGCGGAGATCGACTATCTGCCGGAAAGTTCTGTCCTGCCCAGCGCACACGCTTTCTTCGGCTTGACGGATGCTGCCGAAGAAAGTGAAAACACCATCCAGAATATAGTTCTGTGGGACGGCAGTTACAGGGATGACAGCGGCAGCCTCACCCGTATTTCCAGCGGTGGCCGCTACGTCATCGTCATGCAGCCCTGCACGCCCCGGACAGCAATCTACAATAGCTTTCTTGGTTTTGATGTGCCGGAGGAAAGTGAGGCTATTGACACCTTTGAGACGATCAACTCCTGGGATGATCTGATCGCAATTCGGGATGAACTTGCCTGCAGCGGCGACCCTGTGGATCTGCTCAGCGGCAGCTTTACATGGAATTACCGCGACCTTGCGCTGTATGGCAAAGATGATCTGGAGTTCATTCGCTACTATGAATCTGTCCATGCAGATGAGAATTACGGGCTTGGCAGCGGCTGGACATCCAACTTCTCCTATGCGCTGGAGTTTGACGGCCGCTCCGTGATTGCCCATTTGCCGAGAGCCGTTACGCTTTATTTCCCAATCGGTTTTGACGGCAGCTTTGACGCCTGCGGTGATTACTCGCTGGTGCAGACAGGCAGCGGTTATGCCATGACGGATAAGGCGGGGACGATCTACCGCTTCGACAATAGCGGCCGTATTCTGAGCATCGTCTATCTTAGTGGGAATACGCTGTCCTTCCAATATGACGGTGACAAGCTCCGGAGCGTGTCCAACGGCGCCGGCAGCTTTACGTTCTCCTACAGCGGTGACAATATCGCTGCGGTGACGGACAGCGTAGGGCGCAGCATCCATCTGTCCTATGACGGCGGCCTCCTGACTGAAGTGGAAAACCCTGATGGAGACAGCCTGCGCTATGCGTATGACGGCAACGGGTATCTCAGTTCTGTTCAGAATCTCAAGGGTGAGATCTATGTAGAGAATGAATATGACGCACAGGGCCGTGTAGTCCATCAGTATGCCGTAAACTTCGGCACCTTTGATTTTACCTACGATTTCGATGGGCGGCACAACACCTGCACCGGCGAGGACGGCTATTTCCATGAGATCTGGTTTGATGAGCAGGGCCGGATCACCAAGTCTACAGATGCCAGCGGCAGCCAGACGGTGACCTATAACGACCTCAATCAAGTCACGAGCCGGACGGATCGTGAAGGCAACCGCACGTCCTATGCCTATGATGCAGTGGGCAACAAATCCAAAATCACTTACGCCGACGGCACTTATGAGAGGTTCGAGTACGACAGCAACCGGATGCCGACCATGATCCGTGACCGCAACGGGAATACGAGCTACTATACCTACGACCATCAGGGCAATATGACTTCCGCTACCGATGGCCGCGGAATGACCCGCTCCTATGTCTATGATGCCGACGGCAATCTCACTTCCGCAGCGGATGCGCTTGGCGCGCAGACGACCTACACCTATGACGCTCAGGGTAACTGCACGTCCATGACAGACCCGCTGGGCAATGTGACCGCCTATGCTTATGATGAGCAGGGCCGCCTCATCAGGGTGACTGATGCCATGGGGTCAATCACTTCCTATGAGTATACCGAGGCCGGCAAACTGGTGAAGGTCATCGGCGCCGATGGCAGCGAGCAGACCTACACGGTGGATGGCAACGGCTTCAACATCAGCGAAAGCGACCGCATGGGCCATGTCACCACCTTTACCCGTGACGCGCAGAACAACGTGACCTCTATCACCGATCCGCTGGGCAATGTGACCCGCTATACCTATGATGACAGCGGAAATCTGACCACAGCAACAGACGCCAACGGAGCGGTCACCCGCTATACCTACGATGCTGATGGCCGTATTGTTTCCATGACCGATGCCCGCGGCAATACCTGGCGCTATGCTTATGATCGGAACGGTCAACTGGTTTCCACCACCGATCCTGTCGGCGGCGTCAGTTCTACCGAGTACAACAGCGTTGGACGTACTGCCTCCGTCAAGGATGCCAACGGCAATACCACCCAATATACCTATGACGGCGTCGGCAACCTTACAAAGATCACCGATGCACTCGGCAAGAGCACCGTCAGCGAATACGATGCCAACGGCAACCTGACCGCCACTACGGATCGCAACGGCCACACCACCCGCTATGCTTACGACGCGGAGAACCGTTTGATCCGCATGGAAGATGCTGAGGGCAGCACGACCTCCTACACCTATGACGCTAACGGTCAGATGACCAAGACCACCTCTGCCATGGGCGCGGAGACTTCCAGCACTTATGACGCGCTGGGGCGTCAGATATCCTCGGCGGATGCACTGGGCCATGTGACCGGCTACGAATATGATGTGCTGGGCCGCGCCACAAAGATCACCTACGCGGATGGAGGCTTTGTTGCCTACACCTATGATGCCAACGGTCAGGTTTTGACTGCCACCGATGAACTGGGCGGCGTGATCTCCTATGTCTACGATGCCAACGGCAGACTGATCGAGATGACGGATGCCATGGGCGGAAAAACGGCATATGCCTATGACGCTGTCGGCAATGTGACTTCTGTTACCGATGCTCTGGGCGGGAGCACAACCTATCGCTACGACGAAACGGGAAATATGACCTCGGTTACAGACGCCAACGGCAATACGACCGGCTACACCTATGATGCTCTCGGCCGCGCTGTTGCTGTTACGGACGCCAATGGCGGCGTAACCCGCGCGGAATACGATCATAACGGGAACATTGTCAAGGCTGTCGATGCCGAAAGCAATGCCACTACTTATGTTTATGATGCGCTGGACCGTCTTACCAGTTATACCAACGCGGAGGGCTATACCTTCTCCTTCCGGTATGACAACGAGGGAAATACGGTTGCCTCTACTGACGGCAACGGCAATACCACCCGCTATACCTACGATGGATTGAACCGCGCAGTCTCCAGCACCAACGCCGAAGGCAATACCGCGTACAATACCTATGATGCAGATGGCCGTATGGTAAAGTCCGTGAATGAAGAGGGTGCGGAAACCGCCTATGCCTATGATGCGGATGGCCGCCTGATCTCCATGACGGATGCCCTGGGTAATGTTACCGGCTTTGAGTACGACAGCCGGGATCGGGTCATCAAGGTCACCGATGCCAAGGGCAACGCGACCACATTCACCTATGATCTGGCAGGCAATGTCAAGAGCGAGACCAATGCCAAGGGCGTTGTGACCAGCTATGCCTACGATGCCAATGGCAACCTCACCTCCATGACGGATGCTGCCGGCACCGTGACCTATACCTATGACGCTCTGAATCGGGTTACCAGCGTGAAAGACCGCCGTGGCAATACGCAGTTCTTCACCTATGATGCCACAGACCGCATCGTGCAGGTCAAGGACCGCAACGGCAATGCCACCCGGTATGTCTATGACGGCAATGGAAATATTGTAAAGACCATCGATGCGCTGGGCACGGAGTCCGTATTTACCTACAATAAGAATGACCAGCTCATTTCCACCGACCTCCACCGTGTGGATGCCCTCAATGGCGTGGACTCTCACGAGATCACGCTGTATGAGTACGATGGTCGGAATCTGGTCACGAAGGAGATCAACGCGCTTGGCGACAGTACCGTTTATGTCTACGACGGCAACGGCAATCTGGTCTCCAAGACCGATGCGGACGGCTATGTGACGCGGTATTCCTACACCGCCCTTGATTTGGTGAAGAAAATCAATTACAATGGGGCAAAGGAGGTCTCCTACCAGTATAACAAGGTCGGCGAACTGGTGCAGATGGATGACTGGACTGGCACCAACACCTTCGAGTTGGACCTGCTGGGCCGCCTCCAGAAGATGACCGACCACAAGGGCAACTCGGTTTCCTACACCTATGACGCCGTGGGCAATCAGACCGGCATTACCTATCCGGACGGCAGCAAGGTCAGCAACTTCTATGATGCTGTTTATAACCTTACCAGTGTGATCGATGCGGAAAAGGGTACCTACGTCTATGTCTATGATGATGCTAACCGCCCTGTCAAGCTGACCTATCCCAACGGCTGGGTCGAACAGTACACCTACGATGCCGAGGGCAACCTCCTCAAGACGGTGGACACTGATCCCTTCCAGCTCTACAACAAAACGCCCAAGGTCAAGTATGAGTACACCTACGACGCCGAGGGCAATGTGCTGACGGAGTTCCAGCGGGACAGCGACGCTACGGAAAATCTCAAGAGCCGCACAGCCTTTACCTATGATGCGCTGAACCGGCTCACCGGCAGCACCCGCAGGCTGGAGGTCTATCCCTACGATACCCTCGCCTATACCTACACCTACGATACGCTGGGCAACCTGCTGAAGCAGAGCGGTCCCACCAAGGGCGAAGAGGATACCTACCAGTACAATGACCTCAACCAGATGGTGAGCAAGCATGTATGCGGCTACGAGCAGAAGATCACCCGCATCTATGACTACGGCTATACCTACGATAAGCGCGGCAATCTGGTGAAGGAAGAAGAGATTTGTTCGCCTACCACCACCGGACCCAAGAACATCACCATTGCAACTTATCTCTATGACGAGACGAACCGCATGGTGCAGGGCACCAACAAGGCCGGCGAGGTCAGCGCGTACACCTTCAACGGCCTCGGCGTCCGTGTCGGCACGGAGCTGATCCTGAAGGATAATACCCACGGCTATACAGACTTCCACTGCCAGACGCCCAGCGTGGAGACCGGCATCGAAAAGCCGGAAGTGGTCAAGACGGATTATGTCATTGACTATACCAGACTGGACATCGACCAGCGGGTGCTGATGAAGTCCGAGCAGGACGGCTATGATTTCTTCTACACCTACGGTCTGGACAAGCTGCAGGTCATGGCGATTGGCGAAGGCAGCAACTGGTGGGGTCAGAGCATCAAGAAATGCGTCAATATGGCCTACGTCCACACCGACCGCCTTGGCAGCGTGGTGAATCTCTCCGATCAGTATGGCCGTGTGACCGCACGGGCAGACTACACCGATTGGGGCGAGGTGCGCCGGTACACAGACATCACCGTGGACGGCGGCTTCCGCAGACTGCTGCCGGAGATCACCTACGCAACGCATGAGTATGACGATGTCCTGAATCAGTTCTACGCAAAGGCCAGAATGTATGATGCGGAGAACAAGCGGTTTGATGCGGTTGACCCAATTCTGGATGCGAGCCGATATGAAATTGAAAAATATGTCCCGAATTCAGCACAACTTGCATACTATCTTTATACCTTCGATAATCCTACAACATTAGTTGATATTACAGGAAAAATCGTGATCGCTGATGACATTTTGATTTATGCAGCAGGTACACTGGTTGTATTAACATATGCTGAATTAGTTGCTTGGATGAACAGTCCTGCTGGTAGAAAGCTGGCGAATGATATAACCAGCGTTATTGTTGATGGTATTACGTTTACAGGTAATATTGTTTCTGTTACACGGCAATGGGTAAATTCCACTCGCACTGAACTTGTCGAAGCTGCAAAAGTTTACTTTGAAAAGGCGGGATGCGACAAAAAGCAGGGCAAGGACAACAAAAAAGAAAAGTCCCAAAAGAGCGGAGCATCTGACGGTGAAAAGACACCGGAGAGTAATCCGGAAGATTTCACTAAACTTAAAAATGGGCAAGGATACAAAGACAAAAAAGGAAATATATGGAAAAAGGATCAGCTACATAAAGACCACTGGGATGTTTCTGATCCGAAAGGAAAAAAGGTTAAGGAAGTAGATTTCGATGGACGAAAAATCTGGCCGGGTGGTCCCAAAAACAAAAACAAGTAAAAACGCTTTTTCTCCGGTAGGCGAGGAAGAATACAGAAACTTGATTTCAAAGTTAACATTCTATGACTTCGATGCATTGGATGTTGTTGACGGTGTGAATTTGGTGGTATCCTTCAAGCAATCAGATATTCCGAGATTCTGTGATGTGGTTGAAGGCTATTGTACTCTATCTGCATACAGCAAATATGAGAATAAGCTATCGGCTTTTATTGCCTGCATTATTGATTCGATTCCAGATGATCAGTGCTATATAGTACGGTACGATGATTGCTGGACTGCAAATGACTCGGTAATGCCCGATTTACACATTGCTTTGGAACATAACAATATATCCAATATCAACAAAGCCATTGTCGGAAAGAAATGCAGTAAATTGGTTTCTATCTTTGTGAAATCATGTTTGCGGTACAATAGTTTTATACAGATTGTATTTCCACGCTCTCAAGTAATTATCTCACCATCGGATCATCTTGATGTGTTCATAGCGTACCATTCAGATGCTATGGGCATTTCGCTAAAGCAGTTACTCCAGAAAGAAACATATAATATGTTGCAGGCATCTCCAAGCATATTCTAGGCGCGGACTCGTAAGCGTAAAACGCCACCACTGGGGATAGCAGCGGTCAATCAGAGAATCCCCGCGTGATGAAGAAGAGGGTGTGGCTCTGCCACGCCCTCTTCTTCGAAAGCTGTTTTCGATGCTGCTTTGAGCGCAGTGGGCACGATTGGATCTGCAGCTCTTGCGGTTAAGAATGCTCCGGTAAGTGTCAAACAACATATCAGCTATTATTTGGAGAAGTTCCAGTGCAAAAATAATACTGCATCTCAGACTGCTGAAACTACAAATATCCAGCGCAACATAATTCAGGGAGACCTTTATGAACAAGCTCAGTTCAGCAAGTTTAAGGCGAAATACAGCAACGCTGAAAAGCAGATTACTATCAAAATTGGGGATACGAAGAGTCGGCTTGACGCAATTGCGATGGATCAAGATGGAGCAATTGTCATTGAGGAATACAAGTCCTCTCCTTCGGCACGCTTGACGCATAACCAGGCAGTAATCTTTAGAGAGTTGCAAACGCAAGATGCAGTGGTTGTTGGAAAAGGAAAGGGAATCTTTAAAAACGGATTTGTGATACCGGCAGGTACACGGGTAAACATTATTCGCCCGTCGAATTGATTTCGTAAACCACTTTGCTGACATCTCCGTACAGCGTCAGAAGGGTGGGGGGATAGCCTCCCACCCTCTCACATACGGCAAGCTACTACAGGGGGGATACAACAATGTCTGTCTTGAATAGTGATGTATTGGATGGTGTTGCTCACAATAATGGTGAACTTGTAATGCTTATTTCTGATCACCTTGACTGGAGTAATGAAGGAGAACATCTCCTTGCGTTGCAAGATAAGATAAATGCATATATTGCTTTTTGGGAAACTATGCAATACAAAAAAATTTATCATGGCTGCTCGTTTGCGTCAGCAAAAATTGAGCTGCATGAGAAATATGATCCTAGCCCCAATTTTTATAAATTCCTCAAAACCGCACGAAACTACATGAAAAAACTGAATATGAAAATTGAGGTACTAAGCAATATAGAAGCAAAGGATGTTCTTGATGAGTAACACAAAAGAAATTAAAAATTTTTTAGAAAAAATGTTTAAGAATAGTGCAAAAAGCTATGGCTACAAGGTGATCAGCGGAATTCCATATAAGGAGATAAATGGAGCTCTTTTTGACATTATACTACAAACATCTACCAGTAAAGATGGGGTTCAAATGCGTTGTTCCCTTCATTATAAACCGCTCTATTGTGATTATGCATTATGGGCAGTAATGGGGGTAGATGATGAAATGAGCAGACAACCATTTTCGATTCATAGTAACGGAGCCTTTGTTGCTCCGTCAGTAAGTGTTTTCGAAAAAATAGAATTTATAGTATCCACGGAGAATGTAGAGAAAATTATAGGTCAGATATATAAATACATCGAATCTGTGATTGCGGAAACTTCTTTTCAGGTATTTGATGATATATATATTAAAGATAAGAATAAATCATATGGCCTGATTAGAAATATTCTATACAACATAGGAAAGCATGACTTCTCTTCAGCCTTATCTATAATTGAAAATAGTATTCAAAATGGGCAAACAGGATATTATGTGATTGCTGATCGAGAATTTATGAAAAGTGCGAAAGAGTTTTGCATGAGACAAATGAAAAAATGAACTTCTAACTAGGGAAGGGAGTTCCAGCGGGACAGCGACGCTACGGAAAATCTCAAGAGCCGCACGGCCTTTACCTATGATGCATTAAACCGGCTCACCGGCAGCACCCGCAGGCTGGAGGTCTATCCCTACGATACCCTCGCCTATACCTACACCTACGATACGCTGGGCAACCTGCTGAAGCAGAGCGGTCCCACCAAGGGCGAAGAGGATACCTACCAGTACAATGACCTCAACCAGATGGTGAGCAAGCATGTATGCGGCTACGAGCAGAAGATCACCCGCATCTATGACTACGGCTATACCTACGATAAGCGCGGCAATCTGGTGAAGGAAGAAGAGATTTGTTCGCCTACCACCACCGGACCCAAGAACATCACCATTGCAACTTATCTCTATGACGAGACGAACCGCATGGTGCAGGGCACCAACAAGGCCGGCGAGGTCAGCGCGTACACCTTCAACGGCCTCGGCGTCCGTGTCGGCACGGAGCTGATCCTGAAGGATAATACCCACGGCTATACAGACTTCCACTGCCAGACGCCCAGCGTGGAGACCGGCATCGAAAAGCCGGAAGTGGTCAAGACGGATTATGTCATTGACTATACCAGACTGGACATCGACCAGCGGGTGCTGATGAAGTCCGAGCAGGACGGCTATGATTTCTTCTACACCTACGGTCTGGACAAGCTGCAGGTCATGGCGATTGGCGAAGGCAGCAACTGGTGGGGTCAGAGCATCAAGAAATGCGTCAATATGGCCTACGTCCACACCGACCGCCTTGGCAGCGTGGTGAATCTCTCCGATCAGTATGGCCGTGTGACCGCACGGGCAGACTACACCGATTGGGGCGAGGTGCGCCGGTACACGGACATCACCGTGGACGGCGGCTTCCGCAGACTGCTGCCGGAGATCACCTACGCCACCCACGAGTATGATGATGTCCTGAACCAGTTCTACGCAAAGGCCAGAATGTACGATGCGGAGAACAAGCGGTTTGCGGCAATCGACCCCATCCTTAATCCGGCTGAGTATAGCATTAGCAATTATGTCAGCGATCCTATGATGCTGGTGCAGTATCTGTATGTTAGAGATAATGCAGTGAATTGGATTGATCCTGATGGAGAACTAGTCCTTTCTGCGGTTGGTGTGGTTGTTGTTAGTGGTTTAGCTTCTGCGTTGGTTTCAGGTGGGCTGGAATTGTTACATCAGCACACTAATGATAACTATAATATTGCAAGAATTGCAGCCAAGGCAGTGGATGGTTTTGTTTCTGGTGCAATCATCTCTTTGCCAGGGGGGACGCTGTATAAGGCAATTGCGGTAGGCGGAGCCTCTGCTCTATCTACGTGGGTTCAAAACAAGATTTTTAAAGAGGACAACTCTGTGGCGGCGAGTTTTATCTCTGGAACAATAAGCGGTATGTTCTCTGGTATGGCCTTTAATCAAACCGAGAGAAATGCAGCAAAAGCAACACAGTCCCTCTTTACCAAAGTAGGAGCTTGGGGCGCTCGTTGGGGCTCAAATGGATTTGAAGAAATTACAAACTACTACTCTCAGGTAACTTGTTCTTATGCGGTTATCAAAGGAATTCGTGTTGGTGCCCTCAAGAGCGTGCTATATGACGGTGTATACTCGATTTTTTCTACAATGAAAACTAAAATTGATAATCTTCCCAGGTGAAATTACTTAAAGACATGGAGGCAAAATGTTTAGAAATCATTATACAACAATTGCTGCGTGGATTATTGTGTATATTTCACTATGGCTCTCAAGAGATAATCTTGTTAGTTCAAAATTTTCTAAAAATAACTGTCACACAGGGTTTGTTTCACGAATTGTTGAAACAATGATTTTCCCTTTTCAATGGTACAAAAACAGGCCAACATATGAATATGTTGTTGGTTTGGTTTTGTTGTGCTGCATTAGTGTAGTTGCCGTTATCAAATGCTTTTCAGTATTTTCTTCAATCGAACAACCGATGATTGAAGCTATATTTGAGCACTGTAACTTTACTTTCATCAGCACAGTATGTGCAGTTTGTGGGTACTACTGTTTGATTGTTGATGTGCCCCATTTTGAAAAAATAATATATCGTAGTGCAGCAGTAATCTTTATTGGGTTTGCAATCGTATCTTTTGCATTTCCATTTGTATTCTAAGTATCAACCACCACACTGATTGTGGATGCGTGACTGGAACATTTTGCTCCATCAAAAAGAATCATAAAAAGGGGGTGTCGTCCTACGACGATATCCCCCTTTTTATACTGAAAAGGGGTTCTTTATATTCTTTAGCTTTTATGCCGATGCCCTCAACAGCGTGGACTCCCACGAGATCACGCTGTATGAGTACGATGGTCGG
>ERZ1026921.902-NODE-902-length-12228-cov-4.466689_pt1 | contig 12228 bp, 10 predicted proteins | sample MGYA00519571_ERZ1026921 | MGnify/ENA primary metagenome ERZ1026921 (study PRJEB26926, sample SAMN06164877) | human gut metagenome | biome: ENVO:00009003; feature: ENVO:2100002; material: ENVO:00002003 | host: Homo sapiens | place: USA | collected 2012 ... | reverse complement strand
ATTCGTCGGCAGCGTCAGATGTGTATAAGAGACAGAGGTGATTGAATACAACTGCCGTTTCGGCGATCCGGAGACCCAGGTGGTGCTGCCACGGCTGGAAACGGATATTATGGATATTTTTGACGCCATTAACACCGGTACGCTGGCGCAGCTGGACATTCGGTGGAGTGATAAAGCCTGCGCCTGTGTAATTTTGGCCAGCGGCGGTTATCCCAAGTCTTACCCCAAGGGGCTGGAGATCACCGGCCTGACCGATGGGCAGCGAGCGGGAGTTACCGTGTACCATGCCGGTACAACTCAAAAGGACGGCAAGCTGGTGACTGCCGGCGGGCGTGTGCTGGGTATTACCGCCTTGGGTGACAATTTGCAGGCGGCGCTGGATACCGCCTATGCCGCTGCACGGGAAGTGCACTTTGACGGTGTGCATTACAGAAAAGACATTGGCGCCCGCGCATTGGCTGCCGGCAAATGTGAATAGGCTATGAACTTTACAAATTGTTATTGACAATTATACAGGCTGTGATATAATAGACATGTTACACACTTTGTATAATTTTTAATCGAAGAGGCGAAATTATGGCAACTGTTAAAAAGAGCAAAAAACGAATTATTGTTCCCATCGCCATCGTGTTGGTGATCGCCATTATCGTGACCAGTATCGTCATTGTGCGCAAGGTCAACGGCGGCGAGCAGGTGACCCTGCACACCATCTCTACCGGCGATATTTACGAGACGGTTAGCGCTACCGGCGATGTGACCGCAGGCGCCAGCCGTACATACAAGGTCGGCACTGTGGCGACTGTAAAAGAAGTGTTTGTCCAAAAGGGCGACAAGGTCAAAGAGGGCGACAAACTGGCTACCTTTGATACCTCTAATGTGGACGCCCAGATCTCCAAATTGCAGGGGACTTATACGGACGCTAAAAAGGCGTACAACACCGCTCGCAGCAATCAGACTGCCGCCAAGTCGAATTTGGCAGCGGTCAATAAGCAGATCAACACGCTGGAAAAGCAGATTGCCAAGCTGCAGAAGCGTGCCAATACCACTACCTCAAAGAAGAAGACCACAACGAAAAAGCACCGCACCACGCTGCCGACCACAGTTCCCACAACACGGGTGACTACCACCAAAGCAACCACCGCTAAGGCCGCTACCTATACGGTAAAGGCAACGGTGCTGGCCGGCCAGGAGAGCTACGGTACCGTGCAGGTGGGTAATAATACCGCCGGTTCTACCAGTGCAGGTAAGTATGACGAGGGTGCAGATGTGGTGATCAAGGCTGTTCCTGTCAAGGATTACAGCTTCTCCGGTTGGTACGATGCCAACGGCACGAAATTGAAGTCCTCCAAGCAGGTGACGGTTCAGGTGCGTGGTAATGTGCAGTATATTGCGCAGTTTGAGAAGACCAGCACCACCGGTGCGCTCAAGGATCTGTCCGATACTTTGGCCGAGATTGCCGATAATATTCGCGATATGACCAATGATGTGGATACCATGATGCAGATCATGAAGACCACAGCGGACGCCATCAGTAAGGCGTTAGATAGAAATATTACCGATGGCAACGCCATCGCCAACGCGGTGGAAAAAGCCATTCGTGACGCCATCAGCGACGGCTTGATTAACGAGGACAATCTGAAAGTGATGGGCGATGTGCTGGCAAAGAGTATTGCCCAGGCTGTAAAGGAAATTGATTGGAAGAGCGTTGCAAAAGACCTGACCAGTACGACGGATGTACAGTTGACCACCAAGCAGCTGCAATTGGCTGCCCTGTATGCCCAGTCCAAAATGTATGCGGTAGAGGCTTCCGACACCGCTGTCAGCGCACAAAAGAGCGTAATGGAGGGTGCAGAGAGTGCCCTGACCGCTTTGCAGGACGCAAACAAGGATTTGCAGGCCGGTTGGACCGCTTCTTTTGACGGTACCATTACCACTTGCGATTTGGTGGCGGGAGAGCAGACCTCCCTGGTTAATGACGGCATTGTGCTGGAGAATATGAACACCATGGTCGTGACCATCAGCCTGAGTGAGTACGATAACCATCGGGTGAAGGTGGGTATGCCCTGCACCATTACCACCGCTTACGGTAAGTATGAGGGCGAGGTGACTGCCAAGGCGCCTACCGCCACCGGCGGATCTGCCGGCTCCATCTTGGACAATGTAGGCTCCATGGCCGGTATCAGCGGTCTGTCCAGTCTAACCAGCTCCGGTGCAGGCGTGGAGTGTACGGTAGAAGTGAAACACCCGGACGAGAACATTATCATCGGTTTTGAAGCCAATGTGGTGATTAGCACCGGCGAGTACCTGGGCGTTGTGACTGTGCCCACCGGCTCTATTGTACTGGATAAGACCGGCACCTATGTGTACCTCTACAACGAGGAGGAAAAGACGGTCACCAAGACCGCCATTACCACCGGTGCCATGTCGGACAGCGCATACCAGGTGACCGACGGCCTGAAAGCCGGGGACAAGATCGTTGCCGCACCATCCACTACCTATAAGGAAGACTCCTTTAAGGTTAAGGTGGTTGACAAACTGAGTACAACGAAATAAGGAGCACTTTTTGTGAACATTTCAGAAAGCTTTAAAATCGCTGTCAAAGCCATAAAGGCGAACTGGATGCGCTCGCTCCTGACGATGTTGGGTATCATTATCGGTATCAGCTCCGTGATCATGATTGTGGGAGCCGGTACCGGTGCCCGGGACTATATTGTCTCTTTAATCGAGGATATGGGCTCCAACGCCGTGATGGTCTCGGTGGATACCACCCAGGCTACGGACAACGACTACATTACCTTGAAGGATGTAGAGAATATTAAAAGCCGTGTAAACGGCGTAGATCGCTGCTCGCCTATGCTGATGGGCTTTGGTAAGGCCACCATTGACTCCCAGGCCAAGGAAGCTACCGCCATGCTGGTTGGCGTAAACAGTGATATTCAGTACGCCTTGACCGAAGGCTGCACCTACGGTCGGTTCTTTACCGATGAGGAGTACAGCGCCAATTCGCCTATTGCCGTGATCGGTATTAACAGTGCTCAAAGTGTATTTGGGTATGAAGATGTGACCGGCGAGTATGTGACTGTGTCCTCCAGCGGTAAGTCCATGAAGGTCAAAATAGCGGGTGTGGCCAATATTGACCAGATTGCCCAGTCCGCCGGCGGCAGTTCCTCTCTGTCAACTATGTTTCAGCAGAACGAGGACTCTCCGGTGATCGCCCTGTTTATGCCATGCACGACGCTGACCCAGATCACCGGCGCCAACTCCAACCTGAGCTCCATTTTCGTGATCGCCCAGGACGGTGCAGACAATGACGCCGTAGGTAACGCCACCGTCAACTACTTAAAGGCGGCTCACGGCAATTTTGCCAAGAATATGTACATTGCCCAGAATATGGCCACCTATATTCAGATCGTGGATATCGTTATGCAGGTGCTGACCGCGTTTATTGCCTGCGTAGGCGCCATTTCTCTGATCGTAGGCGGCATCGGCGTGATGAACATTATGTTGGTGTCCGTAACCGAGCGAACGCGGGAGATCGGCATAAGAAAGTCATTGGGCGCCAAGACCAAGGTGATCACCTTGCAGTTTCTAACCGAATCGGTGATTTTGTGCTTGATTGGCGGTATCATTGGCTTGGTATTGGGTATTGCAGGCGCGTATGCGGCCTGTGCCGTTATCAATATTACCCCCAAGATCACTTGGTGGGTGATCCTGCTGGCACTGGCATTCTCCAGCGGTGTTGGGCTGTTCTTCGGCATTTACCCGGCCCGCAAGGCTGCTAAGCTGTCGCCTATTGAGGCGCTGCGCCGAGAGTAAGTCAAAATTTATACAAAGTAAGACCGTATCGACAGGCATAGTCGGTACGGTCTTTATTTTAGGTATTGAAAAAGATGGCATAATAGTGTAAAATAAAAGGACATTTTGAGCGTGCGCGCAAGAATAAGGGAGGACCCTTGTATGGAGAGTATTCAGCAGGTGATCGACCGCTTTGATTTTCAGGGCAAGACGGCGGATTGCCGGGCCTTTGGCAACGGCCATATCAATACAACCTATATCATTACCACCGATCTGCCGGAGGGCGGTCAGCAGCGGTACGTGCTGCAGAAGGTCAATCACAATGTATTTCGTGACATTGACCGGCTGATGCAGAATGTGTTTGCAGTCACTTCCTTTTTGCAGGAGAAGATTCGGGCTGCCGGTGGCGACCCGGATCGGGAGACCCTGCACTTTATCAAGACCAAGGATGGCGCGCAGTATTACACTGCACCGGATGGGGACTACTTCCGCGCCTATGTGTTTGTAAAGGACTCTACCAGCTATGACGCGGTGGAGAGCGCAGCTCTGTTCCAAAAGAGCGGCGAGGCATTTGGTCGGTTCCAGCACCTGCTGGCGGATTTCCCGGCTGAGACTTTGTATGAGACGATTCCCAATTTCCATAACACCTTGTGGCGGTATGAGAACGAGTTTCTCCCGGCGGTAGAAGCGGACAAGGCCGGTCGTGCCGCCGCTGTGCAGGCGGAAATTCAGTTTGTAAAGGACCGCAAGGCGGACACCCATCGGCTTAGCGATCTGGCGGCTGCCGGTCAGTTGCCCCTGCGGGTGACCCATAATGATACCAAGCTGAATAATGTGCTGTTTGACGCCACCGCCGGCGAGGCCATTTGTGTGATCGACCTGGACACGGTCATGCCGGGTCTTGCCCATTATGATTTTGGCGACTCAATTCGCTTTGGCGCCAATACCGCTGCCGAGGACGAGGCGGACCTGTCCAAGGTGAGTTTGGATCTGGAGTATTTCGGCGCCTATGCCAAGGGGTTTTTGTCCCAGGCGGGGGAAAGCCTGACCCAAACGGAGATCGACCAGTTGGCCTTTTCTGCCAAGTTGATGACCTTTGAGTGCGGTATGCGCTTTTTGACCGATTACCTGAACGGCGACACCTACTTTAAGACCGCTTATCCGGAGCATAACCTGGTGCGCGCCCGCAACCAGTTTGCCCTGGTGGCGGACATGGAGCGCAAAATGGACCAAATGGAAGCGATCATCGCTGCACTGTAAAAAGAAATAGCAAAGAATATGGGAGGCACTCTGTTTGGAGCGCCTCCGTATTTTTCAGAGGGCTTTTTATGCTGAGAAGATCCATAGCGGAGCACACACGGATCGTTGTTCCCACTTTAGATGTGTTTCTAAAGCATTATACGGACTCAAAATATGTAAAGACCGAGTTTGAAAATTTGGTCAAAAACGGAACGCTTATACCGTTTTTTGCGTTTTATCACAAGCTGTTTATCGGCAAGGCGTATTTGGTTGTAAAACTCAAAGACCTGCAGGTGGCCGATGGGCAGCGCGTGGCCTATTTGTGTAATTTTGAAGTGAAAAGACTGTGGCAAAATAAAGGCGTTGGCACCAAAATGCTGCATACCGTGATGGCATATGCAAAGCAAAATGGGTTTGAAAAGCTGACCCTTGCGGTAAATGAAGCCAACGAGCGGAATATGCACTTGTACGGCAAGGCGGGCTTTCGCACCAAAATCAAAACCATAGATACGGACTTGCTGTTCTTTACCCCCAATGGCGACCCGATCAAAACACAAACGCTGGGCGTTTATTGTTGCAAACTATAAGCCACCGTGTGCACAATAAAGCGCACGAACGAAATAAAGAAGCGCAACCCATAAAGGTTGCGCTTTTTTGTATAGATTTTGATAAGAACAAACGCATAGAGGGCGCTTATACAGGTGCCTTATGTGGATTTCTGCCTTTCCTGTACGGCAGCGCAGAAAGCAGATAGGCGATCCCCGGCAGGCACAGAAATAAAAAGAACATAGCGAAGCGCGGCGTTGCAAATGACGGATCCGTTGCGAAGTCGGCACCGGCATATAGCGCCCGGTTGATTTGACGGACGGCGGTTCCGCTAAAGCCACTGATCGCAAACACCAGCCCTTGCAGCAAAGCAGACACACCGGTGGACAGCTTGATGAGTAAGGATTGCCCGGACACAAAAATGCCGTCCCGGCGTATGCCGCTTTCTTTCTCCGTTAGGTCTGCTGCGTCTGCAATTAAAATGGATTGCACGGTATTGACCAGACCGCAGCAAAACATATTACAAAACAGAAGCAGGATCAAGAGCGTAAAGGGCAGGGCTTGTGTTAGCTGCTGCGGTCGGCAAAGGAACAGCGCAAAGGCGGCCAATAAAGCCAGTCCCGCAAATACATTGGCTTGTGCAAATGTGGTGGCTGCGCCGTGCTTGTCTGCCAGTTTGGGAGCTACACCTGCTGCGATGAGTTGGCCTAAAAAGGCCGGAATGCCTAAGAGCAGCATATAGTGCACATAAGGCGTGCGCCCGTTATTGCCAAAGTAGTAAGACAGCACGGTCATTTGCAGCAAATTCATTAGCCCGCTAGGTGTGCGCAGCAATCCGGAGAGCAAAATACGACGATAACTTTGCATGCGCCACATTTCCGTAAGATTTTGCCATAGGCTGCGCTTTTCTGCCGGCGGGGCGGTCATGCGCTCCTGGGTACAAAAGCCTACCGGCTGAAACAGGAGCGTGCCCAGGAACAAAAAACTGCCACAGACCAAGACGGTCCCCATTTGCAGCCCTAAGGTAGGGTCGTTTAGCTGTTTGGAAAAGTGATTGCCCGCAGCCTGAGATAACGGCAATAGTAGCAAACTGATACCGGCACCGCAAATTCCTGCAACGATCCGTGCCTGTGCCAGCAATGCGTTGCGGTCCTTGCGGCTTTTTGTCATTAAGTTTGGCAATGTCCATAGCGCTACGTCGCCGAAGCAAAAGCAAATGCCAAAGCCGATGAAACTAAGCCCGGCAGCCAGTAAGATACCCAGGCGGGCGGTGGATGTTTCTGCTGCCGTATAGGGACGATTAAGAAAGCAGAGCAGCGAAAAAATAAAAATCGGCAGCGGCGAAAATATAAGATAAGTGCGGCATTTGCCTTTGGTATTTTGACTGCGGTCCATGCGCATACCCACATAGGGATCACACAGGAATTCGGCTATTTTAGATAGCAGGGTGATGGTGCTGATGGTCAGTGCAGGCAAAAAGATCACACTTTGAAAATAGTAGGTCAGCCCGGTGCCGATCACGCCGTATATCAAGTTTTGACCCAGCATACCCAGTAGATAGATGGTCCGTTCTCTTTTTGTGTAAGTATCCATATTTCCTCCTTACATACCAACGGTATGTATAAATTCAAAGAATAGCCGCTGCAAAGCAGCGGGCGAATGGGCGTTTATAATTGATCTAAATAAGGTTGCAAGGGCGCTAAGTCCAGCCCGGTGGGTTCGCAAAGGGTACAGAGAAATGCCAGCTTTTGCTTCCGCTTTTCCGGGCCATCAGCAAATACCAGCGGACTTAGCCAAAGATTGGCAAGCAGCGCCACCACTTCTGCAAAGGCTGTCGGTTCGGCCACTTGCAGCGAACCGTCGGCAATGCCCGCTTCGACCACCGGCAAAAAGGCGGTAGGCGCAATTTCTTCTACGCTGCGATACAGCAAGTCGCGCAGCATTTGGGGAGAGTTACGCAGTTGCACACCCAGTTTGCGGAATTGGGCTTCCTGTGGGTCTGTAATGGCAGCGAGCAGCATTTGGGTCAGCTTTTGACTGCCGGTTAATGTTGTGGATACTGCGATTTTTTGCCAAGTGGCGGACAGGGAATTGTTCTCAAAAATACGGGCGGCAACGGCGTTTAAGATCGCTTCCTTGGAGGAAAAATGGTGGTACACCGCGCCTTTGGTCAAGCCGCCCAGCTGGTCGATGATATTCTGTATGGTGGTGTGTTCGTACCCCTGCTGCAAAAACAGGCGTGTGGCGGTATCTAAAATTTGTTCCCGGGTCTGTTCCGGGTATTTATTCCTGCTCATAGCTCCTCCTTACATACCAATGGTATGTATAAAGCATAACACAGGTTTGCTCCTTTGTCAATAAGAAAAAGCAGCCTGCCGTAGCAGACTGCTTTGTGTTTATATGAGATTTGTTGGATCAAACCACGCCCTGCGCCATCATGGCATCGGCCACTTTCATAAAGCCGGCGATGTTGGCACCAACAACGAAGTTGTCCGTGGCATTGTACTTTTCACAAGCCTCTTTCATGTTGTGGTAGATGTTGACCATAATGCCTTGCAGCTTGGCGTCTACCTCATCAAAAGTCCAGCTGGAGCGAATGGAGTTCTGGCCCATCTCCAGTGCGGAGGTGGCTACGCCGCCGGCGTTGGAAGCTTTGCCGGGCAGGAACAGAATGTGATTTTGCAGGAACACCTCTGTGGCCGCTGCGTCCGTGGGCATATTGGCGCCCTCACACACTGCGTAGCAGCCGGTGTCTACCAGGCGCTGTGCCTGCGCGGCGTGGATCTCATTCTGGGTGGCGCAGGGGAGCGCCACATCGCAGGTCACGGCATCCCACACAGAGCCCTCTGCATAAGTGGCGGTGGGGTGGCTCTCAGCATACACAGAAATGCGCTTTCTGTCTACTTCCTTAATCTGCTTTACAGCCTCTACATCAATGCCGTTTTCGTCAATCACGTAGCCGGTAGAATCGGAGCAGCAGATGACTTTTGCACCTAACTGCCGAGCCTTCTCCATGGCGTAAATGGCCACATTACCGGAGCCGGACACGGCCACACGAGCACCTTTAAGATCCTTATTGTGGTCCTTGAGCATTTCCTCGGTAATATACACCAAGCCATAGCCGGTAGCCTCTGTACGTGCCAGGGAGCCGCCGAAGCTCAGGCCCTTACCGGTGAGCACGCCCTCAGAGCGGTTCGTCAGTTTCTTGTACTGACCGTATAAGTAACCTACCTCGCGGGCACCGGTGCCGATGTCGCCGGCGGGTACGTCCTCGTCCGCGCCTACATATTTATACAGCTCATTCATAAATGCCTGGCAGAAGCGCATCACTTCCATATCGCTCTTGCCCTTGGGGTCAAAGTCAGAGCCGCCCTTGGCGCCGCCGATGGGCAGGCCGGTCAGGCTGTTTTTGAAGATCTGCTCAAAGCCCAGAAACTTGATGATAGACAGGTTTACGCTGGGGTGCAGGCGCAGACCGCCTTTGTAGGGGCCGATGGCAGAGTTAAACTGCACGCGGTAGCCGCGGTTTACATGCACCTGGCCATGATCGTCCACCCACGGAATACGGAACATGATCTGCCGTTCCGGCTCAACCAGCCGCTCCAATAAGCCGGTTTTCTGGTATTTCGGATCGTTGTTGACCACCGGCGCCAATGCGTCTAAAACCTCTGTGGCGGCCTGGATAAATTCCGGCTGATCCGGGTTCTTTGCTTTCAGATCTGCCAGCACTTTTTCTGTATAAGTCATACAAAATCCCTCTCTTCAGAAGCGTTGCTTCCGTTTATTTTTGTATAAATTATACCAATATCATAGGTATTAGTCAATGTACGCGTATCTATTTTTCCACTTTGCACAAAAAAGATTGCCGTGAGTTTTCACTCACGGCAAAATTGAATAAAAATGCGTTTTTCGGTGTACGCCGGTCAGCTACAAATTAACTGACCGTAGCCTTTGCCTCGTTTGTAGATCACGCAGGTTTGGCCGTTCGGCGCCAGATAAACAAAGAAGCTGTGTCCCAGCATTTCCATTTGCACGATGGCCTCATCGTCGGTCATCATTTGCAAATGAATGTTCTTTTTGCGCTGAATATCCGCAGCGGAGCTGTCATAGCTCTCAAAGTCGTCCATGGTCACTTCTTCTATGGGCTCCAGCATGGAGGCGATCTGGTCAATGCCGCCCTTACGCTTCTTATCTACCAGGTAGGTCTTTAGCTTGCGCAGCTTTCGCTTCAGGTCGTCTACTGCCATATCAATGACCGGCTCAATCTTGTCTGCCCGTGCCTCGCCGCGGATAAAGGAGCCAATGTACTTGACTGTAATGTCGCACTTGTAGCCGTCCTTTACCTTGGCTAAGGTCACATCAAAGGAGGCGTTGTCAGGCAGCATTTTTTCAATACGCTGCAATTCTTTGTCAATACCGTCTTTGGTGCCTTGTTTTAGGTCAAATCCTCTTGCCGTAATGTTGATCATACTATCACCCCTTTGGGAATTCAGAGGTATACCTCTGTACCCATATTATACACCACCTGGAGAGAAAGAAAAAGTATTGAGGTTTTGGCTGTTTTGTAGTATAATATATAGCCGACTGCCCCGGCGCTCAGCTCACCGATACATACGGCGAAAGTCAGGGTCTGTTTGGCACGGACAAAGAGAACGGATAAAAGAAAGTATAAGAAAAGAGCACACCATAATCGGTGTGCTCTTGCTGTTTATCCGGCTTAGATGGTGCCGTCCCAGGTGGAGACTTCCGTTGCCTTTTTCTCCTCCTCATCGAACCAGTGGGTGGTAACCGCCTTGCTCTCAGTGTAGAAGCGATAAGCGTCCTTACCCAGACAATGCAGGTCGCCGAAGAAAGACTTTTTGTGCCCGCTGAAGGGGATAAAGCCTACCGGTACCGGAATACCCACGTTGATGCCGACCTGGCCGCCGTCGGTACGGCGGGCAAACTCCCGGGCATAATAGCCGCTCTGGGTGTAGATCACGGAGCCGTTGGCATAGGGGTTGGCGTTCATAATGGCCAAGCCCTCCTCAAAGTCCTTGCACCGTTTGATGCATAGCACCGGACCAAAGACCTCTTCGTCGCCGATGGTCATATCTGCCGTTACATGGTCAAAGATGGTGGGGCCTACAAAGTAACCGTTCTCGTAGCCCTCCACAACGGTGTTACGGCCGTCCAGCACCAGGGTGGCGCCTTCGGCTACGCCCTTGTCAATATCGGCCAGTACCTCTTTATAATGCTTTTCATAAGTGATGGGACCCAGGCGGGAGCTCTTGTCCCAGGCGGGGCCGCAGTTCACTTTCTCCGCCTGCTTTTTCAGCTCCGCCACAAAGGCGTCTGCAATGCTGTCCTGTACCACGCAGCAGGACAGCGCCATGCAGCGCTGACCGGCGCAGCCGAATGCGGAGTTGATCACGCCGGCTACCGTACGCTCTAAGGCGCAGTCTTCCATCACCAGGGCATGGTTCTTGGCCTGGCACAGGGCCTGGCAGCGCTTGCCGTTGGCAGCGGCTTTTTCATAGATTTTCAGACCCACCGGGGTGGAGCCAACAAAGGTAATACCCTTTACATCCGGGTGTTCCAGAATGGTGTTGATCTCATTGCGAGAGCAGGTGACCACATTGATGACACCGTCCGGCACGCCTGCGTCCTTGTACAGCTGTGCAAAGAGCATGGCGGTCTTGGGGGTCAAGGAAGCGGCTTTCAGTACCAGGGTGTTGCCGGCGGCAATACAGGTGGGTGCCATCCAGCCAAAGGGGATCATGGCCGGGAAGTTTACAGGCACAATGCCGGCAAACACGCCCAGCGGCTCTCTGTATTTCACGGTATCATACCCGCGGGAGGCGTCCATAATGGACTCACCCATCATCAGGGACGGTACCTGGGTGGCCAGCTCCGTGCCCTCTTTTGCCTTGAGCACATCTCCCTCGGATTCTGCCCAAACTTTGCCGTTTTCCTTGGCAACGCTCATAGTCAGTTCATCCATGCGCTCCAGGATCAGTTCCCGCACTCTATATAGAATCTGTGCCCGCTTAATGGCCGGGGTGGCGCTCCAGCCCGGATAGGCAGCTTTGGCGGCCGCAATGGCCTCCAGCACCTCATCGTTGGTGCAGCAGGGCGCCTGGCCGGTGATTTCGCCGGTGGACGGATTGTGCAGGTCGTACCATTTGTCCGTCTTGGACTCACGGAATTGGCCGTTTACAAAATACTTTAGCTTTTCTGCCATAGATTTTACCTCTCTTATCCTCCCCGCCGCAAAGCGGAGCATAATTTTGCAATTTCATTGTACCACAGCCTCTACGCCAAAATCAATACCCAGCCGTCGAGAACAGCCTAAATTGAACAAAAGTGCGCCTGCCGTCACATTTGATCGACGCCTGCATAGAATGGGTAAGAAATAACGGCAAAGAAGGGGTAGTATGGGTGAGCGTACCGTGGTATTGGTGGGCGGCAACAATGGGGGTAAGGAGCATTTGCTGCAGGAGCTTTTGGGGCGGCGGCAGGGTGGTGCCTGGTGCTATTCGTACCGGCATATTACTTATGATTTGCGGCTGCTGCCTCTGTGCGCTCTGCAAAGTCCGGCGCTGCGCGGGGCGGACTGTACCTGTCTCTTATACACATCTCCGAGCCCACGAGACAGGCAGAAATCTC
>ERZ1026921.882-NODE-882-length-12558-cov-4.106135_pt1 | contig 12558 bp, 11 predicted proteins | sample MGYA00519571_ERZ1026921 | MGnify/ENA primary metagenome ERZ1026921 (study PRJEB26926, sample SAMN06164877) | human gut metagenome | biome: ENVO:00009003; feature: ENVO:2100002; material: ENVO:00002003 | host: Homo sapiens | place: USA | collected 2012 ... | reverse complement strand
TAATCCAAACAAAAAAGGATGACCCTTTAAAGTCTTTGACTTTTGGGTCACCCTCTCTTCTGTTTACCGATGAATACGAAATATTCTCATCCTCCACTGATAGATTCGCGGCACAAGAGCCCTCTCTTATTCCAAACGGCCCCAGCTGTCGCCTACCCTCTTCGAGGTACAGGATGCCGACAGCCGGGATTGGTATCTGCTCGATACTCACGGCTACATAGTCGAATAGATTTTGACACACCAACGGGAACGACGATAAACGGTTTCCCGCCTTCTTCTCTTTCTTGAGCAGGGCTGTACAGGGGGCTATCGGCCTCGGCACAGCCCTCGCTCTGTTTCCATTTCAACCTCGAGCCGCCACATTCGGGCTATCTTTTAGCTGCAAAATATAGGGCGTTGAAATAAAAATCGCTATTTTTGCAAATGTCGAAACACACCTCGACATACAAGGACAAAACAAGAAAGGGATCATATTTCATACCGTGGGACTATAGACCGGGCTATGAAACACAGACAGTTCAAAGCGAACAGAAATGACAGATAACCAACTGATACAATCACTGATTGACCGGGACGAACGCATCACGCAGCAATTCTTTTTTCAGAACTGCCGACCGCTTTTCAAGAAGGTCATAAGCCTGGTATTCTCCTATCCGGTCGATTACGATGAATTTGTCAACGAGTTTTACCTCTACCTCATGGAAAACGAGGCCTGCCGCCTCAAACAGTTCCAGGGCCGGAGCTCCATCTACCAGTGGTTGAAAACCGTGGCCATACGCTACTTTATCCACAAACGCGACTGCCTGATAGATATGGAACCTCAAGAGCCTCTGTTAGATAAGACCCCGATCGACGAAACCGTCGACGAGGAAAAGAGGCTGACGTCGCGACTGGACCTGGAATATCTGCTGGCCCGGATGACCAACAAACGTCAGGTCTACGTCATCAGAGAGCTGGTACTGCACGATGCCGAACCCCGCGAGGTGGCCCTCGCCCTGCAAGTGACGGTAGATAATCTATATAACATCAAGAAACGGGCTATTGAGGCGCTGACTAAAATAGCCATTAACGAAGCAGAAAAGTATGAAAAAAGAAGCGACCGATAACAACTACATATCGTCCGAACTGCTGGCGGCCTATCTGGACGGGAGAGCTACGGCAGCCGAGAATGAACGTGTGCTCAAGGCTCTGGCCGAGGATTCCCGGTTGCGCGAGGTCGTGAAAATAGCACAAGCCGTTGACGAGCCCGAGAGCTTCGAAGCCGACGAAATCGACCTCCTGCCCATGACGGCTCTGGCCGCTTCGTGTGGCGACGAGAACTATTGCTGCCTCGAGTGCGAAACCTATATCCTCAACCGCCACCCAATTGCCTTCGACGAAAAAGAGTTGTTGGCCGACGCCGTGCGCAACAAGTGGCAGAAACCCGACGGCACCCCGCTGCACCACATCGGGCGGCATCTCGAGCGATACGGCCTGTCGGTGACTCGCCGCTACCAGTGCAGCCTGTCGGACATCGTCGCCGCCCTCGACGCCGGGTGCGACGTGATTGCCGCCGTCGACGGAGGCGAACTGCTGGGCCACCCGAGCGACGAACTGGCCGAAGACCTCTTCATCGGGCAGATACCCGACCACACGGTGGTAATACTGGCCTGCGATACGGCGCAGCACACCATCACACTCCACGACCCCAACAGCTCCCGGCCAAGCGACAGCTACCCGACCGAACAGTTTATGAACGCCTGGGCCGACTCCAAATACTATTTGGTAACCGCAACCAACGACAACAGCATGAACCAATATACACCCCACCCCATCGACCTTACCGATGTAGTGCTGGACGACGATTTGAACGACCTGCGCGAAGCCATCGCCGAGAACGCCCACGAAATCTGGGCCGAGAACCGAAAGTCCGAAGGCTGGACCTACGGTCCGCAGCGCAACGACTCGCTGAAGCAGACCCCCGACATGGTGTCCTACGGGCAACTGCCCGAATCGGAAAAACGGTACGACCGCGAGATGGCCATGCAGACCATCAAGCTGCTGAAAAAGCTGGGCTACGACCTCATCAAACGGGAAGATACCGAGCTCTATCAGGTACTCAAGCGCCGCATACAGGAGTCGAAGCTGGAGTACCGCTGCCCGCAATGCGGCAACACGGTCTACCGCCACCAGCACTTCTGCGACCAGTGCGGCACCCGACTCGACAACATCAAGTGGGATAAGGACCAAGAAGACCAAGAGTAATGAATCTCGACGAAAAAACTAAAACAGAATGCCATGATTAAAGCATCAGAATTCATACATCCCGAAGATGCGGCGGCCCTCCGCCAACTGGAGAGCATCCCCGGGTTCCCGGCCCTGGCCAAGAAAATACTGGAACTGGGATACGAAAAACTGCAATACGGGATCAATATGGCGTCGACCATTAGACTGTCCGACAAGCAGTTGCCCGAGCTCTACCGTCACCTGCCCCCGATATGCGAGCGGCTGGGTATCGCCGAACCCGAGTTCTACCTGCAAATGAATCCCAACCCCAACGCCTATACCTCGGGCGACACGCGCATATTTATCGTCGTGACATCGGGGCTCGTAGAGATGATGGACGACGAAGAGCTGGATGCCGTGCTGGCTCACGAATGCGGCCACATACTTTGCCGCCATGTGGTCTACAACATGGTGGCCCAATATGTATCCATGGGGCTCGATGCCCTGGGCATACTGGGCTCCATTGCCAAACCCATTGAATATGCGCTGCTCTACTGGAGCCGCAAGGCCGAACTCTCGTGCGACCGATGCGGCAGTATCATCACCTCGCCCGAAGTGGTAGCCCGCGTCATGGCACGACTCGCCGGGGGCCCGCGCGCCATCACCAACCATCTGGACCTGGAAGAGTGGGCCAAACAGGCCGACCGATACGACGAGATTCGCAACGACGGCCTGTGGAACAAGGCTCTGCAACTATCGGTAATCATGGGGCAAGACCACCCCTTCAGTGCGGTGCGTGTGCGCGAAATACTCCGGTGGGGAAAGAGTGCCCAATACCGTCACCTCATGCAAAACCTGAAGGCCGAAGCGTCGGGGAAACGATGCCCGAAATGCAACAAGCCGGTTTGCCTCGAGTGGGCCTACTGTAAATACTGCGGAACGAAATTAGGATAAACCATCAAATAAAAAGGCTATGTTTTTCAACGAAAAGGGAATACTCAATATCGACGAAATGGTCGCCAACAACGACTCTTTCAAAAGAATCATGGAAGATAACACCGTCGACGAAAACGAAATCAAGGAACAATCGGACAAAGTAGTAGCCATGCTTCACCAAATGGAAAAAGAGTTCAGCGAAGAGCAGCTGCTCAAGGTCAAAGAGCTGTTGGTCGAGACCAGCGTACTCTATGCCATATACAACTATTACTCCATCCAACACCTAAATCAGTAACTACCATGGGAACTTTTTGTACCAAAAAGATATTATACGGTTCTACCGCATTGATTCCAGCCATCGCCAACAGCATCCGGGAAAAGTTTCAGAACGACGGTTACGAGGTGGCCATGGACGCACTCAGCAGCGGAGGCTACGACATCTCCATCACCAAAGGCAACATCTTCAAAGCCGTGCTGGGCATGAAAACCGCGCTGAAAGTAACCTTGCTTCCCCAAGACAACAACATCCATTTCGAAGCCGGTGTGGGTATCTGGGGACAACAGGCTATTCCTACCGTCATCTCGATGCTCTTTTTCTGGCCAGTCCTCCTCACCCAAATCTGGGGGATGGTCGAGCAGGCCCAACTCGACAACCGGGCCCTGGACATTGCCAACGAAGTGATTGCAGCGCACAGCCACGAGTCCGGTATCGGGAGCGATCAGAAATTCTGCACCTCCTGTGGAGCCCCCAACCCCGGGTCGGCCAATTTCTGTTGCAGCTGCGGCAAACCTTTATAACAAACAGTTGACCCTCCTCGGAAAAAGCGGGCGCTTTGTCAGCCAAGCAGGCTTCGCTTTTCTGCAGGAGGGCAGCTTCCTTTTACCCCCAACGTCTCACGGGGGCGAACCAACCGGCGACACGGGTTGTTATAGGTACAGTTTCTAATCTAAAAAAACAGAAGTCCTATGGCAAAAGAAAGTGTTGCTATCTTGAGTGGAAAAATCGACGTGGTAGAGGTCCTCGCCGAGTTGAATGCCGCCTTGTCGGAAGAGTGGTTGGCCTTTTATCAATATTGGGTAGGAGCTCTGGTCGTGAAGGGCACGATGCGGGGCGACGTGCAACGCGAATTTCAGGCGCATGCCCTGGAAGAGTTTGAACATGCCCGCCTCCTGGCCGACCGTATTGTCGAACTCGAAGGAATGCCGGTTCTCGACCCCAAACAATGGTTCGAGTTGGCCAAGTGCCCCTACACGGCTCCGACCGATACTGATGTCGTGAAACTGCTGAAACAGAACGTAGCCGGCGAGCGGTGCGCCATCCTGCGCTACCAGTCCATTGCCTCGCTCACCGACGGAAAAGATTTTACCACCTGCGATATGGCCAAGCACATCCTGGCCGAAGAGGAAGACCACGAACAGGAGTTGCAGGACTTCCTCGACGATATTGCCCACATGAAATCGTACGTGTCGAAACAATAATACTCATATTTAGGATAACAAGCAATGCAAAGGCAGCCCCCGGGAAACATCGCGGAAGGCTGCCTTTATCATTCTGTACAGGGAGGCGACGGCTCAACCCTGCGGCGGGTTGGCTGCCGGGATTCCCTGCCCCCCGGCCTGTGCGGCCAGAGCAGCCGCCTGTGCCTGACTGGCCGCCTGTGCCTGCTCGAGCTGACTTTGCCGAATCGACTGCAACAGCTTGTCGGCAAAGGGGAAGGAGCCGTTCTCGAGCAACATCTCGAGCGAAATTTTCCCACCCCGGAACAGCTCCATGAGAAACTCGTTCGAGGCCAAACGCAAGGCCGGAGTCGAGAGGGTCTCGGCAATCGAGAGGTCAAACTCGGTGTTGCGCACCTCGGCAGGTGTATAGGTCGAGGCATCTTTCCCGGCACTGCTCCCCGCGATGGTCTGGTAACGGGCATCGGTGTAGAACTGCTGGATGGTCTTCATGATCTTGATGTCGCGATCTTCGCGGAAGGTCTTGAACGACTCGAAGAGGTCGAGCAGGTTGGTCGACGAGTATTGTACCTGCTGCGAGTAGAGCGAAGCCGGTGTGCCCGAGTTCGGAGCCTTTCCCTGCATGGCCCCGTGCACACCCGAAATATCCTCGAACAGCCGCATCTGCAACGACAGCATCTCATAGGCTCCCACCTGCGTGGCGTTGACCGCAATCTGCTGCGGCATGGGCGACCCGGGCCTGGGGCGGAACAGAATGATGCCGTTGTACTTGGTCCACTCGTCGGCAATATCCTCGATGGTCATGCCGTCGGGTATCTGGTCTTCGGGGAAAAGCAACACCCCCTTGGCACTCGAGCCCATGATGAAGTCGATCATCGTAATGAGGCGGTTGATGTACCGCTGCTGGTCGATGACATCCTCGACAAAGGCATGCACCTCGCCGTCGACCAGCGGGTAGAGCTTGAACACATAGGGGTGCTCGCCATGCCAGTAGGGCGTCTCGCCCTCGTCGAGCAGGTCGCCCAACGGCGAGAAAAACCGGTAACGCCACGTCTGCTCCACCCCCCACTCGGTCTCGATCAGGGGCACCGACTCTTCGGCAATGCCGGCCTCGCGCGCCGCCCGCTTGCGGGCCTCGTTCTCCTGCTCGACCACCTTTGCCTCGGTAGCCGGCAAGCTGTAATACTCGCCCGAAGCAAAATCGTGACAGTTCAGCGCCTCGCGGCTCTCGAGCTTCCACACCTCGATTACCCGGCACATCTCGGGCACCGAAGGCATGTAGAAGTCGAGCCGGTCGACACTCCGCGTCGTCAGGTTCTCGAAGTTGTGACGTGCCGTCTCGGTATCGGCCTCGGAGTAGATGTTGCGCAGCTGTACCGCCCGCTCGCGCGACCCGAAAGCAAAGCGCGATATGACCTCGGCAATGGTCATGTCGTGCAGCTCGCCTATGAGCGTGCAATCCCAGTGCCGGCTATCCTCCATCGCGTTGAAGAAGATGCGGTTGGGGTTAATCTCGTCAATCCACACATCGGTCTTTCCCCGGCGGTATCCGTAACCGATTTTCTGGAAACAGATACCCGAGATAAGGAACTCCTCGAGGGTGCGGCTGTCGAGCTCCTGCAAGCGGTTGTGCTGGTAGGCATACTGCACGGCAGTACTCATCAGCTCGCCCAGACTCTGCTCCTTCCGGTCGCGCGCCACACACACCGGCTGAGTCTGGTTGTTGCGGAACTGCCCCAGCACCGACTTGACCATCTGGCGAATGAGGTTATTCTTCAACGGCACCTTACCCTGCTGGCGGATATACTCCTCCTCGGTCATCACCCGCCCGTCGGGCAGTTTTATCCGGTCGTTCCACTGCCGGCCATAGGTATAGTCCCGGTTTCGTTTTCGTTTGAGCCTGAAGTGATCGATCTCCTCCCAGGCCTTCTGCGCCTGCAACAGCACCGGGTAGTCGGCCCGTTCTATCTCGCCGCTCGGTTTGCGCCGGCCGTTTTTCCCCGCCGGCGGGGCTTTGTACGCATGATTTGCCATATTCGGTCTTGTTTTTTAGTTCGCTGCAAAGAAAAGCACGACGTGCCCCCCGTTTATGGCATCGTAATACAAAAGGCACTGTTCCACCTGTTTATAAGACATACTTCCGAGATTTCGCACGGTATATCCAAAAAGGGCTGAAAAAATATGACAAAATGTTGCAGGAATCGTTTTTTTAATCTCTATATTTGTTATCGTGTCGATGCGGGCGGCAGAGCTCCCCTCCCCGGGGAGTGCGGTCGTTGTTCTCCCCGCAGCGGGAAATCAAACAAAATACCCTCTGGAGAACCGGGTATAACAAATTAAAAAGCTATGAAAAAAATTTTGCTGGCGGCAATTGCTGCCGTAGTGTGCGTAGGCGGAGCTTTTGCACAACTCTCCATGGGTCCCAAAGTAGGCCTTAACGTAAGCTCAATAACGGGCGACGGTTCCCAATACCGGGCCGGCGTGAATGTAGGCATCTTTGCCAACTACCGCATCAACAGCCTGTTTGCCATCCAACCCGAGTTCCTCTACTCGATGCAGGGCAGTGCCTTCGACGATGTCACCGTCCTCAACCAGACAATCGAGTCGAGCTACACCTCGCACTACATCGACATCCCGGTACTTCTGAAAATCTATCCCTGGCGGGGATTGAACGTGCAGGTAGGTCCTCAATTCGGCTTCTGTGTCGACGATGAATATAAGCTAAAACTGGGAGGGAAAGAGATTTCGAGCAACGACCTCAAGCAATACGGCTACGACGAGAAGGCCAACGCCTTCGATTTCGCCATTGCCGTAGGTCTGGGCTACGAGTTCGATTTCGGCATGACCATCGACGCCCGCTACAACTGGGGCCTCACCAAAATTTACGAAGACGACAATGCCAAGAACAGCGTATTCATGATTTCGCTGGGCTACAAGTTCGATTTCTAATCACTACCCTCAACGATACAGCAAGGGGATATGTTGCAGATAGCAATCTCGACATATCCCCTTGCTCATATCTACGTATGAATCTCTGTCCATAAATAGCCTCTATTATTGCTCATAGAGAATACATTGCTCGTGAAAGCGCTCACGAATATTGAAAATTATGGGAATATACTATTGAAAATTACGGGGATTTTGTAAATTAGTCCCCAAAACTTATTCCTCATGTACTACCAAAGACTCATCGAAAAGGAGATAGAATTAAAGTTAAGGACATCGGGGGCCGTAGTTGTAGCAGGTCCCAAGTTCTGCGGTAAGACAACAACTTGCATGCGGTATCAAAAGAGTTTTGTAAAACTAAATACCAGGCAAGCCATCGCCATGGCCCGGATGAATCCCAAAGCCGTCTTAAAAGGAGAGACACCCCGATTGATTGACGAGTGGCAAAAGGCTCCAGATATATGGAACCAGATTAAAGATGACCTGGACTACGACTATCAATTCGGGAAATATATTTTAACCGGCAGCTCTACACCTGCCGATAAAACCGAAGTACACCATAGCGGAGCCGGTCGAATAACTCCGGTGAAAATGAGACCGATGAGCCTATGGGAATCTCAAGAATCAAAGGGAACGGTCTCGCTGTCGGATTTGTTTGAAAAAGGCAGGAATTTCCCCTGGGACCTCAATACCGATTTCACGCTCGACGATGTCGCATTTTTGATTTGCCGCGGCGGTTGGCCCATCTCGGTTTTGGCTGACAAAGAGATAGCCATAGAGATTACCAAGAACTATTACAATGGACTCTTTGTTTTCGAAGACTGCGAAAACGAACGGTTTCGGAACAAGAAACCTGAAGTTCTGAAAATGATTCTGCGAAGTTATGCACGGCACATCTCCACCGAGGCCGCTATCTCTACCATCATTGCCGATGTGCGCCAAAGCAACGAACGCACCATGGATAGCAAGACTTTCGACGATTACATGGAAGCATTGAAAGACCTCTACATCATCGAGGATATTCCCGCCTGGAACCCCAATATTCGCTCAAAGACCTCTATCCGCAGCACTCCAACGCGCCATTTCATCGACACCTCTATTGCATGCAGAGCATTGGGGATAGGGCCCGAGGATTTGAAACGAGACTTGGAAAGCTTCGGACTGTTTTTCGAAGATTTCGCAGTTCGGGATTTGTCGATATATGCCAATGCTTTAGGAGGACAAGTAACCCATTACCGAGACAATGCCGGACTGGAATGCGATGCCGTGATTCATCTCGAAGATGGACGATGGGGGGCCATCGAAATAAAACTCGGAGGCGATACCCTTATCGATGCCGGGGCAAAATCGCTGAAAACGCTACGCAACAAAATCATAGGAAAAAGCGACGAGAAAGCACCTGATTTTCTGTTGGTTCTGACTTCGGTCGGAGGTGCATATCAACGGGAAGACGGCGTTTATGTAGCTCCCATAAATCTGCTGAAGCCCTAATACCCATACCTAATATAAGTAAGAGAGGCCATGTTGGTATCCCCCGACATGGCCTCTCTCCTTATCTAAACCAAATTTACCATACTTTATCCATAGCAGATCTCGCCCTTTTCGTTGCGATACTCGTCGAAGCTCTTGTTGTACTGGGTCATGGCTCGCAGGCTCATGCCCATGCTCGAGAAACCGCCGTCGTGATAGAGGTTCTGCATGGTCACCTTGCGGGTGCGGTCCGAGAACATCACGATACAGTAGTCGGCACACTCGTCGGCATCGGCGTTGCCCAGGGGCGACATGCGGTTGGCAAAGTCCATCAGCGACTCCATGCCCTTGACACCGCTGCCGGCCGTCGTCATCGTAGGCGACTGCGAAATGGTGTTGATGCGCACATGCTTCTCCCGGCCATAGATGTAGCCGAAGCTGCGGGCTATCGATTCCAGCAGCGCCTTGGCATCGGCCATGTCGTTATAGCCGAAAAGCGTACGCTGAGCAGCCACATACGACAGAGCCAAAATCGAGCCGTACTCGTTGATGGCATCCATCTTCTTGGCCACCTGTATCATCTTGTGAAACGAGACGGCCGAAATATCCAGCGTCTTCGACAACATGTCGTAGTCCAGATCGTCGTACGGACGTTTCTTTCGCACGTTGGGCGACATGCCTATCGAGTGCAATACAAAATCGATTTTACCTCCCAGCACCTCCATCGAGCGGGCGAAGACCTTCTCCAGATCCTCTACGTTGGTGGCATCGGCCGGAATAATTTCGGCGTTCAATTTTTCCCCCAAAGCGGTTATCTCGCCCATGCGCACAGCCATAGGTGTGTTCGAGAGAGTAATCACAGCCCCCTCTTCTACCGCTTTCTCGGCGACTTTCCACGCAATAGACATCTCGTTCAATGCGCCGAAGATTACGCCTCTTTTTCCTTTCAATAAATTATAACTCATATATTTTTCGTTTAGGCACAATCCTGCACAGTTTGCACGAATGTGTGCCGTTTTGCGGCTGCAAAGATAAGACTCTTTTTGCAAACGCAAAACAAAACCACTCAATTTTGTTAAGCCCAGATAGCAATTCGGCCAGGCAATGCCGTCAATTTCCCATCGGCAAAGGGTTGCGACTTTCATATTGCCCTACCCCACAGCTCTTAAAAAAATACATTTTTTTTCTAAACCACTTTTCAAACAAAAAAACCAACCGTATCTGAAATTTATGCTTATATTTGTGTCGTGAAATCAACTAAATAATAATTTTTATATACACACAACCATGAGTAAACCATATGTTGTAGGTATCGATATAGGCGGTACCAATACAGTATTCGGGATTGTCGATGCCCGCGGCTCTATCCTGGCCACCGGGTCTATCAAAACTCAAAAATATACCGAGATTAACGATTATGTAAATTCGTTGTACGAAGAGTTGTCGCGCCTTCTGGCTCAAGAAAACGTAACCGACCAGATTGCCGGTATCGGTATAGGTGCCCCCAACGGCAACTATTTCACCGGTAACATCGAGTTTGCACCCAACCTACCCTGGAAAGGTGTAATTCCTCTGGCTCAAATGATGCGCGAGCGATTCAATATCCCCGTAACCATTACCAACGACGCCAACGCCGCCGCTATCGGCGAGATGACCTACGGCGCTGCCCGCGGTGTGAAAGACTTCATCATGATTACCCTCGGAACCGGCGTAGGTAGCGGCATCGTTATCAACGGTCAGATGGTATACGGCCACGACGGATTTGCCGGAGAGCTGGGCCACGTAATCGTACGTCGTGGCAACGGCCGTCTCTGCGGTTGCGGTCGCACCGGCTGTCTCGAGGCTTACGCTTCGGCTACGGGTGTAGCCCGCACGGCTCGCGAATTCCTCGAAATCCGCAACGACGAGTCGTCGCTGAGACAATTGCCCATCCAGGACATCACCTCGAAAGATGTATACGATGCTGCCGTATCGGGCGACAAACTCTCGCAAGAGATTTTCGAATATACAGGACAAATCCTGGGCGAAGCCTTTGCCGATTTCGTTGCCTTCTCGAGCCCCCGCATGATTGTCCTCTTCGGCGGTCTGGCCAAGTCGGGCGAACTCATCATGCGTCCTATCCGCGAAGCCATGGAGCGCAACTTGCTTCCCATCTACAAAGGCAAAGTCAAAATCGTTCTTTCCGAACTGAAAGAGAGCGATGCTGCCGTATTGGGTGCCAGCGCACTGGGCTGGGAAGCCAACTAAGAAAACACCTACTGAACCGATAAAGAAACGGGGAGATGCCGCAACGACATCTTCCCGTTTCTCTTTTTATACCGTCAAGGGCTTATGCCCCTTGTTGTCTCTGCAAAGCCTCGTGCATGGCTGCGGCAGCCCTGCGGCCGTCGCCCATGGCCAGAATCACGGTAGCGCCACCCCGCACAATGTCGCCCCCGGCGTAAATATCGGCAATCGACGACTGCAACGTATCGGCATTGACCACAATCGTACCCTTGGGCGTCACCTCAAGGCCGTCGATAGCGTTGGGCACCAACGGGTTGGGCGACACGCCTACACTCACAATCACCTCGTCGACATCGATGATCTCGATGGCTCCGGCGACAGGCACCGGCGAACGGCGCCCCGACGCATCGGGCTCGCCCAGCTCCATCTTCTGGAGCTTCATCTGGCGCACGCGTCCCCGCTCGTCGCCTATATACTCGATGGGGTTGTGCAGCGTGAGGAATTCTACCCCCTCCTGCTTGGCATGGTGCACCTCTTCCTGGCGGGCCGGCATCTCGGCTTCGGAGCGGCGATAGACAATCATCGCCCGGTCGGCCCCCAGGCGGCGGGCCGTACGCACCGAGTCCATGGCCGTGTTGCCACCACCTATCACAGCTACCCGATGGCCCTTGTATACTGGTGTATCGCTCTCGGGATTGGCGGCATCCATCAGATTCACCCGCGTGAGGTATTCGTTGCTCGACATCACCCCGTTGAGATTCTCGCCGGGGATATTCATGAACCGGGGCAATCCGGCACCGCTGGCCACCAGGATGCCCTTGAATCCCATCTCGTGCAGGTCGTCATACGAGAGGGTCTTGCCCACGATGCAGTCGGTCACAAACTCCACGCCCATGCGACGCAGACTATCGATCTCGACATCGACGATGCGGTTGGGCAACCGGAACTCGGGGATACCGTATTTCAACACCCCGCCAATCTCGTGCAACGCCTCGAATACCGTCACCCGATAGCCTCGCTTGGCCATATCGCCGGCAAACGACAATCCGCAGGGCCCCGAACCTACCACGGCAATCTTGATGCCATTGTCGGGCTGCATCTCGGGCAGAGCCACCTCGCCCGAGGCCTGCTCATAATCGGCCGCAAAGCGCTCCAGATAACCGATGGCTATCGGCTCCTTCTTCAACTTCTGCAGATAGAAGCACTTCGATTCGCACTGACGCTCCTGAGGGCACACACGGCCGCACACGGCCGGCAGGGCACTCGTCTCTTTCAGCGTGCGGGCCGCCGACAGAAAGTCGCCCCGCTCTATATTCT
>ERZ1026921.858-NODE-858-length-12863-cov-5.458932_pt1 | contig 12863 bp, 18 predicted proteins | sample MGYA00519571_ERZ1026921 | MGnify/ENA primary metagenome ERZ1026921 (study PRJEB26926, sample SAMN06164877) | human gut metagenome | biome: ENVO:00009003; feature: ENVO:2100002; material: ENVO:00002003 | host: Homo sapiens | place: USA | collected 2012 ... | reverse complement strand
CCATTGGAAAACGTTTTTTCTGGCGGCGAAGTCGGGATTCGTTCCCGGCCTGTACCTGCTCCTGCGAATCATCAAGCGAATCCTGGCAACATGACCCCCCAACGAGTATTAATGGTATTCACCATCATGAACCGCGGAGGCGCGGAAACGATGGTCATGAATTATTACCGCCATATCGACCGCCGCAGGCTCCAGTTCGATTTCCTGGTTCACCGGGAGACCCCCGGCATTTATGAAGAGGAAATCCGGGAACTGGGCGGCCGGATTTACAGGCTGCCGCCCATCACCCTGTCCGGTCTGGCCGCGTACAGGAGGGAGGTGGCGCGCTTCTTTGACGAACACCCGGAATACAGGCTGGTTCACGGGCACTGCTCCGAGCTGGGCTACTGGGTGTACCGCGAAGCGGCCGCACGGAACATCCCTTTCATTGCGGCGCATGCGCACAGTTCCCCGCTGGGAATGGATAAAAATTCCCTGTTCCGTTTTCTGCTCAAGCATCTGATGCGCCCGTACCTGACGCACCGTTTCACGTGCAATGAATTGTGCGGCCGCTGGCTCTTTGGCCGCAAGGGAATGAAGGATGCCGTGGTGGTCCGGAACGCCATTGATGCGGGAAAATTCAGTTATTCTCCGGAAACCCGTGAGCGGGTCAGAAGGGAAATGGGCTGGGAGGGAAAACTGGTGGCAGGCCACACGGGCAACTTTTCCTGGCCCAAGAACCATGAGTTTCTGCTGCGCGTTTTTCAGGCGTTCCTGGGCCTGCACCCGGATTCCCTTCTGGTGCTGGCGGGAAGCGGCGGGGAAAAGGAGGAACAGGTCAGACAGGAGGCGGAGCGTGCGGAATGGCGGGGACGCATCCGCCTGCTGGGCGGCAGGGACGATATTCCGGATTTGCTGCAGGGAATGGACGTTTTCGTTTTCCCGTCGTGGTTTGAGGGGTTCGGCATCGCCATGCTGGAGGCCCAGGCGGCGGGGCTGCCCGTTCTGGCCTCCGACCGGGTTCCGGAAGATGCCGCGGTGGTGCCGGGCCACGTAAGCTTCCTGTCCCTCAGGGAATCCCCGGAGGTTTGGGCGCGGAAAATGGAAGAACTGGCCCGCGGATGGCGGCGGAACGATACGGCGGCGGCCATCCGGCAAGCCGGGCTGGACATTGCCGGCAATGCGCAGAAGCTTCAGGAATTCTATCTGGAACAGGGAGGTGAATCATGAAGGAAATGAAGACGTTGACCGTGTTCACGCCGACCTTCAACAGGGCGGAATGCCTGCGCCGCTGTTATGAAAGCCTGCTGAGGCAGACCTGCCGCGACTTTGTCTGGCTGGTCGTCGATGACGGATCATCGGACGGAACCGCAGACCTGGTGCGGGAATGGCAACGGGCAGGGCATCTGGAAATACGCTACCACTATCAGGAAAACGGAGGCATGCACACGGCCCATAATGCCGCGTACAGGCTCATGGACACGGAACTCAACGTCTGCCTGGATTCCGACGACCTGATGACGGAAGACGCCGTGGCCTCCATTCTGGAACTCTGGAAGCGGCGCGGCAGCGAACGGCTGGCCGGGATTGCGGGGCTGGACGCCGACGTACGGACCGGAGAACTCATCGGAACGGCTTTTGAAGAGGACGGCGGAGAGATGACGCTGACCGGATTCTATGCGGCGGGGGGCAGGGGGGACAAGAAGCTCGTGTACCGGACCGCGCTGATGAAGCGGCTGCCGCCTTATCCCGTGTTTCCCGGTGAAAAGTATGTGGGGCTGGGCTACAAGTACATGCTGGCGGACGAAGAGGCGCCCCTGCTGGCCATCAACAGGGTGCTGTGCCTGGTGGAATACCGGGAGGACGGCTCCTCGAAAAACATGTTCAGGCAGTACGTCCGGAATCCCAGGGGATTTGCCTTTCTGAGGAAGGAGGGGATGAAGCGCCAGCCTTCCGGGCGCAGGCGCTTCATGGAGGCGGTGCATTACGTGTCCGCCTCCCTGCTGGCGCGCCATGCCCGCTTTTTGCAGGAATCCCCGCGTCCGTTCCTGACGCTGGCGGCCGTGCCCTTCGGAATAGCGCTGATGTGCCTGATTATCATGAAAAACAGAAACAACGGATGACCGGAATATGAAGATTGCCTACGTACTGGATGATCTGGACGCGGCGGGAGGAATTCAGGCCGTCACGCGCGCCAAGGCCGCGGCCCTGGCCGCCGTGCCGGGTAATGAAGTCGTTCTGGTGGCGGCCAACGACGCCCGCCGGACTGCGGCGGATTTGCCGCCGGGCGTCAGGGTGGTGACCCTGGGTGTGAATTATTATGAGGACGACTGGAAGGGATTCCTGTATGTGATGAAGGGCATTCTCATCAGGCGCAGGCGCCATGCGGAGGCTCTCCGGAAAACCCTTGGGGAACTGGAGCCGGATATCGTCATTTCCGTAGGACAGTCGGAAAAGTTTATGATTCCCCGGATTTCCCGCGGCAGGCCGTGGAAAACCGTGCGCGAATATCACTACTCCGGCACCTACCGGAAGGATTACGCGCGGCTTCAGGGCGGGATGAGGGCGCGGGTCATGGCCGCCGTTTCCGATTTTTATGAATTCGCGCTCCGCCAGGGCAGTTATGATGCCACGGTGGTGCTTACCCGGCAGGATATGGAGACGAACTGGAAGGGAAGGAAGGGCGTGCACGTGATTCCGAACCCGTGCATCCGCCGGACGGAACGGGCTGCCTCCCTGGACCGCCCCCGCGCGGTTGCCGTGGGACGTCTTGTTCCGGTCAAGGGATTTGACCTTCTGATCCGTGCGTGGGAAAAAGTGGCTGCCGTCCATCCCGGATGGAAACTGGAGATATGGGGGGACGGTCCGGAAAAGGAACCCCTTGAAAACCTTGTCCGGGAAAAGGGGCTGGAAAGGCAGGTGTTTCTGCGCGGGGCTACGCCCGACGTGCAGGAAAAACTGCTGCAGTCCTCCATGCTGGTGTTTTCCTCCCTTTTTGAGGGGTTCGGAATGGTTCTGGTGGAGGCGATGGCGTGCGGCGTGCCTTGCGTGGCATTTGAATGCCCGTGCGGTCCGCGGGATCTGATTGAACCGGAAAAGGACGGCCTGCTGGTTCCGCTCCGGGATACGGACCGTTTGGCGGAGGCCGTCATCCGGATGATTGAACATCCCGAACTGCGGCGCGCCATGGGAGCCGCCGCCCGGAAGAAGGCCGGACTTTATGGTCTGGATGCCATTGCCCATTCCTGGATGGACCTGTTCCATGCATTGAAGAATTCTGAAAACACAAACCTTTCCTGATGACCATGCCACTCGTTTCCATTATCATTCCGTGCTACAATGTAGCCGCATTCATGAAAAAATGCCTGGATACCGTCTGCGCCCAGACGCTCCGGGACATAGAAATCATCTGCATCAATGACGGCTCCACGGACGGAACGCCGGACATCCTGCGGGAATATGAAGCCGCGGACGAAAGAATCCGCATCATCAACCAGCCCAATGCGGGGGTGGCGGCGGCCCGGAATGCCGGGCTGGATGCCGCGTGCGGAAAGTACATCGGGTTTGCCGACCCCGACGACTATGTCTCTCCCGTCATGTTCCAGCGCCTGTATCTGGCGGCGGAACAATATGGCGCGGAACTGGTTTGCATGGGGGCCACGATTGCCGGGGACATGCCGCTCTCCGTCCGGTGGAGCATGCTCAACGGCCTGCAATGCCCGGAATGGCACTGCAGCCATTACGATTTTGCGTCCATGGGAACGTTCAGCGAATTGTGCTGGGACAAGCTTTACCGTGCGGATTTCCTGAAAAAGACGGGCCTCCGCTTCCGGGAGGGAATGAAGCAGGGGAGCGATGCCCTGTTCAACAACCTGCTTCACCCCTATGTGCGGAATATTGTCAAAATACCGGATTGCCTGTACATTTACCGTCCTACTCGTCCGGATTCCCTGGTTAACGTGTACAAGGCCCCGGATAAAAAGGGCTCCGGGTTTTATCCGGCTCTGGAGCGCGTGGACCTGATCGCCGCTGCCTACCGGGAATTGGGCTGTCTGGAAAAAGCCAGGATAACGGTCCTGAACTGGCTGAACGGCAGTATCCAGCTTTTCTCGTCCAACCTGCTCCACCAGACGGCGGGAGAGAAAAAGGAAGCCCTGGATGCGGTCCGCGCCCTGCTGGACAAATACGGCTGGCGAGAATTTGCCCAGTCCCCGGAATCCCCTTTCCGTCTCCTGAAACACATTGCCTGCGGGCACGACTTCCGCGTGAGGTGTGCCCTGTTCGGCCTTTACCGGTTCCTGCATTCCCGCGCCGGAAACAAGCTGGTGGAGCTATGCACCCGGATCATCAACCTGCGCGGAAGCTCCCGGTAGGCGGGCATTCCGGTTCATCTTCCTGCCGTGCAGGCAGGCGCCTGGGGCACTGTCTTCCGGGGCTGGAGGAGGCAGTCGTAAAAAGGCGTGTAAAGCAGGTTGTTGGGAATCAGGTAAAGGCAGCTGTTTTGGGAGTCGTAAACGAGGTTGAAGCGCTTCAGAAGGTTGTTGCCCATGACTCCGTCCATCTCCGGCATGCTCTGGATGCCGCTGGTGACGGTGGAAAACGCTCCGGGAATGAGCGGCAATTTGCAGGCGCCGAGCTGGATGCTGTCGAAAATGACGTTCTCTAGCCTGCCCTTATTGGTATCGGAACTGGAAATGCTGGAGACGGAGAACGGAACCTGGCTGCCCAGGAGGCGGTGCTTGTTGACAAAGGGGGTATTGAGGTCCAGAACGCGGTCGGAACCCGTATCCACCGACAGGCGGAGCTGGTAAACCTTCCCGTTGACCGTTGCCTGGGCGGGAACTACGGGGATTCCCATCACGTATTCCATCTTCAGGCGGATGGCGTCCGGCGGCGGTGTGTAGGAACCGTGCGGATACAGGTAGATTTTCCGGTCCGTGTAATTGACTTCCGTGACCTGCCGCTGGATGAACCAGAGGCCAAGAACGCCGTCCCACTGGTCACGGGCGTAGGGAATGGCGATGAAGGGGACGCCGGCCAGGGACTGCTTTCCGACGGAAAATTTGTTTTCCGCGCTTTTGCGGACCTCATTGGAACCCGTGGCACCGTAATTCACAATAGTTTCATTGAACTCCATCGGGATTCCTTCCAGGGAATTGCTGTTGATGACCATGGAAGTGGCGCCGGTATCAAAAAGGAAGAGCAGGGGCCGGCTGCCGTTGACATGGCATTTCACGTAAATGCGGCTGGCGGTTCCGAGCTCGAACGGAATGCTGTCACTGGGAATGTTGGCGCTCCAGGCGCAGGGAAGGAGCCCCAGCAGAGCGGCAAAAAACGGCAGCAATCTTTTCATGCGTATCATCCCTGTAGTTTGGTTGACAAATAGTGTGTATTTTCCAGAGATGCCCGTTGAGAGAATCTCCTGGGACGGTTGCTCGTTGGCGTGCATCCTTATAACCGATCAAGGGCGGCCCAACAATGCAAAAAGGGAGCTTCAAAGATTCCAGATGATTTAAAGGTTGCAGCAAATTATCTTTTTGGAAGAGGGGAGAAAACAGGATGCAAGTAGGAAATAGGAAATTTATTATACCGCAGAGAAAAAAGATATTTTCTGAATTTCTCTCCCAGAAGATGACTCGGAAAACCCAACTCGTGATCATATGGATGCTTATGATGGAAATGAATTGGTTACATAAATATTATGATAGACACTATTATTTCCTAACATAAATACGGGAAATCCGTGTGAATTGCGTTGACATCGGATACGGACATATGGTACGAGAAGGGCGATTCTCAGGAACTACCCTCGTTTTTTTGTTAATCATTAACCCCAAACCTTGTGTATCCTATGAACCTCCGAATTTTTGAGCGGTTATTTCCGATACGACCAATCGTCCGGCTCCTTACCATACTCACCTTTACCACCTACACCATGGGCTCCTTGAAGTAAAAAATTCTGGGTTTATGTCTGAGTTATTATGGGTTCTGGTTTCATCTTTTTTGATGGGCTGGCTGATATCTAAAACTAAACAGGAAGAGAATTTTTATAAAAAAGGAAGTTTAATATATAGTTAAAAGATACAAAATAACGGCTGAGATCATGGGATCTCTGTCTTTTATTATTTGGTGTGGACTCCTTCTGGTAGCTCTATCCCAATCTGTTGGGTATGTAGCGATTGCCATATTCTTAAGTTCTTTATACACGTTGTTGATGGCTTGCATGTCTATTGCTCTATACATTTTTTGTAAATAAATAAGCATGGGAGTCCGGATGAAGCTTGCATGGCACTTGCTGCCAGCGGAAACATGTCTCCCAGACACCTGAAACAAATACAGTTTTTCTTGTGGGGATGTCTTGTTCCGGTCTTTTCTATTCACCTATTCGTTTAATACTAAATATCTAATTTATCGGACAGCATAAACAGGGCCATTTAGAGGATATACTTGCTCCCAACTCAAAAATAGTATTTGATGGCAGGTAGAAACCTTATTCAGCGGCAAGAGGGAATTATCAGTCCGGCGTACGGATGCGAATTGATAGAGTCTGGCATGAAAGCACATAATACAGAGATAAGATGCCCGCGGGAATTTTTAACAAAGCTAAAGATAAGCAAAACAAGTACGAATAGAATAAATACAAGAATTGGTATCTATCTCCCGTTCGTTTGGCAGAATATAAGAACACCTTAAAAAATTATGATGATGAAATTTATTTTATTGTTGGCGGCATTTGCCGCAGTAAATATAGAAGCTTCTCCCATATTGGTCGATACAACCAAATCCCTGGTGCTTTCAGGAAAGAGCCCCTATATATCTTTAGAAATAACAGAGATGGAAGATATGTTTGAATGTTATGTTGTTTTAAAGCCAATGAATGGTGGAGATAAAATAAATTTTCAAGTTTATCATTATAATGATGAAACTTCTGACATTAAAACGATTTTAGATGTTGCAAGCAAGCATGAGATTGAAATGTCATTTGCCATAAAAAAAGATGATCTTGAAAAATTGACATACAGTGCCGTGAACACTCCCCAAGGATGTTTCGGTGGCATGGGGTATTTTGAAAGACAGAGTAAAGAAGTATTTGTTTTTCCGGATAGTGATACAGTATATTTTATCGAAAACATCCGAGATTTTATCAAAAAGAAATAACCGTTTCCCCAAAATATATTTGAGTGATTTTCGATACCGTTGACACGCACCTTTTTTCTTACAAATCCATGAACCGGAAATTAAAAAATTCTATATTATTTTATTGATTTCTGAATGAGTATTTTTAGCTTGATACGATGTAAGGGAGAGTAATTCCCACAGGAAGAAATATTGATTGACAACAGTTTTTAGAAACGATTGTTCATGACAAAGTAATTCATCTGCATCTTTTCCAATTGAAGTTTGGGGTAATTTTACATTGAACGAACAGAAAACTATTATTAATTCTATGAATATTTGCATGAATATTTTATGTAATAGAATTTATATAATTCTGTTAATGATTATTCTCAGTGGGTGCGATAAATCTCCCCCTCAACCCGATACATGGGAAAAAATGATGGCGAATACTCTGGGTGTTCCACAAAATTCATGGAGGCTGCATACTTCAATGCGGGGGAGAATAAGAATAATTTATATTTTCCAAACTGATCAGCAATGGACGGATTGCATTCACCTGCAGGCCTTGAAATTACAAGACGGACTGGACGCAAAAGTTTCTTATTCAGGCATAAGTACAGATAATATTCTGGATATTTCAGGAGTAAAAAATGATTTTAATGAAGAAATAATAAAAAATCATGAAATCTACTCATTGATAAATGATGATTTCTTAAAAGGCGATCTTACTCCGTATAGTATGTTACACATTCGGGAAAAATTCCTGAATCAAGAAAATGGAATAGATAAACATAAATTGATGACATTTCCGTTTGGAGAGATTTTCATATTATATAAAAAAATATTTCAGGGAGATAAATATTTGGCAATAGTAGCCATTTCTCCTCATGACAGATGGTGAAAAATACATTTGATTAGTTTACAGTTAATAAAGTCGTTTTTTATCGAGTATCCCTACGGTGAGTAATCGAAAGATCATCCCGTTGATCCTTATTCGGGGATGGCCAGTTCCATTGGCTATGGGATGAAGAATGCTGACTCTAAATGGGAGTTATGGAAATAGACAAAAGTATAAAACACCAAACAGGCCCAGGGGAAATTTTAATGAAAAAGAGAATAGAATGAAGTATTCACTCATAATCATTTTTTTAATAATCCTGCAATCATGTTGCTCTTTAAATGTTAAAGAAGTTTCTCATTCTCAGCTGGTATATCCTTTAGTCACGCAAACAGCTCCTCCTTCTCTATATTACTATGGAACGCATGAAGGCTATGATTATTTTTCTATTTTGTTTACGAAGTACAAAGTTCTTGGAAGCAATATGAACGATCAATTCAGATTTGATTTCACATCCTGGAATAAAACCCACAGAATGGAAATGCATGTGCACATGCTGGAGTTAATTCCTCAGACAATTTACGAATCAGAAGTGTATCATAAAAACAGTCGACCCGTTCTTGAAGAGAAATCAAAAAAATGTAATTATTATTAAACGGACCTATATGTAGGCTTGGCGTGCGCATAGGTAAGCGTGTTTAATGGCGGGCAAGGATTCCCTTGCTCTGGACAACGCCCTTCATCATGTGATTGTCTGAAAGGAAAGGTAGAATGAGGTCCGTTCCTCTGTTGGAGAAACGTTTCTGAAATCTGCCTTTCACAAAGATAAAAAGCCAGGGGCGTAATGGTGAAAAGGCCATGGAGAGCATTGTTGTACCAGTCAGCTTGCCGGGAAAAGTCCATGTCATGGTAAAAGAATATTTGCCGTCTCAGTAGTTTTTTTAGATTTATTGAAGTTATTAAAATTATGTGACTTATGAAATAGTTTTAATTTTTATAGCTTCCAGTCAATTGTCATCTGCAACTCCGACAACTTATTTCGATGAATCGCGAGCATAAAAATTTCGCCATTACCGGATGTTTTATACAATTCACACATCCTCTGCATAGATGTTATTGTACGACTTAGTGGCCCACAAAGTCTGCAATAGTGATGAGAAGCTTTCCTGCTTTCCAGTTCTTCTGGCAGCTATTCGTAATTCTGGAAATGACTTCTCTACTCATGTGTTTTCCGCCACTGCGGCAAACATGGTAGTGCTAAAGTGGTGCCATTTTCCTCACGTTTTGGTGCGTTTTTACACGTTTTTAATAATTTTTGAGAGGAATAGAAAGAGAAAGAAAAAGCCCCACAAGTAGTTAACTTGTAAGGCTTTGTTTTGGTAGGCCCGGTAGGGTTCGAACCTACGACCAAGGGATTATGAGTCCCCTGCTCTAACCGCTGAGCTACGAGCCCGTTGAAGAACAACGTGCAAAAATATTAGCAGAATCCGGCGGGGAAGGCAAAGTTTTTATCCCGCTATGAACGTTTTGGATTTGCAGAAGATATGCCCTTAAAAATCAGGTACGGAGGATATGCGCCCATCAGAGTACCTATTTCCAGGGGAGATTGCTGCCATAAGAAAGGCTGGTGAAAGCCATTGCAGATGGATGAAATCCGCAGATGATTTTCTTTTGGAAATCGAAGCAGGGAATCTTTCCATGGAACTGGACAATTGTTTTACGTGTTCCTGATTTGCCTTTTAATAGCACGCAGGATGCAAAGTCATGTTCCTGCCTTCCGTGCCAATTGACTGTTTGTGGGGAATTTGTATAATAATTTCATCGATTTTGAACAATATTAGGATGAAGGTAAAAGTTGGTTTCATAGAGGGCGCCGAGGAATGGCAAATTAATTTTTTTCTACGGCGTTTCCAGAAGATTGATGGATCTGTTCTTGAGTTTGAAATTGATAAGGAAAGGGCTGATTTTCTTATTGCCTTCCCTTGGTTATATATGTCTTCCAGAGAGAATTATCTTCAGTTTCTGGAGGAATCCCGCGGAAAGATTGTTATCATGGATGTACTGGGAGAGGCTCTGGCTCCCAATTTGAATTTGTTTGATTACCATATCGGTTTTGACGCGCCTGATGACGATGGGCGGCTGCTTTGCATGTCCTATCTTTTTGATTTGAGGATGAAATTAAAAGATCTTCACACAATGAATCCGGACGATGCATTATGCGGGAAAGACGGATTTTGCAAGGGACCTACATACTTGACTAACCATCCAACAGATTTCCTCTCCCTTTCTATCAGTCAAAAAAATCCTTGACATTATTTGCAATTTTTGTATACATGATGATATGTATACAGAACCACAGATCTATCATCTTTCATTTGATATAAAAAGTACGAAAAATAGTACAGAATATAATACTATATGGGATGCTATCAATACAGTTTTTGAAACATATCGGGACAATGATTGTTATATAGATATACTTGACTCATCTTGTCTTATATTCTCTTTTGAAACAGAAAAAGAGATAATGAACAAACTGAAAAACGCAATAATAGCTAATTACGGAGACTCTGATAAATTCTGGTATTTTATTTCTTCAGTTAATTCTCAATATGATTCATATTGTTTAACTAAAGATAAAAGAGTACTTTTTAATGAATTTAGCAAAACCGCCTTTGGCTTTTAATTTATTGGGACTCTTCTTTCCAAACTTCTTCATTTTTTCTATTGGGATAAATCCTTATATTAACATTAAGTAATTTAGCTAAATTCCACATTATTTTTTGTTTCCACAAAGATGGTAATTTTTTATTCTCATTCATAAAATTATTTATCTTCATTTTTAGAAAACCACAAAAAACCGCTGACTAGAATATCTAGTCAGCGGTTTTCATAATATACTGTCTCTTAATTCATTGATATGAATGAAGCTTCAATTCATCCAAGCTTTGAACTCATAGTAACACCAAAAACAACCTATCCAAAAAATAACGGACATCAACCAGATACCTACATCTTTCCATCTCACGATACCAAGTTCGCTTCCTCCTTCTCCAACTGTAAGGTATGTTTTACCCAATGATTGATATAGTCTATACACCGCCCCTATTTTGATCAACCATCCAAAAAGTAGATAACAAATAAATACTCCTTTCGACCATTTAATGCTTGGTCTATTCTTTTCCGCTTCCAGTAAATCATCATAAGCGGTTCTTCCTCCTTGATAACTTCTGGTTGATTGGGTTCTTCCGTCTTGTCCGCATATATAAATGGTATTTCCATCTCTGACCGTTACCGAAACAGAGGTAAAACCAAGGAGTTCTCCTTTTCTGGTATATAAGGTTGAACCATCCGTACCGATGGCGCGAACATACAAACCGTCTTGTACCGCTGAACTAATCATGATTCCGGGTATTTCTCTGAGATTCCATATTGATTTTTCCCTGGTTGACTATCCTTGGCGAATGCCACCAACATGATGATGGGACCCGCAAAAGGAATAAGACTCATTAACAGGTAACTTCCACTCTGTCCAATATCATGAAGACGACGAACGCAGACCGCCAAATGGGGAATCACTAATCCGATCGTCAAAATAATAGAAATAACGATGAAGAATATGCCGGCCCCGGCAGTGGAATCGTCTGTCAAAAGTGAAAGTCCTATCAATAAAGGAATATAAAGGACGATGTTCATAAACAAGTAAAATATCCAGAACTCATGACGGGTGGCGCGTCCGGAGAACGTGGCGTACTTCCTGAGGCATGTACTAATCGCAGACATAACTTATTAATCATAAATACCTGAATGAGATGATCATCTCATTCAGGTATATTGTTTTAGTTTCCGGAAACGGTAGTTGTATACTTGTTATAGATACCCAAGATACTATAGACCTTGGTATCTACCGCCGAGACAGTCTTGATGCCTCCGTTCTTTTTGGCCGCTTCAATGGAGGAATCACCTAGGGCAACCAATCCGCAATAAGATTTGGATTCAGATTGACCAGTTCTGATGCCGCCCGCGGATGTCGCATGTACAGGCTTGTTGACGTCCGAATAGACGACGCCAATAGGTCCCATTGTTCCGCAACTGCACAGAAGTGTTGCGCCCAGTATTCCAAGTAATAATGTCTTCATAGTTCTTATCTAGGTTTGTTCCCATTTTAGGAACATTGAAGACTTATTACCGAATATCGAATGACTTGTAAATACTTTTGTACCTAAATTTGGTACAATCTTATTCTCTGTTATTGTTCCAAAATGAGGAACAGAAATAGTAATGAAGAGAAAAATCTTCGTAAAATATTAAAAGAAAAACGTTTAGAGTTGAATATGACTCAACGGGACTTGGGAGAACTCCTGAATACACCTCATACCTTCATCAACAAATATGAAGTAGGAGAACGGTATCTTACATTCACGGAGGTCATCAACATTTGTAAAAATCTACAGATAGATGTGCATAGTCTTCTGGATGATGTGATGGAGAAGTCTTCCAAAGAATAGTATCAAGGAAAGTAGAGTTCAATTTCTTCAACTCACCAATTCACAATACATCATTCTCTTACCAACCATTTTGGTAATCGTATCTCCTATACATTCCATTACTTCAATCTTGGAGGTATTATGCCTATAGGCAAATTCATGAATGTACCTCTTAAGATGTTTTTTACTCATGTAATGGTAAACTCCATAGTAACCTCTTTTTAGTAGAGACCAGAAACTTTCAATGGAATTAGTATGAACCTCTCCATTGACATACTGTTTCCCCTTATGGTTGACAAACTCATGGACAAAACCGGTCAACCCTTTATAGGATTTGAACTCGTCAGTAAACACATTGGAATTCTTCTCAACATGTTTTCCGATGAATCCCTGTAAATTGTAAGCGGAAGTATCGTCGATATGTTTGACGATCACCTTTC